>Ga0180438_10004975_pt1 | contig 18796 bp, 13 predicted proteins | sample SS_ome_12_FD_132455 | JGI IMG/M metagenome (GOLD analysis project Ga0180438, IMG submission 132455) | Hypersaline lake sediment archaeal communities from the Salton Sea, California, USA - SS_3_D_2 metaG | ecosystem: Environmental > Aquatic > Non-marine Saline and Alkaline > Hypersaline >...
ATCCTGACCGCCATGTCCAGATGCAGCGACTCCATGGCCGTTTGAAATCCTGGCGAGCCCTCTCTTTGTCCAGCCAGCGCCAGGCCCAGCAGGAAGGCCAGGCTGCAGGACAGGGTGAGGGCCACCAGGACCGTGGTGGCTGTTTCTTTTCGCATGTCACACCTCGAGTAAAAATGGCCGATTACAGCGCTCAGGTTCCCCAAGACTATTATACACTAGAACATATGTTCTAGTCAAGTGGATCTGTCAATTTTGTGTTACGGAAGGGTGACGGACTATGGGGTAGGCGGGGGAAAAGGTGGGTACCTCTATTCTACAGGAAGACACGGTTCGCTGCAACAGAAAAGGGAGCAGCAACCTTAAAACTTTGCCGGGTAAGACAGAACTCAATGAGCCGTGATTCGGAGATTCGGGAGCCGGGGCGCAAGTCCTGGCTCTTTTGACTGACGATAGGCGTTCTGCTGCCACATTTGTTGAGAAGGTCGGCACCACGGCGAGCTATTATTCTTCCTCCTCGCCATCATCGTCGTCCAGCCGGAACAGTCGCTGCCCGGCGGGACCAAAGTGGGCATAGAACAGCCCCAGGGGATTGCCCCTCTCCTCAAAGAACTCGCGCCGCGTCGCCCGCAGGGCGACGCCAGCTTTTTCCCCGGCCAAAAAGTTCCTGATAAAGCGGGCCGTGAAATTCGACGTCCAGGTGGGGTGCAGGGCCACTACAGGCGCGATCACGCCACCGACGCCCAGGTCGCGGAACGCCTCCAGCCAGGCCCACCAATCCTGCCCGCGCCCCAGCCCCGCCCCCACGTCCAGGCAGAACAGGGCGCTGCCCCTTTTTCCTGTCTTCCAGCTTTCCAGGGTGCGCCGGGTCAGGCGCTCTTTGCCAAAATCGATCCAGATTTCGCCGCCCTCCGTTCCGCCCCGCCCGTGCAGCACGTAAATGTCGGCCGGGCGCTCTGTCAGTGCCTCGCGAAAATCAGGTGGATAATCGAACCAGGCCAGGTCAATCAGGCCCTCGGCAGACCAACTCTCAAAGATCTCCCGCACCCTCTCGAACTGTGGCGAGCCCATGTCCAAGCCCAGGTTGACAGCCGGCCGGTCCTGAACCGGGATTTCGGACGGTGGCGCAGCCTGCTTTTCGTACCCTGAGGCCATCGGTCGCTCAATGATGTGCTTGAGGCCCCAAAAGCCTGCCAGGTCTATCTCCTCACTCTCGACTGGAGGGGCTACTTTTTGCATGATGGCGTAGGATGCTGGACGGTCTATGGACGACAGGGGGCGATCGTAGACGATCTCCCACGGAATCTGAGCTTCGCTTTGCGCGCTCGACACCCGGACGATCGTTGGTTCGGCCAGCGCAACCTCCCATTCAGCCTGGCGACTGGGGTCGCTGGCCACCTGGGCGTAGATGTTGCTGCCAGCCGTCGCCAGGTTGACCAGGATCTCTTGTCTCAAATCGGGCTTGATCTCATCGGCCTCAACAGCTCGCTTGAGCAGGGGGTCCAGGACGCCGTAGATGGTGCCGGTGACGAATCCACGCCGGCTGGCGCCGAGGCCGTATTCGACCCAAATCCCTCCTTCGTCACTGACCAGAGGCTCAACCAGCATTTCCTCAGTGGGAGTGATCGGGGGGGGTGCAGGTTCGGCGACGGACTCTTTGACCGTGCGGGTGAGAAAGACGTAGGTTCGTGCCTCGTCAGCCGTCAGGTTGGCAAAGTTAAAGTCAGCCGCCGTCTCGTCTGCCAGCGGGTGCATGGTCAGCAGCGCCTCCAGCGCTGGCAACAGGTCGTAGGTGTCCACTTTGTCGGGCAGTCGCATTTCATGCGAGGGCTCTCTGCCCTGGCCTTGTTCCCAACTCTCAAATCCGGCACGGTCCTGTTTCTGGCGGAAAACGGTTTCCCAGGCGATCAACTGCGTCGGGTCCTCGCGCAGCAACTCGTAGAGTTCGGCATGGCGTTGCTGGATGACGACCAGCTTGGCCAGGCGCACCGGTTTGATCAGCGGTGCCAGTTCCTCTCTGTTTCGCGAGAGCTCCCACAGCAGGGTAAAGATGTTGATGGCGCGTTTAACCTGGCGGGGGTTCGGCTCCAACCCCTGGGCAAAGACCAGGCCGCATTCCGGGTGGGGCAGGCCCGGCGCCAACTGGGCGATAAAGCGGCCCATGGCGTCGGGGCTGATGGGCGGCAGGACAAAGGGGATCTGGACGATCTTTTCCAGGTAGCGGCGGCCATCTATGATGTCTTCGCTCCCTTCCAAAAGGTCTTGCAGGAAGGCCCGGTACCGCGTGGCAACCTCCGTGCCTCCCCTGATCGCTTCGTCGCTGACCAGGAGGGGCAAGAGTCCACGATCGCCCGTGCCGCCCATTTCGCCATAGCGCAGGCGAATGCCTCGCTCGACCACGTCACGGTCAATGCCCAGGATAAAGATGCAGCCGGGCACGTCGAGAAAGAGCTTGATCGCCTCCAGCACTTCTACCGCCTTCTCTGGCAGGCAGCGGTCCAGGTCATCCACAAAGATGGCCAGGTAGCCGTGCGGCAGTACATACTTTTCGATCAGTTCCTTGAATTCTTGCTGGAACCTGTCCAGCGACTCGATCCGCTCCTGCTCCAGGACAGCCGTCGCTCGCCGCACCTGGTCGCGCAGCGCCATGGCCGCCTGAACCTCACCCTGCTGGCGCGCTTCGGCGACGTTTTCCAGCAGGTCCAGCCCGTGCTGCAGGGTCAACGTGAGCTCGGCACTGTCCGTACCCTCTTCCCTCAACAGGTTGGCCGCGGTGATAGAAAGGTGCCCTAGCTCTGCTGGCCCCGCCGCGCGTTGCAGGTGCTCGGACAGTTCGTCCAGGTCTTGTCGAGCTGTCACGTTGTCGCTCCGCCATTTGCGCACGCCGTTCAGCACCTGGGCAATCAGCGACCGCCACAACGACGTTTCCTTGCTGTAGAGCCAGGCGTTGAACCAGGTGGTATGGATCTCTTGTTCGGACAGGCCATCGCGGACGGCGCTTTTCAGGCGATTTTCGATCATCTTCATCAGGCTGGTCTTGCCGCTGCCCCAACTGCCAAAGATGCCGATGGTCAATGGCGTCTGGGTGTTGGGATTCAGGATGATGTCGCGCAACGTGTTGGCATAGGGCGCAAAATCCAACTTGTCTTCGGCGTCCGGCAGGTCGGGCAGCACACTGGGACCGGGACTGGCTTGAGCTAGCATGGGTTACCTCCGATTGCTCAAAACTGGCTTCGATACTATAATGCCCTCAACCTCTTTACCACTTTTACTCGCAATTGGCAACTCTGAGCGCACATTCGCAATTTCGAATTCGCGATCCGCGACGATCAGGAGGCACAGGCATGGTACGAGACGACGTCGAAATCAAGGTCATCGAGCGACAAACGCCCATAAGTGACGACAGCGTAGACTATCAGCCCTTTGGCGTCAAGGTCCTCAAGCTGAGGGTTCAACGCAACCAGGTGACAAAGCCTGACCTGGGGCCGATCTGGATCCAGCCCCAGGGCTACGTCCGGCCCGACGCCAAGGCGGCCGACCCGGCGCTGTGGCGCGTCTACGGCACAGCCGGGAGTGATCCTTCGGCAGGCTTAGGGCAGGCTCCAGACCTGTGGGTCGCCTGGGGCGCGGGCGACGAGCGAGGCTTTTGCGTCAAGACCAAAGACCGCTTCAAGATTGACAAGGTTCCCCTGCCACTTGACGACGACGGAGCCTACTACGTCTACCTGCACCTCATACACCGCCCTGAAGGGCCGTTCGAGCACAGGCCGACGGACAAGACGCTGACCGTACAGGCCACCGGCGAGGATGGCCAGGTGTACGGCCAGACGGCCGTGTGGCTGACCGTGCCTACCACAGCAGCCAACCCGGTGCGCGCCCATTGGGATTGGGACCTCGACGCTGGCGTCAGCACGATTGCGCTGCGCGGCGCAGGCGCTGGCCCGGCCCAACTCCCGCTTTACGTCTCCCGTTGGTGGCCAGTGCGCCACGTAGAGTACCGGCCGGTGGACGGGGTGACGGCGGAATTTCTTCGAGATCTCAAGATTACCTACCGCCGTCAGGAGGATGGCCAGGACCGCGGGCGAATAGACGTCTCACTGGGCGACACGCCCCTGGCCGAGTTCAGCGGCGAACTGGCCCTACCCTTACACGACTACCGGCTCTGCACGGCCGAGGCCTTTAGCTTCCTGGACGATTATCACCTCGCCGTACGCCTGTGGTTCTACTGGGTGCACCTGGGTTTCTCGGCCGATCAGTTGCTGACCTTTGTGCCGCCAGACCGCCGCGCCGACTGGCGTGCCGAGGCGGAACGGGTGCGCGATGGCCTCAAAGGCCTCCTCCTGCCCTGGCACAAGCGCGAAGAGGTGCCCGACGTCGAGCGCTTTGACCTGTTGCTCGACCTGGACAACCTCGACGTCAAATACGTCGGCACCGACACCCACTGGCAGGAATTTTGGGCTGCCGTGGCCGACGGCGAGCCGCTGCGGGCCCGCATCGCCACCCTGCTGGATACCGGCCGGGTCGCCGCCCTGGCCAAGTCGGTGCCCAAGAAAAAGCCACCCGTGCTCGACCCACTGGCCAATGGCCTGTGCGACATCGTCAACGAATGGAGCGGCCAGGACTGCCCGCACCGGGGTCAGGGACAGCTCGTCACCGCCGACAAGATTCGCAAAGGGCGCCAGTACGACGTCTGCCCCCGTTGCGGCAGCCATTTCATTGGCCAGGGGGCCAGGGCACTGGGCGTGGCCAAGCACGCTCCCTTGTTGGGCAACGTGGACGTCATCGAGAACGCCGTCAGCACCAGCGTGTTAGAAGGGTGAGCCTGGCACGCAACACGTTCTACAACACACCATGCCGTTTGGTAAGGATCGGGTTGGCCCAGTCGGGCTCGTTCTCCACCGCCTGGCGCGCGATCGTCAATGCCCGTTCGGCCGGCTTGCCGCTCAGCAACTCGGTGTAAAAGATCTGGGCCAGCGTGCGGCCATTCTGATCGCCGACGATCCACCGCATGCCGACGGTGGCCGGGACACCAGCGCGGGTCAGGGCGTCTACGATGCCTGCCTCTTGCCAGGGTCTACGCTTGGCCTGCTCGGCCGTCAGCCCCACCTCGCAGGCGCTGAGAAAGACGAGGGTCAGCTCGCTCTCGCGGGCGACTTCGGCCAGGGCGGCGGCGGTGAGTTCTTTGTTCCTTTCCCTGGGCCGGCCAAGCACCAGCTTGCTGCGTGAGGGATCATCGTCGTCGAACAGGCCGTGCCCCGTAAAGTGAAACAGGTGGTAGCTGCCGTCACGGAGCAGTCGCTTGATCGCTTCCGGGTCGCCCACCTCTTGGTCGGTGGGACGGCACGCGTCTACCTGGGCCACGCCAGCGGCCTCCAGTGCCGTGACGAGCCAGTCCACCTCGGCATCTAGCTCACCCAGCCGCTGGGTGGGATCGGCGGCCACGACCAGTGCCTTCTGGATGCGACCTGTAACTTGGCCGGGGCTGGTCACCGAGTGCATGCGCCGGTAGACCGGATACTTGAGGCCCAGAAAACCCCGTCCCATGGCCGCCTGCCCGTCGTGAAGTAGCTCCCATGGGATCGGCGACAGCCGACCGCGGCCGTCCTCTGGCTCAAACACGATGTACAGCGCGTCGGCAAAGGCCTGGCGCAGGAAAAGCGCCCGCTCGTATAGCTGTCGCTCGCTCGATCCGGGCGGCAGGATGGCGTCAAAGAATTCGATGCCTCTACCCTCGACGGGGCCGTCCTGGGGCGATTCCCACGCCTCTCGGCCTTCCTCGGCTTTGGCCGCCCAGTTGCGCAGCCGTTGCAACGTGATACCCGTATCCTTGAATTCACCGCTATAGCCGGCAATGTCAGGATCATAGTCCAGGTCGAGCGCGGCCCGTAGCCGTCTGGTCTCTGAAAGCCGGAGGCGGAAAGTGACGCGAATCGCCTTAAGGCGCTGGTCAGGCGGGACCTCCGCCACTGCTTCGGCGATCTGCTCATCCCTCGCTTCGCCTTGCAGCAACCTGACCAGCGCTTCGAGTCTGGCCATTTTCCGGTCTTTGGGCGCCGCTACCTCCGCACCCTCTAGCTCTTCCGCCAGCGATTCCAGGAAGGGCATCGGCTCGGCGTCTACGATCGTCACCTTACGATCGTGCCAGCGCATCACGTCGCCCGCTGAGGGGCTGGGCCAGATCAGGTAGCTCTCGGCAGCAAAGCCGCCGAGGCGCTCCAGCACTTCCCAGTAGAGCCACTGCTCAAAGTCGCTTGCCTGCCCCGGATCGCAGCCTACGAGCAGGATCGTCTTTTCGGCCAGCCACTCGCTGACCCGGTCAAAGAGGTCGCGCCGATCGTCGTCCCGCAGCAGATCAGCGTACTCGTCCTCGGCGACGGCCAGCGTATGGGGGCGGCTCAGGTCGCCGCAGAGCTTGATCAGGTCGGGGTGGTCGAATTGCCGGCCGCTCAGGTCGCCGTCCTCGATCAGCAGGTTGGCCGGGCGACGGGCCGCCTCCAGTGCCCGGGCCAGGCGGTCATCGTAGGCGGCGGTCATGAGAGAGGGCACCGGCAGGGCAGCGATGGCCCCGTGCAGGGGGCCTGGCTCCTGGCCGCCGGGCAGTCGTTGCTCCAGGTAGCGGATGACCTTCCACTGCTGGTTGCGCCTCTTTGGTCCCTGGGCTACCGCTGCCAACGAGTCGGCCGGGGTCAGGTTCCAGCGAGCCGCCAGGCCACTGGCCAGTTCCCGGCTCGACGGCAGCCCGGTCGCCGCCGATGGCAGGTCGAGGCCTACCAGCAGCGCCAACTGACCGGCTTTGGCCCTTTCGCTCAGGCGTTCAAGGTGTGTCAACGTTGGCCTCCTCTTCCACGACCCTCACGACGCGAAAACCGACGTAATCGGCGGGTTTGGTCGTTTCGTGGGGATAGCGCGCCGACGAACGGCACCAGCCGGGGCCGTCGTAGAAGCTGCCGCCCCGCAAAACGCGGAATTCGGTGCCCGTGCGGGCTTCGCGTCCGTCGCTGTGGTCGTAAGGATAGCCGAAAGAGGGCTTGTCCCGCTGGCCTCCCCATTTGCTGGACGTCCACTCCCACACGTTGCCGGCTATGTCGCTAGCGCCGTAGGGGCTGTCGCCCCCGGCCTGACTGTACTGGCCCACCGGCGTCGTGCCCCCGAGATCCTGTTCCACGTTGTTGCATCGCTCCGCGTCCCACTCGTCGCCCCAGGGATAGCGCCCTTTTGCGCCCTGCTGGGCGTTCCAACTGGCAGCTTTTTCCCACTCTGCCTCTGTCGGCAGGCGATACGTTTTGCCCGTTTGCTCGCTCAGCCAGTCGCAGTAGGCGGTTGCGTCCTGCCAGGTGACCTGGACCACCGGATGGCTGGCCAGTTCGGCCGGCACCTCGCCTTTCTCCCAGTGAATCGGCGGCGAGGCCTTGCCATCAGAGGCAGTGACAAAGGCCGCGTACTCGGCGTTCGTCACCGGATACCGGCCGATGTCGAAAGCAGGCAGGTCTATCACGTGCTGGGGCGTCTGAGCCAGCAACCAGTCTTCGTCGGCCCCCAGGCCCTCGCTCTGACACAATTGGGTCAGTTGGCCCAGTTCTTCTGGAGCGATGCCCATGCGGAACTGGCCTGCTGGCACCCGCATCAACTGGGGCTCCAGCGTCGGTGGCGCGCCGGCGCTGAGCGCCCACGCCTCCGCCGCGCTGTGGCTCAGGTGCACGTACTCTAGCACTTCGGTGGGTGTCATGTCGGCAAAGTTGGCCCCTGCCTCGCTTTCCTCGTGCAACGTCAGCAGGTCTCGCAGGCCACGGTCGCTGAGGAAGGCGGCCAGAGCACCGGTGGTTTCCCCTTCGACCGCTTCACGGGCTATCTCTTCGTCTCCCTTCCGCCGGGCTCTGCGACGCCCCTGGCCAAGGCGTGTATCTCGTTTTTCCTTTTCCTCGTCGCGAAAGCGCCTTTCCAGGTCGGGCAGCAGGTGAGGGATGGCTGGCAACAGGCTGAAGAGCCGTGGGTGATGGAGCTGGATGACGACCATCTTGGCCAGGCGCACCGGCCTGATCCGCTCTCTCAGGTCTTCCAGGTGCCGGGAGAGCCGCCAGAGCAGCAAAAAGATGTTGAGCGTGCGCTTGACCCGTCGTGGGTTGGGCTCGATGCCCACGGCAAAGACGTCGTCGCAGCGAGGGTCCAGCTCCAGCAGGCGAGGGACCATTTTGCCCACATAGCCTTCCATCGCGGCACGGGCGATGGGGGGCAACTGGAAGGGGATCTGCACGATCTTTTCCAGGTACTTGTCGCCGCTGATCGGCGGCGGCCCCTCTGGATCTATCTGCTCGTAATCTTTGTACCTGAGGCGGATGCCCCGCTCGACGACTTGTCGGTCTATGCCCAGCACAAAGATGCAACCCTCGACGTCGAAAAAGAGCTTGATCGCCTCTAGCACTTCGACTGCTTTGTCTGGCTGGCAGCGATCCAGGTCGTCCACAAAGACGACGAGCACGCCGGGGCTGACGTACCGGCTCACCAGCCGCTGGAAATCGTGGCGAAAGACCTCCAGCGCCTCGACGCGCTGCCGGTCGAGGGACGTGCGCATCTGCTCCATCGTCCGCATGAGCGCGCTGACGGCCACCTGGTCGGCGAGTTCGTCGTTCGCCCCGGCCCTGGCCTCGGCGATCTCGTTGATAAGACCCAACCCGACCACCAGCGGCAGCCGGATCTCGGCACCTTCCTGGCCCCCGCTGACCAACGCCTGGCTGCCGATGACCAGCTCACCCTGTGAGCTGGGCTCCGTGGCACGGTAAAGATCGGCCTCCATCTTGTCCAACTCGCGCCGCGCCTCCCGGTTGCCGCCCACTTCACGGCGCAGTTCGGCCAACACCCGCAAGATCAGGGAGCGCCACAACGCCTCGTCGCGGCTGTAGAGCCAGGCATTGAACCAGGCCGTCAGGTGCGGACGGATGGGCTCCCCCTGGCGGGCCTGTCGCCTCTCTTGGCGGTGCAGGGCGTCCAACCTGTCCTTGATCATGGTCATGAGGCTGGTTTTGCCGCTGCCCCAAGAGCCAAAGATGCCGATCGTCAGTGGCGTCTGCGTGTCCTGGTCGCGGATGATGTCGAACAGCGTCTGGGCGTAGGGTTCAAAGCCCAAAAGGTCCTCTGTCGCTGGCAAATCGGGCCTGACAGATGGAACGATCTCGTCCAGGTCTGGCATGATCACCCTCCTCTGGCTGGCTACTCGTTGCTGCTGGGCTCCATTATACCACAGAATCCGAAAGGGCTGTAACCGATCCCTGGTTCTGGCGACGCCGTCGCTCTTTGTGAAATTTGACACAAGTCGAAACAGACCGATAATTTTAAGGTTGGATTGGCCTGCGCGCTTTTCAGGCTGGCGAACTATGGTATAATAGCTCCAGGGGCGGGTGAGAATAAGAGGGTGCGGTATGGGCCGGCAAAAGAAGAAGCAAGCTCGGGCGCCTCAAGTCCTCACCGTGGATGGCTTGCGCCTGAACCTGAAAACCAAAGAATTGCAGAATGGCCACGGCGTTGTCCACCTGACACCCAAAGAGTGTCATTTGTTGGCCACTTTCATGCGCCATCCCAATCAGGTCCTCAGTCACAAATTTCTCATGCGCGAAGTGTGGGAAACGGATTACCTGGGCGATATGCGTACGCTGCACGTGCACATTTCCTGGTTGCGGCGCAAGGTCGAGGAAAATCCTCGACGGCCCATACGCCTGAGAACTGTGCGCGGCGTGGGATATCGCTTTGGGGCTGAATCATGACGCTGGCGTGAAGGAAGAACCGGCGCACCATGTCCATCTTTAGGCACGGCGCGCCGGTCTTTTTATGCCGGGTCGTAACCGTTTGGCCCTTGTCATTGCCAGGGCACGCAGCGCCCGAAGCAATTTCCGCCGAACACCTTGGGAATTGCGTAGGCGTTCACGGGGGTGGCAGAAAGTCACGTGTTTTCGCTCGAAGCGGGTCTGTGACCCGCGTCTCCGGCACGTTGAGCGTCGATTTTGCCTCCGACGGGGGTCACAGACTCCCTCTGAGCATATCCCCTGGACGCTTACGGGATTGTTTGCCTGCGGCGGTTCATCTGGTGCAACTTGTTCCCTTGCTCTGCGTACAGTAGAGTAGATAATAAGGAAGGTGGGTGGTTTAGGCGATGAGTAACCAGTTGCGACGTTCACGGCGCAATCGCATGATAGCGGGTGTGTGTGGTGGTCTGGGCGAGTTCTTTGGAATAAGTGCTTTTTGGTTCCGCCTGCTATTTGTCATCTTGCTCTTGCCGGGCGGGCTACCAGGGTTGGTTCCCTACCTCATTCTCTGGATCATCATTCCCAAAGAAGGCCGGTGATAACCCCTGTTGTCCAGGGATCGGACACAGCGGGCGGAGCGTCGTCGCTCCGCCCTTTTCTATTCGGTATGTGGCGCTATTCCACAATCGGCGCGTACAGATCCAGGACCAACTCGTCGTGCGGCGTGCCTACCTCGCTGAGGTGCTCTTCGAGCCATTGGTGGCGCCCGCCCTTGTACTTGCTGTCCTCAAGCCAGGTGATCAGTTTCTTCCATGTCTCGTGAATGTTTTCGACGCTTTTGCACCTGGTCACCGCGTAGAGCCCACCGGGGAACTCTTTGATCTTGATCTCGCCCTCAGGCTCTACGTCAGGGCCAACCACGATCCAGAACTCGTAGCCATAGTGGGGGCTGCCCGGAGACGGATCGGGATTGTTGAAGCCAAAGATGCGGTGAGTTTTGAGGTCGTCGGTTAGTCCCTTGGGCTTGGCCCAGGCGACCAGCTTTTTGAAGGCATCGTCCTCAGGGGTCCCGCTGTATGCGTGCGCGCTGGCCACGCGCATCGGTTCGAGCTTTACGATCCGCACTTCTAGTTCACTCATTTGCGCTCTCCTTGTCGTTCGGTTATGGGTACCCGATGATTCGATTTCTGCCGGCATAGTTATTGTATCACACCATACCTGACATCTACTGTCAGGATTTTGTGGTACAATGAGGAAAGCCTGGATCTAGAGGGAGGATCTCGTGCGCGCAGACCGGCTTTTGTCTATCTTGATGCTCTTGCAGGCTCGTGGGCGTATGACGGCACAGCGTCTGGCGGGCGAACTGGAGGTCTCGGAGCGGACGATCTATCGCGACATAGATGCGCTCAGTGCTGCTGGCGTGCCCATCTATGGCGACCGCGGGCCAGAAGGCGGGTATGCACTGCTCGACAGCTATCGTACCAGCCTGACGGGACTGACCGAGAACGAGGTACGGGCGCTGTTTATGCTGAGCATCCCGGCGCCGTTGGCCGAGCTAGGAGTCGGTGAGGAGCTACGAGCGGCGTTGCGCAAGCTGGCAGCTTCGCTGCCCGACGTCCATCGCGACGACAGAGAGCGCGTCCGCGAGCGCATTCACCTGGACGCAACCTGGTGGTCGCGGGAACAGGAACCTCCACCTCACCTGCTGACAGTCCACGAAGCGGTGTGGCAGGATCGCAAACTGTACGTCAAGTACCGCCAGGTGTTCGGTACGCCAGCCGTGATCGAGCGGCTGGTCGAGCCCTATGGGCTTGTGGCCAAGGCTGGCGTCTGGCACCTCGTGTGCGCCAGAAACGATCGAATTCGTGTGCACAGGGTTTCCCGGTTGCTGGATGCTCGTCTCTCTGGAGAGGTCTTTGAACGTCCCTCGGATTTTGACCTGGCCGCATTCTGGGAGACGTGGTGCATGGAGGTCGAGCGACACGGGTCCTTTTACTCCGTGGTCGTGCGCGTGGCACCGAATTTCGTGGACTGGCTGCCCGGCTACTTTGGTGAGCGCATCCGTGCAGAGATCGCCCAGGCCGGGCCGCCGGACGAGGAAGGGTGGATCACACTGGAACTGAGGTTTGAGAACCTGTGGGCCGCCCGCGACCGCCTCCTCAGCTTTGGGCGGGCGGTGGAGGTCCTGGAACCGGAGGCGCTGCGCCTGAGCGTGCTGGACTTTGCCAGGCAGATCGTGGATCTGTACGAGACCGCAGACAGACGTGAAAACGCGTCATCGCGCCCCACGTCCTAATTGGGTATTTGATCGTCCGGGATAGTGTCCGCCGGGACGATCTGGGCCTCTATTCCTGTCTCCGCCGTAATCTCGTCGGCCAGCTTCTGCAGGCCTTCGATCTGGAAGCGACTTTCCTCGCCGGCCGGACGTCCCAGTGCCACCAGGGTGACCTCCTGCTCGACGGCGGTCTCCTTGAGGGCGTCGGCCAGCTTGCCGTGCTTGACGCAAGAGGTGGCGTCTATGCCCTGTTTCTCCGCGCGTTCGCAGGCTATGGCCAGCAAGAACTCCCCCATGTGCTCCAGTTCTGTGGCCACCACGTCAGGCCGCACCGCGCGCTCGGTATAGTCCAGGAAATCGGTGTCCAATACGTAGAGGAATACGATCGAGTCGTCTTGCGCCTGGGCCAGGGCAATGACCGCCTCCTGTGTGCGATAGCTGGCTTCGCCACCTCGGGTGGCACACAAAATCTTGCCCATGAAAAACTCCTCTCCAAAAGATGGCTTTTACCTCGACAGGGTAGGGGGCAGCCCGATCCGACTCAAAAACGGATGAACAGCCACACGACGCCGGTGGCCACCGTCAAGATGGTGGCCGGCAGGCCGACTTGAAGGAATTCGAGGTAGGTGATGCGGTATCCGGCTCGCTCGGCGATGCCTGCTGTCACCAGGTTGGCCGAGGCGCCGATGAGCGAGCTGTTGCCGCCCATGGCCGAGCCGATCGAGAGACCATAATAGAGCACCTGATTCGACGCCCCTGGCACGGTGCTGCTCAGAAAGCTCACCACGGGCAGCATGGCTGCTGTGAAGGGGATGTTGGCAACGACGCCTGACAGGAGCGCTGCTGCCCAAACCAGGACCAGGATGGTGACCGGCAGGCTATCGCCTACCAGCCGGGCGATGCCGTTGGCGATGATGCTGATGAGCCCCACCTCCTGGATGGCGCCGACGGTGATGAACAGCGCGATAAAGAACATCAGCGTCGTCCAGTCCACCACTTTTAGCATCTGGTCAATGTCTGGCGCGACCCAGAGCAGCATCGCTACCGCGCCCAGGATGGCCGTCACGGCCGGCACCAGGTGAAAGCGCTCGCCGATGATGAAAAGCACCAGCATGGCGGCGAACACGACGCCAGCCTTGGCCAGCTTTTGTGGTTGGGTGATGCGCCCGCCCTCCTTCAGTCGTTCCAGCAGCGCCTCTGACAGCCCTCCTGTCTGGCTGAGCAGTTGTCGGCGATAGTAGATCAGGATATAGGCAGTCAGGACGGCCATAGCCATCAACACGCCAGGCGTCAGGTTGCGCAAAAAGTCGTTGAAGGTCAGGTTGGCATACGAACCGATGAGGATGTTGGTCGGTGTGCCGATGAGGGTGCTGATGCCGCCTACGTTGGAAGCCAGCACCTCCGGCATCAGCAGCGAGAGGGGGGGCACGCCTATGGCCAGCGCGATCTGAATGGTCATCGGCGTCATGAGGAGCATCGTCGTCACGTTGTCCAGCAGCGCCGAGGCCACGGCCGTGATGGCCATCAGAATGATCACCAGCAGCCAACCTCGCCCGCCGGACAGGCGATAGGCCTGGTAGGCCAGCCACTGAAAGATGCCCGTCTCCTCGATCACGCCGATGACGATCATCATGCCCAACACCAGGAAAAAGACGTCAAAATTGACGTATTCCAGTGCCCGTTCAAAGTCAAAGATAAAGAGATTGGGGTTGATGGCGCCGCCCACAAAGCTGGTGCCCAGGATCACCGCTACGCCCAGCAGCGCGGCCATGGTGTTGTGCAGTTTTTCCAGCGCAATGATGGCCAGGATGCCCACGAACGTCAGGGTAGCCACCCAGAAACCGGGCGTGATACGACGTGCCAGTTCGATGTCGGGCAGGTGTAGCGATTCGCCAGCGTTGAGATGGGCCACCATGTCCGCTTCCAGTTCGATTTCCTGGGACTCAAAGTGGGAGCGAGCAATTTCGACGGTCAGGGGCGGAGAGAATGGCCTACTTGGCAGGTTGGCAATGAAACCGCCGTTGGCTTGGCTTTCCGCCACCGCGACGGGCTGGCGATTCCCCTCTCGCACGACCACTTCGGCCCCGTGCACCGGCTGGCCTTGGGGATCGAGCAACCGGCCAGCCAGGCTTATTATAGGCCCCTCCGCTCGAACTTCCGGCAGCGGCCTGTCCCCGAAAAGCACCAGGACGGCCCCGCACAGCAGGATCGCCAGCAAGAACCATTTCGCTACTTTGCTTTTCCATAGCTGGCCGCTGGCTGCCTGTTGGCCGGTCTGAGTTACAAGTGCGTTGAGCCTCCGACTCAAGGATCTGTCTCCTCTAGGCCGAGCTGTTTCTTATTCGTCCAGCGGTATCTCTTGACTGGGCATGTCCAGGCGAACCACGTCACCGTGGTGGTTCACGATGACCTTGAAGCCAAGCATCCCCAGCCAGGCCCGCGCTTCCTCTGGGATGCCCTGTTCAAGCAAACGATCGTCCAGGTGCTCGATAGAGGTATCTACCAGGGCCTTTGTGAACAGGTCATCCTGGCCCATCATCTGAAGGATGCCCTCGGTGACCAGTTCGCGTTGCGATAGGATCTGTTCGCGAATCTGGGCCATGACCTGGAGATCGACGTGCGATGCCTCCACGTGCCGACGGAAATCGCCATCCAAGATGACATAATAAGGCTGGCCTTCTAGGATGACGACCTCGGCCGGTTCGTCTTCTTCGTTGAAGACCAGGTTAACAAATAGGGCTTGTCTGTACGACACGACCACCTCAGTTTCGACAAGTTGGGCTATTGTATCACAAAACGAGCCTGCGGCAACTGAGCGCCGATTTTAGGTAGGGCGGGTTGGCCGCGAATCGGGCAGAGACCAACGATGGTGTGCCATCAAAGTCGGTGGCTCACCGCGCTCAACAAGGCGCGAGGGCGGCCTACCCGCCGTTCTGCTGGATAGTCGCCGCTGATTTTCTAAATTGGTTAAGCTGTGCTATACTGGGCCAAATCAGTCTACAGATCGTGTCCTGCCAGGACGGGGAGGGAGATAGATGGACGAACGACAGGAACACACGCCGTCAGCCGATATGGCGAGTATCGTCGAGTCTGCGCGGCGCCTCGGCGTCGAGATGGACGAGACGGAGGCCATACAGTGGCTGACAGCCATGGCCGCTGCACAGGCAGGCGGTGACATCGCTGTGGACGCCCGCAGCGGCATTTTTGGCCATCGAGTGGCCATGCTCGACTTTAGCCCGGAGGAACTGGCGCGTTTTCGGGAGATCGGACAACTGGTCGGTTTTGTGGATCAACCTGGCGTGGTCGAGACGGCGCTGGCTCTCTCTGGCTCCGCTGCCCAGTCCAAGATACAGACCTATCCCGGCGACTGCGATTTCTTTGAACGCGTCAACATCAGGGCCGATTCCCGTGAGGAAGCCTGTCGCATCTTGGCCGACTTGATGCGACAAAAGGCGCTAGATACCTTCAAAGGCCCCACTTACCAGTTGATCGAGGTCAAGTTTGGTTCGTATCCTTACGATGTCGTCAAAGACGGGGGGATGGCTAAGGCCAGGGCATCCGTCTCATGGCGTCCGGACGAGGTGCATTCCGGTCGCATTGACGCTTTTCGGCCTGATGGCACGCCGGCCACAATCGGCTGGGATGAGGTAGCCCTGGATCCAGGTTGGTGCAAGCTCGACTGGGTGGTGGCCGACCCGATCCGAGGCCAGGTCGCCAACGCCAGCAATATGCTCGACGTCACCTGGGAAGCGCCGGATGGCACCATCACTCCCTTGGACGGCTACCTGGATCCCTACTTCCAAGAAGTTTACCTCGAGGCTGAGTCGATCCCCATCTTTTCCAAGCTGGCCCGCCACGTGTCGGCCGATGCCTTGGAAGATTACGTCTCCGCACTGGAGGGACAGATACAAAAGTACCTGACAGAGGATGTAAACTATGGCAAGGCGGCCAAGCGGATGTATAACATCTTTCGCCTGACCGGCCGCTATGCCGAGGCTGCCTTTGTGCGCGAGTTGTTCGACGAGCCGGCGACGGTGCTTTACCAGGTGTGGTCGTTGATCCGCACACTGGACGACGCCGTCCGTTATGTCTCGAGCATCCCCATGGAACACCTGGTTGGCCAGGCCGACCAACTGATCATGGACGTCGTCAGGGCGTTGGAAGGCAATGAGGAGGCCGAGATCGTACGCCGCCTGCTGCATCTTCGAGATAGCCTGACCCGTCAAAAGAGTGGGCAGGGTCTGAGCGTGGAGGCCGAGGTGGCCCGGGCAGAGGTGATCAACGTGGTCAATAACTTTTTTCACGAACGCCTGACCGCGCTACCGTCGATCAAGCGCTACATGGAGGGCTTTCAAGAATAGGGGAACCCTGTGAGGTGTGGGTCAGGGTAGGGGAGGCAGTATTCTTCGTGTAGTCATATCACTACACCCGCACACAAACACAGAGCCAATAACCAAACCACAGGCTACACGAAAACCTGCGCCGACACCCTGGCGAAGGTTGCGTAAACCCTGCCAGGGTGTCCCATAAAGCACGTACCGCCGCTACTCCTCGGCCGTCAGCAGAAACCCTTGCATCGAAGCGCACGCCGCCGCTACCGCCTCGGAGCGCGTGGCATAGTGCCCCTTCTCTTTGTCTTTCTCCAACGTCATCTGCACCAATCCAGCCAGGCGCAGGATCTTGAGGTGATGCGTCACCGTCGGTGCGCGCAACCGCAGGCGGCGGGCGAGTTCCGATGGCGTCAGAGGTTCCTCACTAAGGTAACGTAGAATGCGCAGTCGGGTAGGGTCCGACAGCGCCTTGACCGCCCGTAGAAGCGCGTCTGGCACCGGATCTCCCGGCACCAGCGAGGCGTCAGGCGGGCGCGCGCCAAACAGCCACACCAGACGCTCGGCGTCAATCTCCCCATACATGATCAGCGGGGTGATCCAATACGATGGCACCAATACCAGCTCAGCCACCTGCGGCAATTCTGCCAGGCGCACCCCCTGTGAGAGCTCCTCTACTAGATCCACCAATTCCAATCGCCCCGCCAGTTCCTTCGCCTGCGCCAGCGCCTCCTGCAAGGCCGGACGGATGCGCTTTTCCTCCCGGGCAAAAAAGACCTCTTGATAGGCCTCTAACGCCTCCCTGTAGCGCTCTCCAAATTCTTCAGGACGGGTCCACCATTCTAGAATGGCGTCCAGGACTTTGGGAGAGGGACTCCCTTCTTTGCAGGTGCGCGCGGCCCGCAACGCTTCTCGATCGCCCTCGTCCCAGGCTCGACGCGCCGTCACGCCCTGCAGAATTTCCACCACCTCTGCAGCCTCACAGGTAGAAATGGTCAGTGCGGCCAGGCGGTCTGCTGGCGGAACCTGCGCCAAAGCCCACAACGCAGTAGCGCCGTCCTTGGGCTCCGGCAGCGCATGGACCCAGTGAAGCGGTACGTTGATAAATGCATGGGCTTGCTCCAGCATCTCCCGCGCGTCGGGGGGCAGCCGTGCGCGCATGCCCGCCGCCCACGCGCCGCGCAGGCCAAATTTCGCTGGCTCGTGCAGCACCTCCAGGCTCATGAACAAGTCATAGGCCGTCCCCCAATCCCAGGCCAAATCCATAGTGAATCCTCCTCCCTCTCGCGCGTACACCTGGACGACACGTCTCTGGCGTCACAGTGCGGGTCTGTCTATACTTCCTCCTCCGATACTTTGAGGGCATCAGCCAGTCTACCAAGCAAGCCCTTCAACTCTCCCATCTCGGCCTCGTCCAGGGCGATCCAGGCGGCGTCAAAGTAGCGGTCGGTGGCCTCTTCGGCTTCCTGGCGCAGTGATTTTCCCTTTTCAGTGACCGCGTACCGGCCATCCTCAGCAGCGATCCAGCCACGCGAGGCCAGGTCCTGCAAGACGGCGGCGTAGGCGTCCTCGTCGTAGTTGCGGTAGGGCAGCTTCTCGGCCAGCTCGGCCGCCGTACTGGCTTCGCCGCGCCAGACAAAGGTCAAAGCCTCCCAGGCCTGGCCGCCAACGCCGTAGGGCTGCCAGGCCGCGACGTGGACATCGTCGCGGTAGGCCAGCAGGTCGATCAGGCGGCGGCGCACCTGCACCATGAGCGGCGCAGAAGGCCCGCGGTCGAATTTGCTGCCCCACGACAGCGCCCACTTTTCAGCCGGTTCGGGCAGCTCTTGCGCCTTCTTTATGACCTTGTACAGCAGGGCGACGATCCGCTCCAGGTCAGTATCGGGCAGCGATTGGAGGGCAGCGAATTCGTCGTCGGCCAAGGCAAAGAGACGTTCAACTACCTCCTTGCCTTTGACCGTGAGCTTGTACTGGCTTTCAGCCACCGCCTCCAGCCAGCCACGCCCAACAGCTTCGTCCATCTGCTGTTCAAAAGCCTTTGGGTTGGCATAGGGGGTGCGCTTGATGGGGTGCTCAGGGGTAATGGCTTCCGGGGCAAAACCGTAGGCCACCTGGATCAACAAAATGTCCAGGCCCTCCAGCCCGCCGGTCTCCTCAACAAATCGGTTGAGGACAGGATCGGTGCGTGCCCCGATGCCGGCGAAAATATCCTCCGTGACATCTATGAACCATCGTCCGGATTGTGTCATGGTCACTCTCTCCCTTCGATGCGATACACCCTCCCGGGCCTGCTCAGGATGCTTTGCTTCAGAAACCCGGTTTTTGACGCTCCACAGATAATTTGAGGCTGGCGAGCGACCTTACTCAGATGCTACAGCGCTCCTTTTGACCGGAAAAACCTCAGTAGTGTCAGGTGACACCTCAGTCTGGACATCGGTAGCCGCTGTGCTATACTAACAGCG
>Ga0180438_10004977_pt1 | contig 18793 bp, 15 predicted proteins | sample SS_ome_12_FD_132455 | JGI IMG/M metagenome (GOLD analysis project Ga0180438, IMG submission 132455) | Hypersaline lake sediment archaeal communities from the Salton Sea, California, USA - SS_3_D_2 metaG | ecosystem: Environmental > Aquatic > Non-marine Saline and Alkaline > Hypersaline >...
ACTGGCAGAAGGTCGAGGTGTACAACGTCGAGGCCTACTACCTGCGATACAGGATCGTGCTGGTGGCGACCCCGACGCAGCCGATCCTGGACACCATAGACATCACCAGCAGCACCCAGTACGTGGTGGCCGAGGCCACCCAAGGGGAGACCGTCACCAACGAGAGCCTGGTCAGCTCGAACGGCCAGGCGGACCAGGAGTTCGAGCTTGGCCGCACCCCGGGGCTCCGCGACACCGTCAAGGTGTACGTCGACGAGGGCGGCGGGGAGGTCCAGTGGACCAACCTTACCGCGAGCGGGGACTCCCTGGTGACCTCAGGGGCCAAGGACAGGCACTTCGAGGTCGACCAGAACGCGCTCGGGGAGCTGACGGTCAGGTTCGGCGACGGCACCAGGGGAAAGATCCCCAGCCTCGGCGTGGACAACATCCGGCTCGAGTACAGGATCGACGCTACCGAGGACGGCAACGTCGGGTCCGGGACCGTGGTCATAAACTCGGGCGGGTCGTCGTTCGTGAAGAGCGTGACCAACCCCAGGCCGGCCACGGGTTGGCGCATCGCTGACGGCGGGGACGAGGACAGCCTCGCCCTGTTGAAGGTCCAGGGGCCGGCTTCGCTGCGCACGCTGCACCGCGCGTGCTCCCCGGCCGACTACGAGGACCTGGCCGAGCAGTTCGAGACGGCGGCAGGGTCAAGACCGTTCGTGAGGGCGCTGGCCATCGAGGAGGGCTACGGCCCCAAGACGGTCAAGATCGTGGTGGTGGGGACAAACGGTGTCACGGTGTCAAGCAGCGCCCGGGACGAGCTGGAGACCTACTTCAACGGGGATGACGCGCTGGGGACCGAGGGCGTCGGCATGGTGAACACGGAGGCGACCGTGGTCAGCTTCACGCCCCGGATCATCGACCTAAACGTGACGGTGGAGGCCAACTCGGCCGTGTCGTCGGACCTGATAGCGACCACCCTTGCCACCCTGCTGAACCCGACTGCGCAGGAGTCTTCCGGGTCCTATGTGTGGAAGTTCGGCGGCCGGGTCCCGACGTCCAGGATCGCGTCGGAGATCTTCCAGGTCAGTCCAGGGAACATCTTCGACGTGGACGTGAACACCCCGGCGAGCGACCTCGAGCTGGGCGACGAGGAGCTGCCGCTGCTGGACACCAGCACATTGGTGATCAACATCGTGGCGCCTTCGTAGGAGAGTTGAGATGGCCATAAAGGAATGGACGAAAGTATACGGCACCGGGGGGCTTGATAGTACCTCCAACATGCCGGACCTCGCGGACGAGACCGCTCCTGGTGCCGGTGACGGCGACGAGCAGCGGTCCAGCCAGGTCGAGGCGCCCAGGGACTCGCTGATCGAGCTCGAGACCCAGATGGGAGACCCCACGGCCCCGGCGGCGGGCAGCGTGCTGGCCACCAAGCCTACCACCGACGAGAAGGCGGCGCTGGCAGGGACGGACGGAGTCCCGTCCGGGACGAACAAGTACGTGACCAACTCTGACTCAAGGCTGAGCGACTCTAGAACACCCACGACCCACGCGAGCAGCCACGAGAACGGGGGAGGGGACGAGATCAGCGTCGCGGGGCTCAGCGGGGAGTTGGCCGACGACCAGAACGCCGACGCGATCAGGACCACCGACGGTCCGACCCTCCTCGCAGTGGGGGCCATCGCCGACGGTGAGGTGCTTCAGCGCAGCGGCTCGACCATAGTCGGGGGCAGCGGCGGGGGGGCTGGATCCGACACCACGGCGATCCACGACGACACCGCGGGAGAGATCTCAGCTATAACATACAAGGGTTCCCCAGTTTCTGGTGATATCCTCCTGATCGAGGACAGTGCGGCAGGAAACGCCAAGAAGTACACAACCGTGGGAGACCTGCCAACGGGTAGCACGTCTCCATTAACTACCAAGGGGGATCTGTACACTCACGATTCAGCTGATGCCAGGCTTCCCGTAGGAACCGATGGTCAATTTCTTGTAGCAGATTCTGGAGAGACCACCGGGTTGAAGTGGACAGATTCTCCACATGTTGCTGTTGGGGATTTCATAGTTTTAACTGATGGACAACCCATAAGCACCATCGCGATCAACGCAAGTGACATACAGGTCATACCCGAAACAGGTGCAGGTCTTGCATTCAAGGCGTTGAATAGCGGACGCTACGCAGTGCGTTGTGGTTTTCAGTGCACCACGTCTTCCTCAGCATCCACCGCAGGATTCTATCTCGTCTTTGATGAGGGAGAAGCCAACGAGCAGACGGTGACCCCTGGGGACACTTGGAGAGTTCGTGCTGCAAGTGGAACGTACAACATACCTTCGTTTGAGACAGAGATCGAGCTGACGGCAGGTGCTCACACAGTCAAGCTGTACGGCAGTGCGGTGACCGGGACGACGTTTACGATCCTCGGCAGTAGCGTCACCACCAACATGGCCCCCTACATCGTTCTCGATGCTATGACCGACGGACTACTTGGAACGGCGGACACGTTTCAGGATACACTGTCCGGAAACATAGCTATGTCATCCGACACACCGACCCTTCTTTCTCCTGAATCAGGGAGTCACTCATATGTTTGCAAAAATGCAGGCACTTACAGGGTCGATGCTCAGTTCATGGCTTACTTCCAGTTCAGCTCTGCGGCCACAAACTGGAAGTTCTACGTAGTCTTCGACGAAGGCGAATCCACAGAAGTGAAGCTAGGAGACAATGAATTTTGGGGGCTGAGAGTCGCGTCAAATCAGACCAATGATTATGTCCAATGCCATTACAACGGGTTCGTAGACCTGGTGGCTAAGACCTACACTGTCAAGCTTTATGGATACCGAGAAACTGGAGGGTCGGGCACTGTCTCTGTAATATCCGTATCAACAGGGCAGCCACAGATCACGGTCAACTCATTAGGGGCAAGTCAATACCCAATGAATGACACGAAGCCTCCGCGCGGAGTTTACGCGTCGGCCACCACCGTGGACTTCAGCCGCAGGCTGGACCAGGACACGACGGTGCGCAGGACGCTCCAGGACGGGAAGCAGAGGTCGTTCACGGGCACGCTCAACTGGGCGGTCGCCAACGGAGTCGCTGACCTGGGGTACGACGAGGTGGCTAGCCAGGGTAACAGCAAGTGGCTCTACTGGTACCTCGTGCCGAGCTCATCTGACGACAACCTGCTCACGGTACGAGCATCTGACAACGACCCGAGCGTCGGGCCCACCGGGTACACCGACTACAAGTACTGCTGGTCCACGTACATCGACGGGAGCGGTAACTTAAGGGACGTGAAGCAGGTCGGCAACGAATTCATGTTGGCTGCGCAGACGGTGCCTTACTCTCCGAGCAGCGTGGCTCCGTTCAGCATAACCTCGCTGAGCTTGGCAGCCCACGTCCCGTCAACTGCCGGCCTCGTCGAGATCCAGATCAAGATGGACAAGAACTCGAGCGGGGACTGGCAGTGGTGGGTGTCCCCCACCAGCGGATCCAAGATGTATAAGCACCTCCAGGTCTACCTCGGCGGAGCCAGCGGCGTGTACACCGCGATGCAGTCGTTCAAGGTCCCGCTGTACAACGCTCAGACGATCTACCACGAGCTGAACCAGATCAGCGGTAGCGGAAACCTGAACTACGCGGAGCTGACCGTTCAGGGCTGGGTGGACCAGCACCTGGAAGCGTAGGAGGATCAACTAGATGTCATGGGGTTATGACCAGTGGGGACAGATCCAGTGGGGCGGCTACGGAGGTGTAACTGGCTTCGCCGCGTCCCAGACCGGGGACTTCGAGGTCACGCTGGACTTTGGCGTCGACGTCGAGCTTGACGGCGCGCCGGGAGTGGCTGCGTTGGACCCCGCCAGCTACACCGTGACACCGATCGCGATCGGGTACCCTGTGACTGTCACCGCGGTGGAGATAGACCCGACGGCGCCCGACGCGGTCTTGCTGACGATAAGCGTGGCCACTAACGGGCAAGGATACGAGGTCGAGATAGTGGGCGAGCTCGAGGCCGAGGGAGGGCTGCCCCTCCAGGGAGAGACTTCAAGCTTCGTGGCGTCGGTTAGCGACGCCGGGTATACTGTGACCCCGGTGGGGTCCAGATCGCTCAGGATAGTGTTCGAGCGCGAGATGAGAGACAACGACGACCTGGTCGACCCGGCGAAGTACGTGTTCGCCGGGGGGCTGACCGCGACGTCGGTTACCAGGCTGGGGCCCAGCGAGGTCGTGGTTGCCACGTCCGTTCAGGTGACCGACAACCTGTACCAGCTGACTGTGGGGCCGTAGCATGGCTGTGAGCTTCGTTGAAAGGTTCAGAGACGACTTCGACGACGGGAGCGTCGGGCTCACCACCGATCTGGGTAACGGCACCGCGTCGGAAGCAGGGGGAAAGCTCACCCTGACGTGCCCCGCGGGTCTCAACGGCGACTGGTGGAGCGGGGCCTCGGAGTATGGGCCCATCGCCTACGAACCGGTGTCCAGCCACATCACCGAGCCCACCGTCTTCAAGGCCGAGCTCAGGCTGACCAACGTGGTGGACGCCGGGATCGACACCCTTCGGGCCGGGCTCACGGTTCATGTAAGCCGGGACAACGCGTTCCTCATGTCTTGGCGCCCCAACGGGGACCTGGCAGCCGAGCAGATCATAAGCGACAGTGGATCCGGACTGGCAACGGTCGGCGGGGTGGCGAGCCCCGACAGCGACCCGCACACGTACAGGATCTACTGGTCGATCGCGCCCAGGACGTACACAGAGCCTGACCTCAGCTTCAGCATCGTCCCGGGTAACCTGTACTTCTACTACAAGCTGGACTCCGGATCCTGGACGCTGCTTCACTCCTTGGCGCTGCCGTTCAGGGCTAAGCGGGCCGGGGCGTTCTTCAAGCGCTGGAACACCACCCCTGAGACATCTGCGTCTTTCGAGCACCTGAGCCTGCAAGAGCTGGTAGACGACTCGCTAGTGATCGACCCCAATAGCTACGACCCGTCCAACACCTTCGAGGACGCCACGCTGCCCAAGACGTGGTCCAATCGGCTAGCTGGATCCCCTGGATACACCGGGAACACGGTCACGATGTTGAGCCCAGGGGTCAGGATAAGCAACCCGACCAAGTACAACACTCCGAGCCACTCCGACGATTGGGCAGGGATCACGGCAGCTGGGTGGGGCGTCATAGGCGACGGCGGTCAAGACCAGTTCGACATCGAGCTGAGATGGGAGAACCTTGTCCTCAACGACTACACCACGGCCCAACCAGGCAACGAGCCTCATTTCGGGCTGATGCTGGAGTGGGGGAACCGCAACAAGGAGCAAGCGTACAACTCGATCACGAACGTGTTCGTGGGGCGCCAGCTTACGGGTCGACCATCTCCCCCGTATGCTCACGACGGGTTCGTTGCAAGCAGCGGCAACGGCTACCCAGGCAACTTCTACAACACCAAGCACGGAGACGTCGACAACCCTCACCCTAACGGGAGCGGGGAGGAGAGGGTCAGGCTTGTCAGAGTCTCAACGACTGACTACTCGGCGTATTACTGGGACGATGAATCCTGGCAACCGATAGCGCTCACGTTTACTCCGGTACGGGGACAGCCCTCCGACAATCTCACCATGCTGAGTCGGTTCGGGACGTTCACGATCGGGGCATTTGTGCACACGTTCTACCCCAGCGCGTGGGTGACAGTCGACCTCAAGGAGATCAAGGTCAACAGCGGGAGGTTCTCCCCACTTTACACGACTCCTCCAGATGACGACTTCTCGGACGGGGTGAGGGATACCAGCCGGTACTACCTGCACACGTACGACAACTTGTACCACCCGAACCTGAGCATCAGTGAGATCTCTGGGGCCGTAGAGTGGGACCTGACCCAGTTTTTCTACGACGACGAGGGGATTCAGTGGACCCACACGTTCTTCCCAGGCACCGACATAGAGTGCGTGTTCGAGATCGAGCACGAGATCGCAGCCAACAACAACTACAGGGCCCATCAGGACGCGATCTTCTTCCACTCACCGTTCGCCCAGAAAGGACCGATCCCAACTCAGTCCGGTATCAGGGACGAGATCCAATTGTACATGTACGAGGATGACCCCACTGGAGGTCACGACCTGTATCAGCAGGTAAGGGTGTGGAATCGACAAAGCAATCCCTACACCGCCGCTGGAAACCGGACCGACATCACGTCTGGATCCGTGCCGTACACAACCACGATCAAGGTCAGGGTAACTCGCGTCGGCAACGTCTGGTCGTTCTACACCACGACCCCCAGCGTCTCCGGGATCGAGCACCTGGTGGGAAGCTGGACCGACACTGACGGCGTGCTAACTGATTTCCCGGTGGCCTGGGGAATGGAGAGTGTGGGTCACGGCGAGCAGGATGATCCCAAGCTCAGGCTCACCAGCTTCACCGTGCTGAGCGGCGACACCGAGCTGCCTCCTCCGACGACACCTACCGTGACCCAGATCGAGAACTACCTTCTCGAGGTGACGTTCGGCGTGCCGCTGGACACCACTATCTCCGAGTTCAACGACGCCGCGAGCTACCAGATCGACAGCATAGGCAACGGGATCGACATAACTATCACCAGCGCCGAACTCGTAGACGAGAACACGATACATCTGGGCGTGACTCTGGCGACGGACGGTGAGGGCTACAGGTTCACGATCCTGAGTTCTGCGCTGTTCACAGAGGCCGGGGACCCGCTGCAGGGGGAAGCCGACGACTACGTCGCGTCCGTTGTGGGGCCGCGTCTGATCAGCGCCGTACCGCTGTCGAGCAGGCTCGTCAGGGCCACGTTCGAGCGCGACCTTCAGACCACGTTCGACGCCAAGGACACGGCCAAATACGTCTTCACCGGGGGCCTGACCACGATGGCGGTCAAGAGGATCACGCCGACGATCGTGGACATCACGACCAGCGAGCAGGACGACAACACGATCTACCAGCTTACGGTGAACCCGTAAGTACGTATGCAAGGAGCGTAAGATGCCGATAGTGGACCTGGCCAACAACCCGATCGACCCGAGCTCGGCGTCGTTCCTGGGCTACCGGACCACGACCGCTCCGGAGTTCAAGCACGACATCTACAGCTTCCTAATCAAGTCCGTCAGGGACCTGGACCAGGAAAACGGCGAGCTGCTCGTGGAGTGGCTTGCCGCGGCCCAGTCAGAGTTCGAGGACACCTACGAGCGGATCGACAGCCTCCGCCAGATCTACGACCCGGCCCAGGCTCCGGCGGACGCGCTGCAGTATGCCCGCGCCCTGGTCGGCCTGACCGACGAGGTGATCGGGATCATCGGTGAGCCATCAGAGGCCGACCTGAGGCGGCTCATCAGTGTGGCGGTGAAGGCGTGGAAGTTCAAGGGATCGGTCAAGGGGATGTCGGAGACCCTGAAGGCCCTGACCGGCAAGACGGTCAGGATGATTGACTATTTTCGATTCAGGATGATCGTCGATGAGGCGGAACTTGGCTGGGAGGAGCTTGATGTCGACCCATGGCTGATCGACATCCCGGGATTCAGTCCGGCCGATGATCCGGATGCGGTCAGTGTCGAGGGTGCGGGGACGTTCCTTCGGTTCACGGTCGACAACATCCTCGGCGCCACCGAGGCGGTACCGCACGAGATCCGACTCCGCCATGTCGATTATCTGGACGACGTCGAGGTCAGGTGGTCATACTGGGACGGCTCCAACAACAAGGTGGATAGCACCGGCCTACTGGGGCAGACCGGCAGCCCCGACACCTCGGCCCAGAAGTACCGGGTCGGAGTGGACCCCGACGAGTACGTGTCGGATCTCCGGATAGTCGACGATGGGACACTTGACCGCACCATGGTGGAGGGGCTAGTGTCCCTTTTCAGACCCCATGGGGAGCGGATCATCGTCCGATATCTGGACTTCCAGGACGATTTTCGCAACGAGATCTTGGCATGGACCGAGGTCTCCGGTACGGCGACGAATCAGAGCAGCATCGGACGGGTCATACTGAGCGACGGCGCGGCCGATTCGGTGATCACCACCGATGAGACCGGCGACACCACCTGGACCGAGATCAGGGCCGGGTTTCAGCTGATGATCAGTGACGTCACGAAGTGGGCGGAGGTCAGGTTCTACTACACCGATGAGAACAACTTCTACGCGGTGAGGCTGGACCCGACCGGTCCGTCGGTGAAGCTCGACAAGGTGACGGGTGGTGTACGTACGACGCTCGATACCTCAACACTTTCAGTGTTCTACACCGATCTGTTCTACTTCATCCACGTCCAAACAGACGACGTTAGCGGCCCCGGACATCAGATCAAATATCATTTATCTGGAAACCTACTTGGGTCAATAGTAGATTCAGATCACACGTCTGGGAAATTGGCCGTCGCAGCTGAAACAGGCCAGACATTGACTCTGACGTTGGTCGATATGTATCAGAATCCATTGGAAAGCACTAGAATAGGGCCAACATGAATAGGTTCTGGGAGAAAGTCGAGATAGCTGGCCCTAATGAATGTTGGGAATGGACAGCCTGTCTCAATGATTCTGGGTATGGAATCATCAACATTGGTGGGAAAGCCGTCAGAGCCCATCGCTTGGCGTGGGAACTGCATCACGGTCATGAGCCAGGTAATTTCTGCGTGCTTCACAGATGTGACAATCCAGCATGTGTAAATCCCAAACATCTACATCTCGGCACGAAAGTGGACAATAATAAAGAAATGGCAGACCGCTGCCGCGCTCCTAGTGGAGAGAAACATTGGAAGTCGAAGCTCACTAGTGAACAAGTGTCCGAAATAAAACGAAGACTTCATCTTGGTGAGCAAACACAGAGGGAAATCGCCAAAGAATTTGATGTTCACTGGGTGACGATCCAAGCTATCAAAACTGGACGCACCTGGAAGCATATCGAAGCGAGGGGATAACCATGCCAACCGGCGACCTGAAGACCAACTTCGCGGACAAGAGGTTCCTTCCGCAGCAGCGGATCAAGGACACCTGGTTCGACTACCATAGCGATCAGCTGACCTCGATCACCTCAAGGGTGTGGGCGCAGCGGCGGGGCGTGTTTGGATCGGCCACGATCACCGGGGCGACCGACGCGTTCAACATCACGGTGGCACCCCTCGAGTTCCTCGACGGTGACGGGAACATCCTGATCCTTGGCACATCTGAGGCGACGGCGGTGCCGTTCGAGAACGCGGCGGTCACCGACTACCACATAGCGGTCAGGCACGTTGAGGTCCCCAGCGGGGTGGTCACCAACCCCCGCAACAACGTTGTCGACTACGACACGTGGGAGGACAGGATCGGAGAGACCGACGACCCTGACTCCGTGTCCGAGAGCTCGGGCCAGCTCACCGTCGTCGTGGACTCGGTGTTCGAGAGCGGCCACAGCCACGCCGGACGTCTAGTCACGGTGTTCCTGAAGAACGCGCAGAGCAACGTCGAGGCCGAGGCGATCGAGCGCAACCTGGTGGTGGTCTGGGACGGCTCGAACAACAAGGTCACCACCAGCGGGCTGCTGGGGCAATCAGCTGGATCGGCGTCCACAGACCCGGCCGACTACACCGTGGTGGCACAGGGAGTCACGGTCAGGTTGGCCACGGCAGGGTTGGACTCGATCAGCCCGTACGCCTTCATCGGAACTGTGACCGGCGGCAGCGCCGGAAACCCGCCCAGCGGCTTCTCGACGACGGGGCAGGTGGACGTCACGAGCGGCATCAGCCCAGACCTTCAGGCGGCGTACAACCTCGGCCGGACCATCAACACGGCCCCGGCGCAGGGCGGGGCGGTCAGGATCCAGAGCACCAACAGCGGAGACAGCTTCAGGGCGGGCCTAGTCATAAACCGAATGACCAGCGCGACTAACGAGGACGGCTCCGGCGCGTTGTACTTGCTCCAGGACGAGGACACCGGGGTCGGAATCGCGATACTCACGCCAGTTCATGATGGCGGGACCAACCTCTACGAGCAGGAGGCGGTGACCACGGCCGCGTCCGACGTCGTGAACTTCACGCGCGGCGGGGTCGACGTACAGGCCGGCGGGACCAACCCGCTGGCAGACTTCCTGCTGATCGACGGGACTTCTTCACTGGACGGCTTGTACCTGATCGACACGCAGAGCTCGAGCACCGTCACGGTCCAAGCGTTGGGCGGCGGCTCCCCGTCTGGGTGGGCTGCCGGCCAAAGCGGGAACGGGACGATCCTCAGGGCCAGGATGCTCGGCTGGGCACCTCCAGGTGGTGGGTTCGGAAACGTTTCGACGTGGGGCCACACGGTCGGCTACATCGGGGGGATCGAGTTCCACAGCGGCCCAGGCGCTGGCCAATACGCGATGAGCCTGCACGCCGACAACAACGTCCCTGCGGTCAGGGCTGAAACGTACAGCGGGGCAGATGCGGTTCTGAATGAGTTCTACAGCTCTGGCGTCAAGACCATGGAGTTGACGTTCAGAGGGCTGATCCCGTACGATGCAGGTGCCAAACTCGGGGGAACTTCAAATTATTGGCCAGACGCTTACATCACAAACATTCACAACGGCGGATATTTAGAGACAGACGATATTCGGCAGATCACCGGCGCCGGAACGATGACAATCGGGGAGGCAACGACCGGAACGGTTGAGATAAATGGTGAATTCGTCACGTTAGATGTTGCTAATGACATCGCGCTAGAGGCCGACAACGACGTCAACATAACCGCTGACGCCAACTCCGGCGGAAACGGAGACGTCAACATCTCTGGTCAAAACGTCACGGTTCAAGCCGGGAATGGAAGCGGAGATGACATAGTTCTGGAGAACGCGGAAGACATCGAGCTCACTGCCTCAGGTGAGATACGGATCGCCGCACCAAACGACATCAAAATCTCGAACGGAGCTGTCAGAATTCAAGGTGGGACAGTCAACGATCTCCTAGAGATCAATGGGACAACTGTCCTTGACGCTGATGGCATACATCAGCACTTTCAGCAAGATTCAACCGCGGCGATAGTGCTCACTTGCCCTTTGTATGACACCGGAGCGTGGAACGGATCCAGCTCTCCAGGTAGCGGGTCGTACTTTCAAAGCAACCCAACAACGATCGGAAACTCGATCAAATTCTTCATGGACAACTACCCGTACGAAGCAGAGATCAGAGGCGCTGGGTTCATACTTCAAGTGTATGGAGACGCCCAGATCCTTCTCGACAGGGTGAGCTATCTGGACGGAAGCCTCACGGCCATCGGGAGCAACAGTACCTCCGGGGCGGCATGGTCGCTAGTGACAGTGCCGTTAACCCCGACCACGATCGTACACAACAGCTATGTGCTAAGGGCTACTGTAAATCCTACGACTAACGGGGGCGATGTGAGGGTTCGCCCACATGCTCGCTTGACGTTTAGACACACCAAGGGAGGCAGCTTCGTTTAAGAAGCAAAAGGAGAACAACATGTGTTACCTGGTAGCAATCATGACAGTGCTCTTGACGGCTTCGACCGCGTTCGCGGCCGAGGTGGTTCAACAACAATGGTGGCAAGCGCTGATCGTGGACCTTATGCAGATCTTCGTCGCCATCGCCGTTCCGGTGCTCTCGACGTTGGCTGTGGTCTTGGCTCGTCGGTGGAAGCTCAACCTAGAGTTCGACAAGGTCAACGCCATCGCGCTGAAGGCGGCCGGCTGGGCTGAACAAAAGGCGTATAAGGCCCTGAAGGAGGGGCAGCCTCAGACGTCATCGGCAGAGAAGCTCGATATGGCGCTCGAGTTCGCCAAGGAGCTCACGACCAAGTACGGGCTGAGTGCTAAAGCGACCGAGAAGCTGCAGGACCTCATCGAGGCCGGGCTGGGCGAACAGAAGGTGTCAGGCACCGGTGACGGGACCAAGTAGATGGGCTGGACCGACCATCGTGATCACTACCAAAGCGTGGCCAGGGAGATAGACCTATCGGTGCGCCTTACCACCAAGGACGCGTGGTATTGGCGCGCGATCGCGTGGCTTTTGAGCGTGATCACGTTCGGGTCGTTCCCGAGCGCCAAGTTCCTGGAGAGGTTCGCCACCACGCTGGGCCCGGTCCAGGCCTACCCCAGGGGGTGGGCGTCTCTGTCCGAGGGCATCGTGGTGCACGAGTCGCGCCACACCAGGCAAGCAAGGTGGTGCGGGCTCTGGACCCACCCGTGGGTGGGACTCCCGATCATGGGGATCCTGTACCTGCTGCTCCCGCTCCCGATGGGCCTGGCCTGGTTCAGGTACAGGTTCGAGCTCGACGCCGACGCGGCTCGGTGGCGTCACATGCTCAAGTCGGGGACGCCTCCCACCCTGGTGAAGGCCAGGGCCGAAGACTTCGCCGCCACCGTGGCGTCGTCGGCCTACGGGTGGCCGTGGCCTAAGCCATGGGTGATGTGGGGCTTCAAGCGGAAGCTGCGCAATGTGATCGTCGAATACCTGAGGGGTGAGCTATGAGCTGGTGGCAGATCCTTCTACTGCTGTTGGGCGTCGGCGGAGGCGCGGCGCTGCTGACCTGGCTTCTGAGCCGCAAGCGGGAGGCTCCCCTGGACCCCAAAGAGCTCGTGGCCGTCGAGAGGACCCGCCTCCAGCTAGAGGTGCAGGCCGAGAAGGCCAGGCGCAAGAAGGTGGAGCAGGTCAACGAGGCCATGAAGTCCAAGCTGCTGGAGCACAAGGAGAGGCTGAAGCAGCGCATGCAGGAGGTTGATGATGAGACCGCCAAAGAGTACGACAGTCTTCGCTCTGATGTTGGCGCTCTGCTTGACCGCGTCGACGGCATACTCACCGGCGCTCGCGGCCGAGGCTGACCGCGCGGTCCTGAAGGCGGGGCAGAAAGCGCCCTTCGACGGCGTGCTGCTCACGCATGAGGCGCTCGCGCTGCTCGTCACAGAACTCGACGGCCAGGTGAAGCGGCTGGAGGTCAGGCTCGCCGCCGCCGTGAGCGAGCAGAAGATCAAGGCAGAGGCAGAGGCCGCAAAGTGCGACGCCAAGGTGGAGGCCGAGAAGGCCAAGGCCGGGGCGTGCGAGGGGGCCAGGGCCAAGGAGCAGGCGATCTACGAGAAGGCGCTGGACAAGGCGAACGACACTCCGTTCTGGAAATCGCCGACGTTGATGACAATACTGGGGATCGGTGTGACGGCCGCGGCGTGCGCGGCGATCAAGTAGGGCTGAACGCATGGCAGATCAAGCTAAGCTGGACGACGTGTTCCCAGGCGGGCCTCCGTGCGCGGCCCACTACGCGCAGACCCAGAAGCTGGACATCAGGGTGGAGCACGTAGAGGACTGCCTGAACGACGTTAGGGGCAGCGTGCACGACATGAAGGCGTCCGTTCGAGAGATAGAGCTGCACATCGCGAAGCAGAACGGGACGCTGCCCAGGATAGAGTCCACGGTGGCCGAGATAAGCAAGAGGCTCAGGGACGACGAGAAGGCGGGGGCGGTGAGCCAGGCCGAGAACAGGACCAGGGACAGGGTGACCTGGACCCTCATAGGCGGGATATTCGTGGCGATCCTGGGGATCGCGATGAAGTTTTTTCTGACGTAGCACGCTCAACCGGGTTTATAGATCACAATGGTGAAGTTGCCCGTCACCGTCGGGGCGAAGCTCGTGGTGCGCCTCGACGACATGTCAGCCACCGGGGTGCGCCCCGTGGAGATCTCCAGGCTGCTGCGCCACTCCAACCCTGAGTACCACAAGAAGCGGGCGATGGGGCTGTGGACCGGCAACATCCCGCAGACCCTCACGCTGGTGGATCAGGGAAACGGCGAGATATCGCTGCCTCGCGGCGCGTGGCGGCTCCTGGGAGCGTTTCTCAAGACCAAGGGTGTGGCACCAGCCCCTGTCAACCGAACGCTCTCGGGGACTCTGGTGCGGCCCCTCAGCTACCGAGCCCCGTTCGAGCTGGACGTGGACCAGAGGTCGGCGGTCTCCGCGATCGTTGGCGGCAAGCAGGGGGTGGTCGTGGCGCCGTGCGGCGCAGGGAAGACCGAGGTGGCGCTGGCCGCGATCGCTGAGGTCGGGGAGCGAGCTCTGATCCTGGTGCACACCGATCGACTGCTTAAGCGCTGGCTGGACGTGCTGCCTGACAGGCTGGGGTTGCCCAAGCGGGACATCGGCGTGTTCTCGGGCAACATGAAGCGCGTCGAGGGCTGCCCCGTCGTGGTCGGCATGATGCAGAGCGTCAAGAATCGGATCCAAAAGGACCCAAGCTTCATGAGCAACTTCGGGATGTTGGTGGTCGATGAAGCGCACCACGCCCCGTGCATGACGCTGACCGACATCGTGGACTCGTCGCCGGCGCGGTGGAGGGTAGGCCTCACCGCGACGCCCAAGCGCAAGGACGGCATGGAGTTCTTGCTCTGGGACCTGTTCGGGTGGGAGGTCGGGAGGTCTAGGACGGGAGAGCTGACCAGATCTCCCAGGATCCTGTGCAGGATCACGGACGCCGACATCGACAGGCACGGCAGGATAGTGCCGGTGGAGGTGGTGGTGGTCCCCACCGAGTTCGAGTACCGAGAGGAGCTGCACGGGCCTGGTATGTACGGGAAGATGCTGGACAAGATGGTGTCCGACGAGGGAAGGCTGGACCTTATAAAGCGCACCCTGGTCAGGGAGCTGAACTCGGGGGGCACGTGCCTGCTTCTGGCCGACCGCAGGGAGCTGTGCCTCAAGCTCAGGGACGAGCTGGAGCGCTCCGGGATCAGATGCGGGCTCATGCTGGGGGGAGACCGCAAGGAGGCTGACCGCGCGGAGCGGGGGCTTCAGGACGGCACCCTCAAGGTGGCGGTGGGCACCACGATCGCGGACGAGGGCCTGGACATCAAGAGGATAGACAGGGGGTTCGGGTGCACGCCGGCCGCGTCCAACGCCGGAAGGTTTACCCAGCAGATAGGCAGGTTCAAGCGGCGCGCGCCCGGCAAGCGCGACGCCAAGTATTTCTACTTTTGGGACCGGAGGGTGCCGCAGCTCTCCGGTCACCTCAAAAAGATCCGGGCGGCGGTCAAGGCGCCGCACCGCGTCACGGTGCTTGGATGAGGTACAACGAGAACCCAAGGAATTATTATTACTCTCAATTTTGCAAAGCAATCAACGCGGCCCCGGTGGACGTGATCAGGACGGTGGAGAAGATCATCCACGGCGCCGTAAACGGGGAGGTCTCCACCCATCGAAACTGGTTCACCGTCAAGGAGATAGCCGTGATGGTCGGTCTGAAGCCTCAGGCGGTCAGCAGGTGCCTGACCCACATGGAGGCGAAAGGATTGATGATCAGGGAGAGGCACGAAGGCAAGTTCGTGTGGAGCCCGATGGTGCCGGAGCGGGTCGGCAACTACCCGCTTTGGGAGCGCTCATCCCACCTGAGGATCCACCCCAAGGCCGGGCTGTTGAAACAAGGTGTTTCGACGGCCGAAGGCGAGGGAGTGAAACAAGGTGTTACAAAAAATGAAACACCTTGTTTCACAGAAGAGGGTGACGACGATCTATCTATAAGATCAAAAGATCTAGGCGCCGCCGCCGGCGCCGCCGCGGTCACGAGCGCCCCCGAGGAGAGTGAGGTCGAGGAGAGGGTGGTCGGCGAACCCGACGAGGTGGAGGTCAGGGAAACCAAGGAGCGGGCCAAGGCGGCGACCATCACTCCGCTCGGGGTCAGGGACGAGCGCGGGAAGCGGGAGCACTCAGGCCCCGAGCACAAGGAACACCCGAGGAGCAGGTGGGAGCTGAAGCGCCCGACCGGAGACCCTGCCTCCTGGAAAAAGATGCAGTTCGTCGCCCACTGGGCGCACGCCCATTTCGACGCCCTAGGTGAGGAGTCTCCCGAGCTCAAGGTCAGGAACGGCAACGATCTGACCAGGCACGCCAAGAACCTGCACGACTACGGAGAGACCTGGCTAGGGAGTAACTGGAAGGTCGCGCTCAGGGACGCCATGGACGCGGTGATCAGGGACGCGAAGCGGCTGGGATATCCGGTCAGCCTCGCCTACTTCTTCGCCCCGACCAGGAAGGGGCCGCTCCCTGAGCTCCTCGCCGGGAAGCGAAGAGGAGGAACCAAGGGCCAGACGATCAACGAGGTGAACGACAAGCTCTGCGTGGACTCCGACACTCACCGGAAGCTCATTGGGGAGGTATATGGTGATGATGACGAATGACGACAGGCTGGTGAAGAAGTGCGGAGTCCCTCGCCGCTACGCCTTGATGAGGCTCGACGACATGGTGGTTGACGACTCCAACCGTCGCCAGTTGAGGCACGTGACCAAGCTGTGTGAGCGCCTTCGAGCCGGGGACCCGGCCGACCCTGTGTTCGCCGTCCTCTGCGGGACGACCGGGAACGGGAAGACCAGGTGCGCGACCCACATGCTCCAAGCGGCGCTGGAGGGGTGGGACAGCAACCCCGGTGAGATGCTTCCCAGATTTTCCAGGTGGCCGTACTTCATCCGAGGCAGCCGCGTCGGGGATCACCGCTTCGAGAGGGACGACGAGCCCAGCAGGGTGAGGCCGTTCCTGTTCGGCGCGTCGTTCCTGGTGATCGACGACCTGGGGAAGATCGCCGACTACAAGGGGGAGCGGGAGTTCATCGAGATGTTGATAGAGCAGCGGTTCGACGACGAGGCGTCCACCGTGCTGACGATGAACATCACCCCCGAGCAGTTCGGCGTCAGGTTCGCCGATTTCCTGCGCCAGTTCGACATGGTTCCGTTCGGCGACGCACCGAGCATGAGGAGGAGATCATGAGCGACGTCAACCCGAACGTTGAGAACGAGGGGGTGATCCTGGGAGGCATCATCAAGGCCAGCCCAGAGGTCAGGGCCAGGGTGGTAGCCAAGCTGACGCCGAACGACTTCACCTACCCCGGGTTCAAGGAGGTGTTCGAGGCCCTGGTCAAGCTGGTCGAGATCGGCGCGGAGTACCATCGCGACACGGTGGTGCAGCTCTCCGGGGACGAGGTCGGGCTTCAGACACTGGCGGAGCTGGAGCGGGACTTCGACGAGCTTCCGGAGAGCAACTTCGACGCTCACGTCGAGATCCTGCGGGACAGCGCGGCCAAGCTGGCGGCGGCCGAGTCGTTCGCCAGGCTCAAGGAGGCGATGGCGCTGCCCAGCGCCAGGTCCAGCGAGGCCGAGGAGGCGGCGCTCCAGGTGCTGAGGGACCTCAGGGGCACCGGGGGAGGCAAGCTGACGGTGTCAGGGCCCGACGCCGTGGAGAGCACCGCGACCGAGATCAGGAGGAGGGCCGACGGCTACCACGTGCCCACTTACTACGCCGAGCTCGACGACGTGCTGACCGCCGGCTTCAGGCCTGGGCTGGTCGTGATCGCGGCCAGGCCGTCGGTGGGCAAGTCCACGTTCGTGTCGAACCTGCTGCTGAGGCAGGCCACCCACGGCAAGCGCTGGCTCTCCCTGCCCATCGAGCCTGGAATAGACACGGTTCTGGAGCAGATGTACTGCATCGCCACCAGGACTCCGTTCGCGAGGTTCACGAGGCAGGCAACAGATGTCAAGGAGGCTGAGATCGAGCGCTTCAGGAGCACAATGTTGAAGCACGCCTCGTTCGTCGACTTCATAGAGCAGCGGTTGAGCTTCGACCGCTTCATGGTCGAGCTCAGGGCTGGAGGTTACGTCGGCGCGGTTGTGGACCTGTATGAGTACCTGCTGCCAGATGTCAAGCCGGCCACGATCACCGAGACCCTCAGGGCGGCGCGAAGCGCGGCCATCGAGGCCGGGACGTGCCTGGTCGTTGTCCACCAGATCAAGCGGCTAGAGAACAGGCGCAAGAAGGACGGAATCAACCCCGAGAACCTCAGGCCCACCAAGGAGGACCTCAAGCACAGCGGAGGCTACGAGGAGGTGGCAGACCTCGTGCTGCTCCTGCACCGCAACGCCGCGGTTGACCCGGAGTGGGACAGCAACGTGCTCGAGATCAAGGTGGCGAAGCAGAAGGTGGGCCAGGCCGGAAGGGTGTACTGCTACGAGTTCGAGCCCGAGATATGCAGGGTCGGGGATTTCAGGACGGTGATGAGTTGGAACGTGTGAGGGACATGGTTCAGGTGCTGCGCCAGCTAGACCTCGAGGAGGTGCTTGACGAGCTCGGAATAGACGTCGAGGACAAGGTAGGCGCGGACGCCTACGCGCGCTGCCCAGACCCCGACCACGCGGACGGCAAGCCTAGCTTTCACGTCTGCGTCGACGACGTCAGGGGCTCGGACGGCAAGAGCAGGCTCGGGCTTTACAACTGCTGGTCTCATCCCCCACCAGGACTTTCAGGGGGTTTCGTGAACCTCGTGGCGAGGTGCTTGACAGGCGCGTGGGACCGGGACGTCACCGCCGAGGAGCTGGACGCCGCCAGGAGATGGCTGGTCGAGAGGGTCAGCTCAGACGCCAAGCTGAGGTCTAGGCCCAGGGTCAAGCGGGCGGCGGAGTCCTCTGCCCCGTCCGAGATCCCATGGCCCCTGACCCTCGAGGTCGCCGAGGTCGCCGAGGTCGCCAGGTACCTTGCCCGCCGCGGCATCACGGCGGAGAGGGCGAGGCGGCTTGGGATCAGGGCGGTGGTGAGGTCAGGCCCCGAGCTGGAGAGATGCCTAGGCCGCACGCTGCCCGGGGCGCTGTTTCCCATAGGGGAGAGGGCGTGGTACGTCAGGAGCGCGTCTCCGACGACGGAGTCCAAGTTCAAGGGAAGGTACCCCCCTGGGGCCAGGCTTCAGAGCGCGGGCGCTCTGTGGAGCGAGGGAGAGCCCTCGCCCGGGCCGGTGGTGCTCGTCGAGGGGATATTCGACGCCGAGAGGGTTGCGAGGCTGGCCGCGTCCTACGCCATCGGGGTGGCTCCCAGCAACGTGATGTCGGCGCTCGGG
>Ga0180438_10004978_pt1 | contig 18792 bp, 16 predicted proteins | sample SS_ome_12_FD_132455 | JGI IMG/M metagenome (GOLD analysis project Ga0180438, IMG submission 132455) | Hypersaline lake sediment archaeal communities from the Salton Sea, California, USA - SS_3_D_2 metaG | ecosystem: Environmental > Aquatic > Non-marine Saline and Alkaline > Hypersaline >...
AAACCCATCCGCCTGTCTCGCCAGGATTCAAGATCAAGATCTTTCCATCCTTTCTGATTTCAGGCTTATGGGTGTGAGCAAAAATAATGACATCATGCTTTTTTGAACGAATATAGGTTTTAATGGATGTGTGGATATGCGTCACAAGAAAGTGACGGTTGTCATGAGTGAATGTCAGTGGAGCTTCTTTGATCTCTCCAAAAGGAGAGATGGCTTTCTCCAGCCCTTTTTTCTCTCCATCGCAGTTGCCGAAAACGGCTTTGACCGGACAATTGAGGTTTTCGAGCTCCCGGGCAGCGAACGGAGCGACGAAATCCCCGGCATGGATAACAAGGTCGCAGCCAGCGTCATTGAAAAGCTGAACAGCCTTTTTAACCGCGTGGAGATTGTCGTGTGAATCTGCCATAACACCGATCATCTTTGTTTCCTATTATGAATTTGTGCTGATTTCATTCTAAAGAAAAGAGAGACAGTTGTCTATTTTTGGTGGATTCTGCACTCAGAGGAGTAGTGACAATCTGTAAATTGGGGTTTGCAGGTTAGAAGGGAGGATAGAAAAAATGATTAGAATGTTTGAATCAGCAAAAAAAGCAGATTTGAGAGGCTGGTCTTAATCAACGTTCACATAAAAAGAATGACATTTCACCAGTTCCCCATATATTTCGACTGCGACTGTCCATTTTCCTGGCATGAGAAGATGAGTGGGTTTGTACGTATGATAAACATGAAATGATCTTCCTGTTTGAGCGAAGGGCAGCACTTGCTTGTGTCTGGCTTGAATCGTTCCATCAGGACGGCACCAGATGAATTCAACGATCTCTCCTCCCCGTTGTCCTTTGACCTCTATGGAGCAGATAATCTGTTTAGCTGAAACCAGAAAGTCAGATCTTGTTCCTTTCATGCTTTTTGTGTCTACTCCTGTGTCAGAGATGGTGCAGTTGATGATTCTTACAGAAGGATGATCCACTGGATTGATTACGGGCTGGTTTTCCTCCTCACCAATGATTTCAAAGACTCTCACTTTTAAGCCTGAATCGACCTTGGAGGGATGGCTTGTGAATTTTGTCCCCAGGCAGATGGCGTATTTCCCTGGAAGCAATTCTTCTCTAGGGCGACAAAGATAGATCTCAGAGTGATTGGGGATGGGGCCCCCTTTGATGGGGTATGTTGCCGCAACCGTCCATTTTCCAAAATCCAGCTTTTTATTGGCGCTCACTCCTAGTGACTTTCCAAAGGAATCAGGCGGCGGAGGATTTCCGTGATAGTCAACGGCTCTGAGCTTTTGGAAATACCAGAGACGGACGAGTTTTAACTGGCTTAAGTCGATGTTTTGCTCGAAGATATAAATGACCGGCCGCTTGCTTTGTATAGTGATTTCCGGCTTGTAATCTAGTCCATAGATTCCCCAGGAACATCCTCTTTCTTTGAACGGTGCCTCAAGCGTCACTGTTGCTTCCGGGATCTTTTTCCATTTACCTGCTCTGAAGAAATAATATCCGTAAGATTCCGGTAAATTTTTGATTGCCTGGCATTCCACAAAGCTGTTTGTCAAGTATAATATGACTAGCAATAGATTAAAGCGAAGAAATATTATGAAAATTTTTTTGGGGAAATAGGATGTATTGTCCATCATGGACCCCCCTGTTGAGCAAATCAAATTTACTTAGTTTTTTGTTTACCTGCTGACAAGGCTAATCTTAAATTTATTTATTTATAATGACGCAAAAAATAAATGCGAGCAGCCCAAAATGCTTATATGCTGATCAATTAGAAGCCTTTTTTCTCCTGGAGAAAATTCTTGTGATGAACCTGAAATCATTCTTGATGTCATTGAGATTTTCAAAAAGCTCTTCATACCGCTCCTTGTTGAGACTCAACTTCGAAATATAATCCAGAACAAAAGCCAGCCCTATGAAGAAAAAGAGACTGACAAACCCGGCCAGGATGACATTCCGCTTGGTCTTCGGATTGGATTTATGCAGGGGAACGGAGGCTTTTTCGATGATTTCGATGATCGGTGTTTTCTCCTGCTCTTCTATCTTTGCCAGTTCAAGCTGCTTTTTCAAGGTGATAAACACTTCTTCTTGGACTTTGACATTTCTTTTTAAGCGGTCGAGTTCGACTTCCAGGTCAGGCGTGGCAATCTTTTTATTCTTTGCCGTAAACTCAGCCAGGGATTCCTCCGCCTCCTTGAGAAGCTTTCTGTTTTCTTCAAGCTGGTTTTCTATGAATTCACGGTTCTGCCTGGCTTTGTTATCCTTCATATCCTGGTTATACCTGATAAGCTCTTCCAGAAAAGCGTTGACGATTGCGGCTGAAAGCTCAGGTTCTCCAATCGAATAACTGATGGTGATAACATTGGTTGTCCTCTGAGTGGACGTTTCAAGTTGTTTGCCTACTGTATCTATCACTCTGCTCAGACGGTCTGTCCCTTTTTCTATTTCATCCCCATAAAATGAAACGAGGTCGACTTCTTCTCCCTTGTTTTTGACGAAAAATTTGCGCTGAACGATTCGTTCTAAAAAGGGCGAGCTTTTCAATAGCTCTGTGTAATAGGCTGATGTCACATTGTTTTCGATAGTCTCCACTCTTCCCGATGTTCCGATCAGGGTTCCCATCCTGGAAGTCATCTCCGGGTTTCTTGAAGGGAGGAATTTGGCAGAAGCCGTGTACTGGGGGGAGCGCGTTTTCGAGTAAATCCCAGTCACAAGAACACAGAAGAATACACCGAGTATGATCAACCATCTTTTTTTAAGGAGTATATTCACATAATTTATGAGATTGACCTCTTCGTATTCAGCAAAGACCTGTCTTCCGCTTTCCATCATCCCTCCTCTCCGGTTTTGTTCGGTGATTGACTTGGGACCTTTTCCTCCTTAAAAGGAACCTCGATGATACTTCCCGGCGAGATTGTTGGATTGAATGATAGGGTTCCTTCTCTTTTTAAGGGCACTCCATCGGGAAGATAGATAATAATATTTTTGATATCGCTTGTTTCCGTATACCCTCCGCACTCATTGATGTAATAATCCAGCTTCTTCCCTCGTTTATGCTGGATCAAAGTCGGTTTTTGTACAGCCCCCCTCACTTCCACAATGTCTATCTTTCCTTTTTCACCTCGAAACGGAACCTCAACTTTGCTTCCGGGAAGCAGGGAAGGATTAAAACTCAAGAAAAGAAATTTCTCTTTTTTGTAGGCGACGTTATTCGGCAGGTAAGCGACGATATTCTTTCTGTCCGCGTCTTTAGTGTACCCTCCGCAGAGCTTGATGTAATAGTCAATTTTTTTGCCTTCTTTGTAATGAAGGATGGAGGGATTTTTCACGGCTCCGACCACTTCGACACTTCCCGGATTCAGGGGTACAAAGATTTGATCGCCGTCTTTTAATATCAGGTCATCATTACCGCCCGGATTTTGTAGTGCGCCTTTGAGGTTAATGGCCAATTTTTCCTTTTCATCGTTTTTGATAGGAGACATCTCAAGGATGTCCTTCCGGCGGAAAAGGACCCCTCCCTCAGCGAATGCCTCTTTCTTTAATCCCCCGGCTCTTTTAACTATAGTCGAGATTCTCTCCTGCCGCGCTTCGAGCGAGTAGCTACCCGGGTATTTCACCTGTCCTTCCACGCTCACGACGGGAAGAGGCTCCCATTCGGGCAGATTCCGTATCACGATTTTATCGTATGTTTCGAGGAAGGTTTTATCGTCTTCAGGGTTACTGGAAAAATTTAATTCTACGGGCACAACAATAGTGGCCACATTTCCTTGGGTCCCCTCTTTGCCCGGTTGAATCCGGGCGATGACGGCTTCGATCTTATACGCTTCGGGTCGAAGCCCTCCTGCCAGGATGATTAAATCCTCCAGAGTCATATCTTCTGCCAGGGGATAGGAGCCGGGACGTTTGACAAGGCCTTCGACAGTGACAAAAGGCTTGATCTCCATGGTTTCAAAGGAGTAGACCACTATCCTGTCCGCGTCTTCCAAGTGGATATTCTCCTCAGCATTTCCATCTAATAGTTTTCCTAAATTGAATGTGATAACTTTTTCCTCGAGTTCCCTTGGGATTTTTCTGAAGATATGGCCCAATTCGAGATAGGCTCTTTTTTTAAAGTCTTCATCTTGAAATCCCCCTCTTGAAAAAAGCAGATCGTAGAGTGTCATGTTTTCGGGGAGGATGTATCTTCCGGGTTCCTTAACATGACCTTCTAAGGTCACGTATTTATCTTGTCCTTTCATTTCGTAGGATGAATAGATAGTGACTTGGTCCATTTCTCTAAGCTCGAAATTCTTCCCGTCATTTCCAGTATATCGATAGTGACCTTGTGACTCTTTCTGAAATAGGTCGTTGAGTGAGAAAATCGTCATTTTTTTAGAAAAGTCTTCCTCAGTTCTCACCAGATCTGCCCTTTCCAGATAGGCCGATTCTTTCAATCCTTCTGCCTGGTCTATTAAATCTTTGACTGTCATGGCATCTCTGTACCCATAAATCCCGGGCCTTTTGATCCCTTCGCCTCTTATTTCAACTATTCTTCTTCTTTCCACGATGTTCGGAAAAACAGAGACCGCATCTCCATCGCTGAGAGTAAAATCTGTCTTCCGGTCCTCTAGAGTATTCTCCAGATTCAATTCGAAGAACTTCTCTCCCACATCCCTTTCGAACCGTTTGACTTGACACCTCTTGAGGTAGGCGTTAGATGTCAGGCCCCCGGCAAATCGCACTAGATCTTTGAGTCCCTCGTTTCCTATCATTTCGTATATTCCGGGCCTTTTCACTTCGCCGGTTATTGTCGCTGATTTATCTTTCAAGGGGACAATGATGTAATCGCCGTACCCGAGACGCGTCTTCTTTGAATCGAGCACGCCGGCGATGAGAAATTCATACAGATCCACCACATCGGTATTCCCGTTGGCCCTTCGAATTTTTATCTTTCTGAGTGAACCGCTTTCCTTGACTCCTCCGGCATTATTCAAGAGATTGAGCAAGGTCGCGACAGAGGAACTTATAGTATAGACACCCTGAGTTTCAACCTCTCCGACGATGTAGACCAATAACTTCCGCACCTTAGCCAGCTTGACGTCAATAAAGGCTGTACTCTGGGATGGGTTATCGACATTGATGTAGCTGGCGTATATCTGAGAGAACCTCTTGGCTACCAGGTTTTTCAATTCTTTTAAGCTCACGCCATTGGTGAAAATTCTTCCACCGTCATCAGGAATAGTGATGTAGCCCTCTTCACTGACAGTCAAAGAGTATTCGAGGTTAAGTTGACCCCAAACAGTTATTATGATCTCATCACCAGGGCTGAGCAGGTAATTCTCATCCACCGGGCCTTCTGTTATGGGCTCGGGCAGCTCCCTGAAGATATCATAGCCAAAAGCATAGACTTTTTCTTTCTCCGGATTTTCACTCTCATCGTTAGATGTTTCCTGGGCAAAACCAGGGGGGATACTGGTGAGAATAAGCAGTAAGACAAAGGGCAGGATGATTTGAAAACAAGCACTCCTCAATGCAAGATTGAATTTTATTAGGGGACAACTTCCTGAGAGCCTTCCGGTTCTAAGATTTTGTAAAGATGAGATCTTCCTCCTCATGTAAAGTTTTTCCTTGGTAAAAATTTTAAAAAGGGGCACTAATTCTTTCTTTTTACTCATTTTTGATTTATCTCCCTTTTTACTCTGAGGGGTGAAAAAAATTGTATACCTACTTTTTTCAGTTGTCAACCCCAAGAAAACGCAAAAAAAGCGGAAATGGATAGAAAATAGGAATCGTGAAAATAATAAATAATACAGAATTGGAGCTAGAACTTGAGATCAGTCTCTAGCCTCCCTGTCAATGAAGATGTGTTTATAAGGATGGGGGTTGGCTGTTGAACAGTGTCTGAAGTCGAGCTCTGTCCTCTTTTTTGACTGACTCTCCCCTTTTTATGTGCAAAATTCCCAATATTCACGAAAAAACTCAAAAGATCGTCAGAATATTCAGCGCTTATCCCACTATTGACACGTGCAGCGTAAATTATTTAATATATATAGGCTTACAGAGAGTAGGCGCGTAGCTCAGTGGGAGAGTGCTTCCTTGACGCGGAAGAGGTCGAGGGTTCGATACCCTCCGCGCCTACCACTTTTTATTGAGTGTATGAGTGAACGAAAAATGATTAAAGTCGGTCTTCCTGCCATGCGGAACACAAATAGATTTTAATGGTTGATTTGGTTAGAGTTAGAGTTGAGGGGTTTGTTTGTTCGATTAAGAAAGGAACCGCCCTTTCGGATTTCATCCCCCCATTTCAAACTGTGCTGGAAGTCCCTTTTTGCTACGAATGACTCGAAAAAATACGGAGAATCGATTGAGTAAAGAAAAATCGGCTGAAGCCCTGGATGTATTGAGGCACAGCTCTGCCCATTTGATGGCTCATGCGGTCCTGGCGCTTTTTCCCGGTACACAAACCGGTGTCGGCCCGGCCACAGAGGACGGGTTTTTCTATGATTTTCTGAGGGAAACGCCGTTTACCCTTGATGACCTTCGAGTCATCGAAGAGAAGATGCGGGAACTGGCAAAAAAAGACCTTCCCATCCAGAAACTGACCCTCACTAAAAAAGAAGCTCTCCTCGCGTTCAAAGAGCTGGGACAGGAGCTTAAAGTCGAGCTCATTCAGGAAAAAGCTGGTAAAGAAGTCACCTGCTACAAGCAGAACGATTTCATCGATTTCTGTCTCGGCCCCCATCTCCCGTCCACAGGAAAAATCAAGCATTTCAAGCTCCTCTCTGTTTCAGGAGCCTACTGGAAAGGTGACGAGAAAGGAAAGCAGCTCCAGAGGATCTACGGGACATCTTTCTATAAGGAGAAGGATTTAAAGGAATACCTCGCACTCCTGGAGGAAGCCAAGAAGAGAGACCACAGAAAGCTCGGGCCGGAGCTTGACCTTTTCAGCTCCAACGAAGACTTGGGAGCCGGATTGATCCTCTGGCATCCGAAGGGAGCCACAATCCGGCGCATCATCGAGGATTACTGGCGGGAAGAACACATCAGGGACGGCTATGAGTTTGTCTATGCGCCCCATGTGGCCAAGCTGGACGTCTGGAGGAAAAGCGGTCACACTGAGTTCTACGAGGCCATGTACCCCCCTCTTTTGAGTGAGGGAATTGAATACGAGCTCAAACCCATGAACTGTCCCTTCCATACCATGGTTTTCAATTCCAGGCAGCGCTCCTACCGCGACCTTCCCCTGCGCTGGGCAGAACTCGGGATGGTCTACCGCTATGAAAGGAGCGGCGTCCTCCACGGACTTCTGCGCGTCAGAGGATTCACGGTGGATGATGCCCATATATTCTGCCGGGGTGACCAGCTCGAGGGAGAAATTCAGAAAGCCATTTTTCTGGCTTTGAGATTCATGGATACCTTCGGGTTTAAAGAATATGATGTTTTTTTGGCCACACGTCCTGAGAAGTATGTGGGAAAGGTTGAGGATTGGGACAAAGCCATCCATGCTCTCGAAATGGCTCTCAAGGGGGCGAAGCTCGATTTTAAGATTGATCCAGGAGAGGGCGTTTTTTACGGGCCGAAAATCGATATCAAGATCAAAGATGTTTTGAAAAGGTCCTGGCAGTGCACCACTGTCCAGCTTGATTTCAACCTGGCCGAAAGGTTCGACCTGCACTATGTGGGAGAGGACGGAAAACTCCACCGGCCTTTCTTGATTCACCGGGCGCTCTTGGGCTCTCTCGAGAGATTCTTCGGTATGTTGATCGAGCATTACAACGGGAATTTCCCCGTGTGGCTGGCGCCTGATCAAGTGATGATTATTCCCATCGCTGACAGGCACAACGATTATGCAGCCGCTCTAGATACTAGATTCAGAGAAAACGGGCTGAGGTCAAAGGTGGATTTGCGCCGGGAGAAAGTCGGCTATAAAATAAGGGACGCAGAAATCCATAAGATTCCCTTCCTTTTGATCGTTGGAGATAAAGAGGTAAAAAACAAAACCGCTTCCCTGAGGATCCACACTGTGGGAGATAAGGGGGAAGTGGATGTCAATGAATTCCTTGAAAAAGTCAGGGAATTAGATAAAAATAAGTCATTAAGTATTAATCTTTAAAGGAGGTCAGCCATTAGAAGAAGGACATTCGATAGAGGGCGAGCTAAGGAGAAACCCCACAGGATAAATGAAATGATTAGAGCGAAAGAAGTCAGGATAATTGATGAGAACAAGGAACAATTGGGGATTAAATCTTTAGATGAAGCCCTGTCTCTTGCCGGAGAGAGAGACCTGGATCTGGTGGAGATCGCTCCCCAGGCAGTCCCTCCGGTGTGTCGGATCATGGATTACGGAAAGTTTCTTTATGAATTACATAAAAAAGAACACGAGGCAAAGAAGCACCAGAAACAGATTCAGGTCAAAGAGATCAAATTCAGGCCCAAAATCAGCATTCATGACTACACTTTCAAAGTGCGGCACGTCCAGAGATTCCTGAAGGATGGCAATAAAGTGAAAATCACTGTCATGTTACGAGGGAGAGAGAAGGCCAAGCCGGAATTGGCTGACCAGATTTTTGAAAGGGTTTTTGAGGATACAAAGGATTTAGGATTCCAGGATGGAGCTGTTCGGAGACAACCCTGGGCTGTTTCGACGCTGTTGAGTCCTACAAAAGCAGGAGGAAAAGATGCCAAAACTAAAGACGCACAAAGGAGCCAAAAAGCGGTTCAAGATAACGGGAAAAAAGAAGATCGTTCACAATAAAGCGTATAAGAGCCATCTTCTCACCAAGAAGTCAGCCAAAAGAAAGAGGATTTTAGGGAAAAAAGATCTCGTCAAGGATTCAGATCAGAGCAGAATCAAGAAGATGCTGCCCTACGAATTTTAGAGACTAGACTCTCAAGAACCCCTCTGTTAATTTTCCAAGGAGAGAAAAATGCCTAGAGTCAAAAGAGGACCCAGAAAAAGGATAAGAAGGTCAAAGATCCTAAAACAGGCCAAAGGCTACTGGGGAGCCCGCAGCCGCAATTACCGCACAGCCAAAGAAGCGGTGGAGAGAGCCCTTCAGTACGCCTACAGGGACAGAAGAACCCGAAAGAGAGATTTCAGGAGGCTGTGGATCATCCGGATTAAAGCCGCAGCCGAGCAAAACGGAATGTCTTACAGCCGCTTCATTCACGGCCTGAAAGAGTCGAATATTGCGCTCGACCGCAAGATGCTTGCGGATATTGCCGTCCATTCGCCCCAGACATTCTTGCGCATCGTCGAAAAAGTCAAAGAATCCGCAGCTTAAAAAAAGGGACGGGTCCCTTTTTTTATGAGGATAATAAACATTTTGTAATGACTCACAAGAAAAAAAATAGGGATTATACAAGAAGAAAAAAGTGGCCTGTCCCCTTCTAAAAGGAGGAGGAGATTACAGTTGTCATTGCGAGGAAAGGAGTGACGTGGCAATCTCATGCTGAGTATTGTCATTGCGAGGAATAAAAATTCATGGAGCGAGGAATAGAAATTCATGGAAACGGACTTTCCCTTGTCATTGCGAGCGGAGCGTGGCAATCCCATAAGATAATGAAGTGTAAAAAGAATATCTTTTCTATGAGATTGCCACATTTCGTTCGCAATGACAGAGAGGAAGGAATTTCTATTTAAATAGAGGCAAAGAACTAAATAAAGGTAAAGAGAAGCGTTTAAGACCATGAAAGATTTCAAGACACGAGTCGAAGAACTCAAGAAAAAGTTCGACAAGGCGCTGGCTGGAGTAAAAGATGGAAAATCACTCCAGGAAGTGCGCAATACCTATCTGAGCCGGAAAAAAGGAGCAGTGAAGCTTCTTTTGGAAGAGCTGAAAGCATTGAAGCCAGAGGAAAAGTCCAAAGCCGGCCAGTTGATAAACAATCTGAAAAAGCACGTCCAGAAGAAGCTTGAAACAGCCAGAAAAAAAGTCGGTGCTCCTGAGCCAAGCGTTAAATCGATCGACCTCACACTCCCCGGAGAAAAAGGATACTGGGGAGCTCCTCATCCTGTTGTGCTCTTCCAGCAAAAGATCGAAAATATATTCATCTCCATGGGTTTTTCCATAGAGGAGGGGCCGGAGATCGAGACAGATTACTATAATTTCGAAGCGCTGAATTTCCCGCCCCATCACCCGGCCCGGGATGATTGGGATACTCTTTACCTCACAGATGACCTGCTTCTCCGCACCCATACCTCCCCCGTTCAAATCCGGTCCATGGAGAGGAGGAAGCCTCCTATAAGAATCATCGTTCCCGGGAGAGTCTACCGGAGAGAAACCCCGGACCCGACGCATCTTCCGATGTTCTACCAGGTGGAAGGGCTGGTGGTGGATAAAGGAATCACCTTCGCCCATCTCAAAGGAACTCTGGAGCACTTTCTCAAGACTCTGTTTTATGAGAAATTAAAGATCAGGTTTCGCCCCAGCTTTTTCCCTTTCACCGAGCCCTCCGCAGAAGTGGATATCGAGTGTCTGGTTTGCCGCGGAGAAGATGAGGGATGCCGGGTCTGTGATGGAACAGGATGGAAAGAGATTCTTGGGTCCGGGATGGTCGATCCCCAGGTGTTGAAGAACGTCAACATCGACCCCGAGAATTACTCTGGTTTCGCCTTTGGAATGGGGATCGAACGAACAGCTATGTTCGCTTATCAGATCCCGGACATGAGATATTTTTTTGAGAATGATTTAAGGTTCATAAGGCAGTTCACGTCAAAATGAGAATAAGTCTGGATTGGCTCAGGGATTTTGTCGATGTGAACCTTCCTCTCGCCAAGCTCATCGACAAGCTGGATATGATCGGGCTTATGGTGGAAGAATGGGAGGAAGTAAACGCAGACGTTATCCTCGACATTGAAACCTATGCCAACCGTCCCGATACACTCGGGCATCTGGGTGTGGCACGGGAGGTCGCTGCGGCACTCGGGTTGAAGCTTAAAAAGCAGGATTGGCCTTTGATCGAGACTGAGGAAAAAACGTCTGAACTGTGCGATGTCCAGATCTGGAATCCGGACCTCTGTCCGCGTTACTCCGGATTGGTGGTGAAGGGAGTAAAGGTCGGTCCTTCACCCGAATGGCTGAGGAAGAGGATCGAATCCATGGGTCTCAAACCCATCAACAACGTGGTGGATGTGACCAACTACGTTCTCTTCTCGACTTCTCATCCCATTCATGCCTTTGACCTGGCGAAGCTGGCCGGCAGAAAAATCATCATCCGCAGAGCCAAAGAAGGGGAGACCATAAGGACTCTGGAAGAAGAGGACGTCTCTCTTCTTCCCGATATGCTGGTGATCGCGGATGAAGACAGACCGGTAGCCATAGCCGGAGTCATCGGAGGACTCGAGTCCTCGGTGCAGGAGGAGACCCAGGACATCTTTATTGAAAGTGCTTGCTTCAACCCTATATCTGTCCGGAAAACGAGCAAAACGACAGGGATTTCCACAGATGCCTCTTACCGCTTTGAAAGAGGGGCGGATGTTTCCTTTCCGCCTCAAGCCGCTCTGATGGCAGCTTCCCTGATGACTCAATTCGGCGGAAAAGTCTCCCAAGGCATCACAGATGTCTATCCGAAGCCTCTTAAAGAGAGAACCGTCGTCCTGCGGAACCGACGCGTGTTCGACCTGATTGGCCTGGAGATAGATGAAAAATTCACAGAGAGAACTCTCTCCCGACTTGGATTTCAGGCTGAGCCGCAGCGAAAAGGCGTCTGGCAGGTCCAGGTTCCTCATTTCCGGGTGGATATTGAAAGAGAAGCTGACCTCATCGAGGAAATCGCCCGCTTTTACGGCTATGATAAGATTCCTGTCCACTTTCCCCCTCTGAGAGTTCCGGAGCCTCCTCTCGGCAAGAAGAGAGAAAAAATTGAAAGAACGCGTCAGCTTCTTCTCAATCACGGCTTTGATGAAGTGCTCAATTTCAGCTTTTCCTATCCTGAAAGAGAGGACCTCTTGCAGACGGGACAGTCGCCTGTCGAGATCAGGAATCCTTTTTCCTCGAAGGCTTCACTCCTGCGGACAACGATTCTGGGTGGATTGCTGGACAACATCGCCTGGAACAAGAACAGAGGAGCAGATGGAGTGCATCTCTTCGAGTTGGGGAACATCTATTTCAGGGAGAGGAAGAAAAGCCATGAACAGTTGACGCTGTCACTGGTGACTACGGGACTAGTCGGTGAGGCTCACTGGCACAGGAAGAGCGAAAAGACCGATTTTTTCCGCCTGAAAGGAGCCTTGGAAGCTCTGATGGCCTATTTGAAATATGAGCCTTTTTCCTTCAAAAAAGAGGACTGTGTTTTTTTCGAGAAGGGGAATTCACTGGCTCTGGTGTTTAAGGAAGAATCGATCGGATATTTCGGTTTACTCAAAAAAAGTCTTCTCGATGCGTTCTCTCTCGACGAGCCCGTCTGGGCAGCAGAATTGAACCTTGAAACATTGTTCGGGAAGCCTCCTCATGCCTTTCAGTATGTGCCGGTCACAAAGTTTCCGACCGTCACGCGAGATGTCTCATTCATCGCTGACCAGAATATTTCCTTCCAGAGTATCAGAGAAGTTGTGGAAAAACTATCTCTTCCCTATTTGGCGAGCTTCGACCTGTATGACCGTTTCTCAGGATCCACGATTCCAAGAGGGAAAGTCAGCCTATCCCTTCGGTTTGTGTTCAGCCATCCGGAAAAGACACTCAAGGCCGAGGAGGTCGACAAGCTTCAACAGAAGATTATCAAGGCTTTAGGAACAAGCTTCAATTTTCAGCTAAGGGAAGGAGGGAAAATTGACAAGTGAATTAGAAAGAATTAAAATACTCGAGGGAAAAGTCTCCCAGGTTGTTGAATACATCAATAAGCTTCTCAGTGAGAATGCCAGGCTGAAGCAGCAGCTCAAAGACCTGAAGACAGAAAAAAAGGATTTTGATGACCAGGCAAAGAAGTTAGAGAAGCTTGACGAGGAACTGAAACAGTTCACGGGTGAAAGGAAGCTCTTAAAAGAGAAAATAGAGGCAATAATTGGTCAAATAGACCAAGTCGGAATATGACTGACAGAATAATTGAAATCGAGATTTACGGACATAAACATAAGATAAGAGTCAAAGGAGAAGAGGATGAGAAATATATTGGCCGGTTGACTTCATACGTTGATCAGAGAATGCGTGAAGTTGCTGTCAAAGCGAAATCGGCTGACACACTGAAAATTGCGGTTTTGGCCGCTTTAAATATCGCCGATGATTTTTTTGGCTGTCGGAAGAAGTTGGATCAACTGATTGATGCGATCGGTCATATGGAGAGTGAAATAGAAAGTTTGGAGGATTGCCTTTCTAAAGATGAGGATACATTTGAAAATATTGAAGACACCACTTGAAAAAACAAGGACAAAAGTTTCAAAGCTCATAGATGAGTTGAGGGGGGAACTTGTCTTGCAAGGGGAGAAACTCTGGAGTGTTGTATCCCAGAAAATTCTTCTCTTGGTTGATGAGGAGAAGTGTTTATATGTGGGTTGTGACTCATCAATCCCTCTTTATTTGCGTGATGCCGGACGTGTAATCCTCTTTTAATCCTCCAGTCTTTCATCTCCTTTGATTCACCGAATAGGAGGTGATCAAAGTGAATTCAGCGCTGCTGATTCTTTTTTGTGTATTAATCTTTATTGCTGGTTCCATACTATTTATCCTGATTAAAAAAGCTTCAGGGGCTCGTGCGATTTTCCGGTCCACACAAGAAGCCAAGAATATTTTAGAAAAAGCCAAAGAAGATGCCGAAAAGACAAGACGAGAGGCAACCATAGAGCTCAAAGAAAAAGAAATCAACCTCAAGGCCGAATTTGAGCGTCAGACTCGAGACAAAAACAGGAAGTTGAACGATATGGAAAGAAGGTTGATGAGAAAAGAAGAGAATCTCGAGCGTAAATCGCAGAATGTGGAAAGAAAAGAGAGGGAATTTTCCAATAAGGAGCAGAGGCTCTTTGCTAAAGAAAGAGAAATTGGGGAGAAGGAAAAGAAGTTCGAGGATTTGACCCAGCAGGCCTTGGAGGAACTGGAACGAATTGGCGGGATGACTCAGGAGACAGCCAAAAGCATGCTCGTCAAGAAGATAGAAGATGAAGCCAAGCTGGAAGCCGTCCAGGTTGTGAGGAAAATAGAGGAAGAGACCCGGGAGAAGAGCCAGGGAGTCGCCCGTGAAATCATCAGCCAGGCCATCCAACGCTCATCGGCCGAACATGTCGTGGAAACGACAGTATCTGTAGTCGACCTGCCTTCCGAAGACATGAAGGGACGGATTATCGGAAGAGAGGGACGGAACATCCGTGCCCTTGAGATGGCCACTTCAGTCGATATTATCGTTGATGACACTCCTGAGGCCGTCATCCTTTCCAGCTTTGACCCGCTTAGGCGAGAACTGGCCCGCATGGCCATCGAGAAGCTTGTCGTGGATGGAAGAATTCACCCGGCCCGTATCGAAGAAGTCGTGGAGCAGGTGAAAACCGAGTTGGAGGAAAATATCAAGCAGGAAGGAGAATCCGTCATCCTGGAGCTCAGAATCCAGAATATCCATCCGGAGCTTGTCAAACTCCTCGGAAAATTGAAATACCGGACGAGCTACGGGCAGAACGCCCTCCAGCATTCGAAAGAGGTCGCTTATTTAGCGACATTGATGGCTAAGGAACTTGGAGTGAATTCCGATATCGCCTTGAGAGCCGGACTCCTTCATGACATCGGGAAGGCCGTGGATAAGGATGTCGAAGGAACCCATACAGAGCTGAGCGTGGAATTGGCTAAAAAATACGGAGAATCCGAGGATGTCATCCAGGCCATAGCGTCCCACCACCGGGATGTCGATTTTCCCTCGATTGAAGCTGTGCTTGTCCAATCAGCGGATACACTTTCAGCCGCCCGGCCAGGTGCGCGCCGAGAGCTTCTGGAAACCTACATCAAGAGGCTGGAAAAACTGGAAGAGATCGCCAATTCTTATGATGGTGTTTCCAAATCCTTTGCCTTGCAGGCCGGCCGGGAGATCAGGATAATCGTCGAGAGCCAGAAAGTCTCTGATGAACAGGCGGCGGTGGTGGCCAAAGAAATTGCTCAAAAGATCAAGGACGAGCTGGAATACCCGGGCCAGATCAAAGTGACGGTTATTCGCGAAATGAGAGCTGTGGAGTATGCCAGGTAAAGTCAGTTTTCTGTTTTTAGGGGATATTATCGGGCGCCCGGGACGCAGGGTGTTAAAAAAACACTTGCCGTCTCTTCTGAATAAATATTCTCCATCCCTTGTCATCGGTAACGGTGAAAACGCCGCGGGGGGAATCGGGATTACAGAGAAAGTAGGCAAGGAGCTGTTCACTCAGGTCGATGTGTTGACCTCTGGAAACCATATCTGGGATAAGAGAGAGGCGCTCGAGTACCTGAAGCGTGAGCCCCGGTTGCTCCGGCCCGCCAACTATCCGCCGGATAATCCAGGCAAAGGGACGTTTATCTTCAAGGAGGACGGCGGGATAAAGATGGCCATCCTCAACCTGCAGGGGAGAGTCTTTATGGAGCCAGTGGACTGCCCGTTCAGAAAGGCTGATGAAGAAATTGAGGTTCTAAAGGCCGTGACTCCGGTGATTATCGTCGATTTTCATGCGGAGGCCACCTCAGAGAAACAGGCGATGGGCTGGCATCTGGACGGAAAAGTATCAGCTGTTGTCGGGACGCATACGCATGTCGTCACGGCAGACGAGAGAATTCTTCCCGGGGGAACAGCTTTCATCACCGATGTGGGAATGGTTGGAGGGTACAACTCAATCATCGGCATCCGCAAGGACCAGGCTTTGAAGAGATTCCTGACGGCGCGTCCACAACGTTTTGAGCCGGCAAAGGAAGGGGCTTTATTGTCTGCTCTGTTTGTCGAGATAAACTCCAAAACAGGGAAAGCTCTTTCCATCAAAAAAGAGATCATCACAGAGGAAAAAAGTGGCGATTGAAAGCCTTGTCAAACCGGACAAGATCTACACCATCTCCGAAGTTACGCGGATGGTGAAGATGGAGCTGGAAAGCGCTTTTCCCCTGCTGTGGGTCGAAGGCGAGATATCCAATTTCCACCGTCATCATTCGGGTCATCTCTACTTTACACTGAAAGATGAAACGAGCCAGCTCCGCACAGTCATGTTCCGGGGAGAAGCCAGGAAGGTTCCGTTCGAATTGAAGGACGGTCTTCAGGTTGTGGCGAAGGGCCGGATAAATGTGTATGAGCCCCGAGGAGAATACCAGCTGATCGTCGAGCTTCTGGAGCCAAAAGGAAAAGGAGCTCTGCAGCTCGCGTTTGAACAGCTCAAAGAGAAGCTGAAGAAGGAAGGCCTTTTCGACCCGGCTCTGAAGAAAAAACTGCCTGTACTCCCTAAAAAAGTCGGGGTGGTCACATCGCCTCGAGGGGCAGCCATTGTCGATATCATTCGGACCTTAGAGAGACGATTCGCCAGACTGCATATCCTTCTCTATCCGGTCAAAGTCCAGGGAGAGGGGGCGGCTGAGGAGATCGTTGAAGGTATCGATTATCTGGGGAGTCTTCCCGATATAGATGTCATCATCGTCGGCCGGGGTGGCGGCTCGATAGAGGACCTGTGGGCCTTCAATGAAGAAAAGGTCGCGCGGGCTATTTATCGCTGCACCGTTCCTGTCATTTCGGCTGTGGGTCATGAGATAGATTATACAATTGCCGACTTTGTGGCCGATATCCGGGCCTCGACTCCATCTGTTGCCGCGGAGATGGTGATCGAGGAGGAGGAATCGCTCAGAGAGCGGATCGAGAACTTAGAGAAAAGTCTCGTCCACAACCAGAGATTCGTCCTCCAGGAATGGAAGCATGAGGTTCTCAGCCTGGCTCAGCACAGAGCCTTCCAGAATATGAGGATCAACCTTCTCAATCTCGAGCAGAAGGTCGATGACCTGGAAATGAAAGCCTGGAATGCCATTAAGAATATGCAGCAAAAAATCTCTGAAGATAAATCAAGGGCGGAGCTCATGGAGGAGAAGATTCGGAATGCATTGAGAGGAATGCTCCAGCATTTTCAGGCCCGATGGGAGACTCTGTCTGCTCAGTTGCATAACCTGAGCCCCCTGAATATACTAAAAAAAGGATATGCTCTCTGCTGGAAAGATGGCGGTCAGTACCTGGTGCGCCGGATTGATGAAGTCGAGAAAGAAAAAGAGATGACAGTCTCCTTCTTTAAGGGGGAATTTACATGTCTGGTTAAAGATGTCGATAAAGCCAAGCGTGTTGAATCCCGGGCCAACCAAGACGACAAGAAGTAAAATTGAGAAGTAAAATTGGGGACAATCCCCAACTATTTAAGAAGATACAATGATAACACCAAACTTTGCAAAAAAGGGGGACAGTCCCCTTTTTGAAATTGCGAGGAACATGAATTGGTGAGAGAAGAGCCTGTTATTGTCATTGCGAGGAGCGCAGCGACGTGGCAATCTCTTTGGAAAGATTGTCATTGCGAGCAAAGCGTGGCAATCCCATAAATAAAATTATTATTACGAGGAAAAAATGACAACACCAAGCTTTGAGAAAGCTTTGGAAGATTTGGAGAAGATTGTCGAAAAATTAGAGAAAGGCGGGCTGTCTTTGAGCGAGTCGCTATCCCAGTTCGAGAAAGGAGTCAAACTGGCGCGTTTTTTGAGGGAAGAGCTGGAAAAGGCCGAAAAGAAGGTCAGTGTGCTCCTCAAGGATGAAAAAGGAAACATCAAAGAAGAGAGTTTCGACCTTGCGGAGCAAGATGCCCCTGCCAGAGAGGAAGAAGCAGCGCCCAGCAAGGGAAAAGACGTTTCCTCAGAGGAGGAATCCCCCGATGACGAGAAAGATGACGAACTTCCATTCTAAAAAAGGAAACAGGGCCATTTGTTATTGGAATAATATGTAAGCCATGAGTGTAGAAGAAAGACTGAGACAGAAAAAGGAGGCCGTAGAACTTGAACTGGAGCGCATTCTGTCTCAGGAAGATTCCCTGCTTTTCAGGGCCATGAGGTATGCTGTTCTCTCTGGCGGGAAAAGATACAGGCCTCTGCTGGCCCTTTCCTCAGGAGAGTGCTTCGGGGCCTCTCAAGAAATGGTCTTGCCCTTTGCCTGCGGACTGGAATTGATTCATAATTATTCACTCGTCCATGACGACCTGCCTTCAATGGACAACGATGATTCCCGACGTGGTCAGCCGTCCTGCCATAAAGCCTTCGGTGAGGACATTGCACTCCTGACCGGAGACAGCCTTTTGACCTTGGCTTTTGAAGTCATGTCGCAAGCCTCTCTGGACGGGGACCCCCTGGAGAGAAAAGGATGGGTGATAAAGGAAATCAGCCATTTCGCCGGCGTCAAAGGCATGATCGGCGGGCAGATGATGGATGTCACTCTTTCCCCGGAAGAGCTGACAGAGGAGGTCTTCCATGACCTCATTCTCAAGAAAACAGGCGCGCTCATCACGGTTTCGGTGAAGACAGGAGCCATCCTCGGTGGAGCCGGAAATTCAGAACTTGAGGCGATTGTTCAGTACGGGCGCAACATCGGCTTGGCTTTCCAGATCAGGGATGATATTCTTGACTCTGCGGATGAGGAAGAAAAAAGAGATGTTTCCCGGCCAAATTATGCCTCGCTGTTCGGACTGGAAATTGCAAAAAACAGGTTAAATAATTTTATAGATAGCGCGCTAAGCACATTGGAGGAAGCCTCACTGGTATCAGAGGAACTCCACTACTTAGCTTCGCTACTCCTCAACCTCGAACACAGGAAGGGACAATGAATCAGATTCTTGATCGGATTAAAAATCCCAAAGACTTAAAACAACTCCGGATAA
>Ga0180438_10004981_pt1 | contig 18783 bp, 6 predicted proteins | sample SS_ome_12_FD_132455 | JGI IMG/M metagenome (GOLD analysis project Ga0180438, IMG submission 132455) | Hypersaline lake sediment archaeal communities from the Salton Sea, California, USA - SS_3_D_2 metaG | ecosystem: Environmental > Aquatic > Non-marine Saline and Alkaline > Hypersaline >...
CTTCAACTGTCAGATTCGGATTCTGATCTTGATTATTAAAAAACAGGAGAAATTCGATCAATGGATTATCCTTTGCAATTTGCCGCGCTTTATCATAATTGGCTCTATCGGTTAAAAGGACCCGAATTTTGCAATCTTGGATGATAAGATGGACCCTTTCGTCTGGAAATACAGGATTTATGGGAACAAAGGAGTTCCCGGATTTTAATATTCCCAGCAGCCCTGAGAGCAGTTCAGGACTGTCATTGACAATTATCCCGATATAACTGTCGTTCAATTTCAGCCTCCTGTTTTTAATGATTAACAATTAATAATTAATTATTGATTATCAATTATTGATTTCCAATTTTTAATTGCCAATTATCAATTGTTAAATGTTAAGTGTAAAGTATAAAGTGTTGATTGAAATAGAAAAGCCGCACGTTTATTCATCCACCTCAAAAAGGACACTAACCTTTGCACCTTGATGGCAATTGATAATTCCGCTGTCATTATTTGCGGGCAAAACACGAACCCATCCTCCGGCATAAGTATTGCCAAAGATAAAGAATCCCCATACCGCATGATGCTCAGCACATCCATTTTCACCCAGTTGATATAAGTAACGAGGGGATTCGATATATTCCTGGACTACCCAATTTTTCACCTCTTTATAGGCCCTTTCAGCGAGGTCAAACCACTGTTTTTCATTGAGATCACGGCTGATGTGAATGCCTTTCCAATCGTTCCACTTCATAGCTGATTCAGCCAGTTCCTTCCATTCTTTTTCAGACTTATGGCACCCGATATATATGTCCTTGCCACCGGCTCCTAATAGGGGTTTAAGAACTAACTTCTCCCGGTTGGCAAGAATAAACTCCTCCAGTTGAATTTTTTCTCCTTCATAAGTCGTTTCTCCGGGGACGACTTTACGGGTCCATGGGATATATTTTTCAATCATTTCCTTTTCTTCAGGGCTAAAGAGGTCGGAATCCTTATTTTCAGACAGCAATGCCAGATTTAATTTGGTTGACAGTAGCCACGCAATGGCGCCGTTACTTATTAATATCTTCCTTTCTTTAAAGAGATCCAAAATCTCGACGGGGAGATATCCCTGACACCATTCCACTAGATAGTGCAGCTTTTTATTTTCGCGAAATACATCTTCTCCCACCACTTTAATGTGAGAAAAATCACAAATGAACACCTGCCCTTTCAGGTTATCAAATTGGGAATACAGAACGTCGCGATAGACAGAATTAAGATATCTTTCTTGCGAGGGTCTATAGGGATCATCAAGCCCTTGAGGCATGACAATGGCAATATTAACTTCCTCACAGTCAGTATAAAATGTACTGGCTGCATTAATCAGTTGTTCAAATAAAAAGGAATATAAATTTCTATTGTGTATTTTTACCTTGTACTTATTCAGAAATTCTGATATAACCGGTGTTGCCAAATAGAGGGATTCCCATAAAGGTAAATTCATACCTCCCAGGTTGGTGTTAATATTATATTCAAGGCATTTTATACCGGATTCGGTAATAACAAAATCACCCCGGGCCAAAAGATTATCTAAATGCTCATCAGTGACGCCGTATAAAAAATATTCTGCCAGGTCGACACTTAAACCGTAATACCGGCTTATTTTTTCACAATCATTGGAAAATATACGAGCAGGAACACTTCGAAGCAAATTTAAAACTTTTAAGCTGGCCTCTTCTATTTCATTTTTTGCTGGTTGATTAATAAATGTGGGCCAGGGCTGTAACTTAAATAATGGGTCATTCAATTCCAGCAAATCGTAATTATTCAATTTCAAACTGGCAGGATTTTGCCGTGCAAAATCAAGAAAACGAACACTGGATTTTGATAAATTTTCATGGATCTTTATTATGCTGGGTTTTATCTCCATTTTTTTCTCCAAAAAAATAGAGGGGTTCAACGGATTGAACCCCTCTAATATTTTGCTGTGATCCTTCAGTAAAAATCGGGCTTAGTAGACGAGGGCATAACCGATTTTCAGGAAGAAAGTCCGATTGGTGCGTGCGAGATCAATGCCTTTCAAACCAAGATGATCATCGGAATAACCGATGAAAACTTTTGTCTGAGGGTTGACTTTGTAGGAAAATAATATCTGGGTGAAAAGGGTTTTGGTTAGTGGATCAATCGGGAAAAGGTAAAGGTCGGTATTGCGGCTGAGATGCATGTATTGAAGGATGACACGGGCAAATGTGCGCACATTGAAATTGTACACCAGCTTTGCCTGCAGCAGATTGACGGTGTATATTTTTTCTCCTTTCAGGCTAAGCCGCTGCAGTGTATGGTTGAGATTGATATTTAAATGTCTGCCTGGGGAGAAATCCAGAGTGGGTTGAATTAAGAATGTTTGGGCGAGCCGGGAATTGCTGTAATCGATATAATCCCCGATTTGTGAAAACAAGGTGCACTTCATCCCACCAATGGGTCTTATTTCAGCATATAACTGGAATAGATTTTTATCATAAGTAACGCCATTATACCACTCCTTCTGGATGGCGAAAGTGGGCCATACAATAGATTGTAAGGTTCCCTGATAGTTAATTGTTAACCGGAAGTCCTGGTCGGTGAGATTGCCGTCATGGTCTGTGATTCTCTGGCCATTAAAGACAAAAGAAAGCCGGTGATACCAACTGGTCCTTTTACCCCAAAACACGGGTTCAATGAATGCCTGGATGTCACGTATATCAACGCGAGGAATGAAACCGTAATCGGCTCTGAATTTACCTGACAGGTCCTGATAGGTCGCACCGTACCTGAGCGTACGACCGACGTGTAGAAAATTCAAAAACATGGCATTCCCTCCAAAAGCATCCATATCCTGGCCAAACTCCTGGGCAAGGGGATCAGGGTAATCGGTTTGTGAACGAAGAAACTGGAAAGTAAACGTTTTGGTAGAGGAGAGGCGCAGAAATCCGTCCGCGCCAGCCACATGGTTGTAGTATTCGTCCCCTACCCTCCCTGTGTAAAGAAACCCGAGGGTGGAACCTTTTCCAACATCCCGGCGATACCGTAGTACACCGCTGTAAACATCTTCTTCCAGGGAAGTGGACAAGGATCCCTGGTTGGAGGGAAACAGCAGGCTATTGTAGCGGTCTTGAGCGGTAAAAAATCCGATGGCGTTTTTGCCCAGTTTCCCGGTCATTTTTGCACCCCAGAGAGGATCATAAACAGTACGAGTAAACATCACTTCCAAAGGAGTGAGGAAGAAATCGGCACCCTCAAGGAAAAAAGGTCTTTTTTCAGGATAACGAACGGCAAAACGGATGTTCACTTCCAGTTCCGCCACATCGGCTTCCACCTGGGAAAAGTCTGGATTTACCGTGGAATTGAGAATGAGATTGGGAGTGATTCCCCAGCGAGCACTTATTCCAGGTTCCACTTCTACCTTACCCCTTTCCAACTTCCCGTCAGGAAATTCTGTTTGCCTGTCGGTCCGATCGAGAGTCAGCGTAGGGTCGAACTCAAGGTTGTGGCCAGGGGAGATTTTCTCAAAACCGGTAATTTTATTCTCCTGGCAGAGAAGACACATCTTGTTCCTGTCCAGGGGATGAGATTTCAATCGGTGGCGAGTGGTGCGCGGATAGGTGCGATCGACACTAAAGCCCCAGGTTTGCTTTTCCTGCGTCCTTGGAAACCTGAGTTGATTAAAAGGAATACCAATCTCAACGACGTAACCGAAATCGGTTATTTTACCTGCCGATTTCCAGATGGCATCCCAGGAGAAATCTTCAAATCCTTCCAATTCACTGAAACTGGCATCTGCCTGAACCCCGAGGGGATTGACGCGAAATTGAAAGGCCCGGCGCTCATCGTTGAAGGTATCGAGCAATATAATGACATGGTCATCCATGACAAATGTCTCTATAGCGTCCCGGTCCATTAGGTGGGCCCGAATTTTTTTAGGTTCCGGATCAAAGCACCGAAAGCCGAAATAAAGTTTGGACTTGCTGAAGGTTATCATGCATTCGGTTTTTACAGGTGCAGGGGCGTTATCCATGGGCCAATACTCATAAGGCACCTCCACTTTAACGGCTTTCTCCCAGGCCAATTCGTCCATGATACCATCTATTTTGATATCTGATTCGGCTATAGTGACAGTATAGTTACGCGCCGGCGGTAACTCTTTTTTCTTTTGATTTTTCTGCCCCTCCAAATGTTTACTTAATCCTCCAAACACAACCGCTAAAAAAAACAGTACAACCAAAAATTTTAAAACTGTTTGTTTCATTTGCATCTCCTTTTTTTAAGATATTTTATACTTCATTATACTACCTCAATGACTATGACACAAAGACACTGGTTTTTTTTCCTTTCTAGGCTTGAGCTGATGTGGTTTTATAATCAGCACTAACGGTTTCGATTTTTCCCATATCCATTTTTATGATTCTGTCTGCTACATCAAAATAGTGATCATCATGGGTGATCGCAATGACAATTTTTCCTTCCTTTTTCATACGCTGCAGCAAATCCCTGTAAAAGAATTTCCTGAATTCCGGGTCTTGATCGGCTGCTACTTCATCAAAGAGATATATAGGATGGCCCTCCAGGTAGCATTGAAGCAGAGCCAGACGTTTTCTCTGCCCACCAGAGAGATCAACGGTGCTAAAGGCATTTTCTTCCAGTACCACCTTTTGCTCCAATCGTAATAGTTTTAAATATTTCCGGATTTCTTCCTCTCTTCCGGTGAGGTCCACATTGTACAATTTTTCAAAGAGATGATAATCACTGAAAACCACTGAAAAAAACTCTCCCAGTTGATAACTTTCCTTTTTATTGTCGTTGATTTTAATGAGTCCTTTTTCAGGTAAATAGAGACCGGTCAGGAGCTTGGCCAAAGTGGTTTTGCCACTGCCATTTCCACCGATAATGAATATGATCTCACCTTTATTGGCTTCAAAATCAAGAGGCCCGACTATAAACCGTTCAATTTCAGTATCACTCTTATATTCAAACATCAACCCTTCAGCTTTTATCCTTTCAATTTGTTTCATCTCTTCATCCGGTGGTGCAATAGCGCTGGGATCGATATTGGCAGGTATGTCCTTGCTAAACTGCTTAACCCGAATCCATGATACCCTCATCTGCATAATTTGGGGAATTGCACGTAAGAGGACATTAAAGGGGCCGATTAAATAAAGGAGCACCATAATAAAACCCATAATGGTAAACCGGGATATCTCAGGAAATAGGCGGGGAATCCCGAATCCAACTGCTCCCAGAATGATGATTAACAGCGATTCTCCGATTAAAAAGGCGTTAACGAATTTTATAAGGGCAAGTCTTAATCTACTTCGAAATTCATCGACACTGTCACCCACATCGTTTTGATATTCCATGCGTTTATTGTAATGCATGCTCAATTCTTTAAAACCATCCAATAACCCGTTCAACAATCCCATGAAAACATTCTGGGTATCCCTGGCCTGTTCAAATAGAACATTGGTCTTCTGGGTTACCACAAAGTAGAGAGCAGCGACAGCAAAGACAACCAGCAATGTGATGGCGGTGGCCCAGAAGGCAATGGCTGCCAGGTAGATGAAAGCACCGATGATGGTGATAATACTTGTAATCAACATAACCAGAAGATTGGCAGCGTTGGAGATTTGATTGGTATCATCGTTTAGGGTGGTCAGCACCCGTCCTCTCTCGATTTTTTCAAATTTCTGGTAAGAGGTATTGAAGATCTTTTTCAGCAAGTTCATCCGCAAATCATAGATAATATCAAAGGTAATTCTAATTAACTCAGTCTGCAGCACTTTCCGTCCGATGATATAGAGTAGAAAGGCCAGGGTGAAGTAATACAATTGATGAAACAATTTTCCGGTGCTGAAGACGGATCCTGTGATGAGGAATATAATGACAGCATTGGCTCCACCGGATGCCAGACTTAGCGCGATCATCAAAGGGAGTTGTCGTTTATACCTGTTTTGCTGGGGAAAGATGCTGGAAATAAGAAGCCCCACCCAACTTAATCCCATGGATGCCAGCAGTAAACCAATCGCTACCTGGAAACTGGTAGGGGCCCACACCACTGCTGTCGCCCAGGAAACGCCGGTCATAGCAGCCGGTATCAGAAATACTCCGTAAACAAAGGGAGCAAAAAAAACGAGAGCCAATAACAATTTTCCTATTTTCTTGAGGGTTAAGGCTTCAAAGCGACGTCTTCCCTTTAAAACATCGAGAAAAGCAGAGATAAAAAAAGCAAAAACACTCAGCAGGTAAATTCCCACCATGAAAGAGATAACAGCACTACCTTTATCAATAGTATTATCTGGTATATTAAGGGGGGATTCCTCCAGTCCCCGAACGACCTCCATCACGTAATTACCGATAAACGGTGTAGATGCACTGTTGGAATTAGCCATAACAACGACACCGGTTTTTTCCTTTGGACTGAAACTGACATATGCGGTATAATTGGGATTTAACCCACCGTGATTCACCATATCGGTGCCGGTCATGTAGGAAAACCACCCCATACCATACGCCCCTAAGGTTTGGCGGTTGATGGGTACCGTGTGATCCGGTTTATGGCTCTCCTGCATCAAAGGAGTGAAGGGGGTCTCCTCCAATCCAATTTGCAACTGCAGCCATCGGGCCATATCTCTTGCATTGGAAACGATATACCCGGCTGGATTATTCCCACGGTAAACCGGTGCATCATATCCACGAGCTGCGAAAAAACTGATCTTATATCCAGAGGCTATTAATGTATTGTCAGGATCACGTCCCACAAAGGTATGATTCAAGCCCAGGGGGGTAAAGATATTTTTAACCATGTACGCCTCATAGGACATCCCGGATACGGATTCAATGACTGCGCCAAGGATATCGTAGTTGATGGTGGCATATTCATACAGAGTTCCCGGCTTGTTTTCCAATTCAAATCCCACCACCTTTCGTACGGTCTGTTCCAGGGCATCTTCGGCATCACTAGGGGGAATGAGGGAAATGGTCCGAGTGGGTATCCCGGTGGTATGATGCAGTATTTGTCTCAGGGTAATTGGATGCTTCTTGCCGTTATAATTGACATAGAACCAGGGAAGATATCTGGACACCGGAGCATCCAGTTCAAGAAAGCCCTCTTTCTCCAGTTGAAGGATTGCCAGTGCTGTAAAGGCTTTGCTGGTGGAGGCCAGCTCAAAGAGTGTATCTGGGGTAACGGGCGTTTCTTTCTCCACATCGGCATAACCAAATCCCCTGGTATATACCTGGTCACCTTTGACAATAACCAGACTGAGACCAGGGATATCCCCTTCTTCCATTAATTCCCTGACTTTTTTTTCAATCCTGGCAAATGGAACCGCTTCATCCGTGCTTGTATTTGTATCTCTATTTACTACGGCAGCAGCGGTTTTATCTGCAGCAGGGCCTTTTTCATCTGCCTCTAATGAAAAAAACGAGAACGCGAAAAAAATAACAAACCAAACAATGATTAACGTGTACTTCAAAAAATTTTTTTCTCTCATAAAACCTCCTTTTCCTTTTATATTAGTTTTTTATTCTTACTGCTTCCCTTTACGTTTTTCTTTTTGCTCGCTATGGTCCATGGAGAGGATCTCCCCGGGGGTGATTGCAAAGGCATTGTTAGACTCGGAGAGCAATTGAGCGATTCCTTCATCGGGATATTTGCCGGGGTTGTTATGGATTGAACTGATTCCACATTTTTGACAGTCGCTATCACAATGGATAGGCTGATAGTTCTCTGGCTCCTTATAGCAGGTGAAGGTCCCTTTGTAATTTCGGAGAATGACCCTTCCAGGAGACCATGAAACAATATAATTGGGGATAAGGGGAATTTTCCCGCCGCCCCCTGGTACGTCAACAACAAATGTAGGGACTGTAAACCCGCTGGTATGGCCGATTAAATTCTCTAAAATTTCAATTCCTTTGCCCAAGGGAGTACGGAAATGCGACAGCCCTTCAGAAAAATCACAATGATAAAGATAATAGGGCCGTACCCTGTGCTGCACCAACATATGACATAACTTTCGGATAATGTGGGGGCAGTCATTAATGCCTGCCAATAGAACGGATTGATTCCCTAAAGGGAAGCCGCCATCTGCCAGTTTTTTTAGTGATTCTACCGCCGAAGGGGTTATTTCACGCGGATGATTAAAATGGGTATTTATCCAGATGGGATGATGTTTTTTCAGCATATTCACCAGGCTGTCCGTCACGCGAAAAGGCAGAGCCACTGGAATCCGTGTCCCGATGCGGATGATTTCCAGGTGTGGTATTTTTCGGAGCCGAGTTAAAATCCAATCCAGGTAATCATCGGACAACAGGAAGGGGTCACCCCCGGAGACCAACACATCCCTGACCCGGGGGGTCTTTTCTATATATTCAATACCCTTTATTATCATTGATTTGGAGGGGATAAAATTTATGTCCCTTACTTTTCGTTTACGGGTGCAGTGACGACAGTATATGGCACAGGCATTACTAACCAGAAATAAGACCCGATCCGGATATCGATGGGTAATACCTGGCACCGGGCTGTCCTGGTCCTCATGCAGCGGGTCTTCCATATCAAAGGCATCAATGATCAATTCCGAAGGGCTGGGAAACGCCTGCTTGAATATGGGATCATTTTTATAATTCACGGTATCTATCAGGGAAAGGTAATAGGGTGTGATGAGAAGTGGAAATTTATTTATGGTCTTTTCTATTTCCAATTTCTCTTGCTTTTCAAAAGAAATACCGGTTAATTTTTCAAACGTTTCAATGTCTTTTACCGAATGATCCAATTGCCACTTCCACTCACTCCAATGGGAATAAGAGGCTTTGGGATCGACTACATGGGCAATCTGTTCCTGTCGTTCATTAAATAGAAACATAATAACTCCTGGAATTTAGTTTATATTCATATTTTTTAACACGTCTGCCAGTCGATAGACATGGGGTTTTTGAAACATGGTGAAATGTTCGCCTTCACTTTCAACCAGTTTAAACGGACCAAACGTCATTTTTTTCATCACCTTTTCTTCAATGACTTCATCACTATCCTTTGCTTTTATATCCAATATGGGAGCTTTTATAATGCCGTCGATGATTTTGAAGAGATTCTGCGAAAAATATTCCCTGTTTAATTTTTGAATGTTAAAATGCACTCTATTTTTCATTTGTTCGGACTCTTCGGGTGTAATTTCAGGTTCTCCCTTATATGCAGTATCATAATCGGCATAAGGAGATTTTTGGACTTCTTGCTTCTTGAAGAGGTTCCAAACAGCAATAAAAGGTTTGAACAGGGCCTTTAGGCGATCTTTACGGCGATGATGATTGAGTACAAATTCCAGGGCAAAATCAGATTCATCGCTCATTATTAACCGTTCCACCGGACATTTCATCCTTTCCAATCGCTTCACCATAAGGTAAGCAATTACGTCACCAATGCAGTGTCCCATAATGATATATGGCCCATGGGGTTGTACAATTCTCATCTGGGCGATATAATCTTCCACCATCATTGGCAGCGATTGGGCGGGTCTGGAGCGCCGAACAATTCCCCTGGCCTGTATGCCGTAGATATTATAGTGATTTTCTAATAATTTGGCCAGGTCTTTGTATATATACACCTGCCCGTTCATCGGATGGATAATAAAGATATTTTTCTCATTCCCACCCTTGTTTAATTTTACGACGCATTCCAGCTTGTTGAGAATTCCCTGTTCGTAAATGTTGGCAGCCAATTCTTTGATTGTAGGATACAAAATCAGGGAACTGAGAGAAATGGGATGTTGGAATTCTTTGTTCATTCGATTGAGTACGTTTATAATGTTGATGGAATTGCCTCCCAACTCATAGTAATCGTCCTGGATGCCGATTTTTTGAGGGGCAATACCTAAAACATCGGCCCAAATGTTAAGGATTTTTTCTTCGGTTTCATTGGAAGGGGGAACGATCTTGCCGATCCTGACAGCACCCCTGGGGTCTGGAAGAGCCTTTACATCCACCTTACCCCTGGGGGTCTGGGGTATGTTCTCCATGGGTATAAAGTAAGCAGGTATCATGTAGGAAGGAAGCTGCTTTGAGAGATAGCTCCGTAATTGACCAACTTCAAGGGAATTCCTGGAAACATAGTATGCGCATAGATAATTATCACCATCGTTGTATTCTTTTGCTGTTACCACTGCTGCAGTAATATCCGAATGATTTAACAATTGATTTTTAACCTCCTCAGGTTCGATCCGGTAGCCCCTGATTTTCACCTGTTGATCGATTCGTCCAAGGAATTCAATATTGCCGTCTGGCAGCCATCGAGCCAGGTCACCTGTTCGGTACAAACGACCGTTTTTAATAAAGGGATTGGGTATGAATTTTTCTTTTGTCAATGCTTCCCGTTTTAAATACCCCCTGCCAACGCCTTCTCCACCGATGCATATCTCCCCCCAGACACCAATGGGCTGCGGCTTCAACTGTTTATCCACGATATAGACTTGCTCATTGGGCATAGGAGTCCCAATAGGGAGGGTCTGGTGAAGCTTTACATTTTCTTTTGTGACATGATAGAGGGTGGAATCGCCGCAGCATTCGGTGGGGCCGTAGGCGTTCGTAACGATGGGTGGATGGCTCTTGAAAATGTCCAGGAAATCTTTCACTGTTTGGCAGGGCAGGACTTCTCCGGCAATCAGCAAATTTTTGGTTTCCAGTTCCAGGTTTTTTTTCTCGCCGTCTAAACTTTCCACCATCAACCGAAGATGTGCCGGTGAGCCGTCGGTGATATGGATTCGATACTTTTTAAAGTATTTCAAAAGGGCGTCACCGTCGACCCGGACCTCGTCAGGGATGATATACGAACTGTGACCATACCACATGGCCCCCAGTACCATCTGGGGGAATCCATCAAAGGAGTACGGTGCCTGTAAACCAAGATTCAACGGTGGATCATATTTACATAAAACCCTCCGGTTTAAACCGTGGATGTAATTATTGACGTTTCGATGTTCCAACAGAATGCCTTTGGGGTTTCCTGTAGTACCGGAAGTGTAAAGCACAAAGGCCAGGTCCCCGGACTGATTGACAATGTCAAGATTGTCGGTGCCTTTACCATCAGAAAAAAGTTTTTTATCATCCATTAACAGCAGGGTATCGACTGAAAAATCTTGCATTAGTTCTACCTTTTGTTGGTACAAGCGGCTCTGCGTCAATAAAAGTCGGGGTTGGTTTTCCTCCAGTATGAATCGGTTTCTGGCTTCTGGAGCTTCGGGTTCGAGGGGTAAAAAAGCACCTCCAGCTTTTAACACTGCCAGCATTCCCACTGCCATGTCCACGGAACGCTCCAATAGCATCCCCACCATACCTTCGGGTTGGATGCCCCTGGCTCTCATGATTCGTGCCAACTGGTTAGCCTGTTCATTGGTTTCTCTATAAGTCAATCGCCGCCCCTCATAGAAAACAGCCACCTGGTTCGGGGTCTTCTCCACCTGATCCTCGATCAATTGGTGAATGGCTTTGTCTGCCGGGAAATCTTCCCTGGTATTGTTAAAATCCTTCAACAGTTGCTCTTTCTCTGTTTCGGTTAGCAATGTCAGCCGGGCAGTGGTGGTTTCATCATCATTCAACACCTGATTCAGCAGGTTTTCAAAATGGATAGACATCCGTTGGATATAATGGGTATCATAGACATTGCCATTAAAATCAAACCTGAAAGAGAGCTTATGGGCTTCTTTTTGCACCACCAGGTCGAGGTCATAATTGGTTTGTTCAAATGATTCAAATTTTGACACGTTTAAGGCTGCTTTTTTTTTACTATTCTTATCCCTGCTTTCACGTACAGCTCCATCGATTCGCTCTGCGACCGGATAATTTTCAAATACCAGGAGATGATCCAGTAAGTTCTGTTTTAAAGGGGTGGCACTTTGAATTTCTGCCAATGGGTGATAATGGTAGGGTTCACCGGCAATAGCGTTCTGCTGCACTTTTTTCAATAGTTGGTTGAATTTTGAATTGTCATCATAGATGATGCGGACCGGTACGGTGTTTACAAATAATCCCACCATTGATTCCACGCCTTCTATTTCCGAGGGTCGGCCGGATACGACTGCCCCAAAGACCACATCTTGCTTTCCACAGTACTTGCCTAAAAGAATTGCCCACAAGGTCTGAAAAATGGTGTTAAGGGTCACATGATACTGGGCGCTGAACTGATTGAGCTGCCGGGTGCGTTCAGTATCCAGCGTTACTTTCACCATCTCAACCTGGTAGTTCTCCTCAAGGGGATTCGGAGGATTGATTTTTGGAAAAGTGGCTAAGGTTTCATAATCCTCCAGGTACTTTTCCCAGTAACGTTTAGAGGCTTTTTTATCCTGTTTTTCCAGCCATTGGATATAGACCCGATAGGGAGGCACTTCCGGTAATTTCCAGGGTCGGTTTTCCAGGTAGCTGTTGTAAATTTCAAGAAATTCTGCCACCAGTATCCCGGTACACCAGCCATCCATTAATATATGGTGATTACTCCAGATAAACTCATACTCGTTCTGGTCGGTTTGAAAAACCGCCACCCGGATCAAAACATCTGTAGCGAGGTTAAAAGGCCGAGATCTGTCCTTTTTCTTGAATTCCATTATAACGTTTTCTTTTTTTTCTATTGTCTGGAGATGGCGAATATCCTGATATATAAATCCACATTCTCTCTCTTTTAGTACCACCTGCATGGGTCGTTCCACTCCCTCATGAATAAAGGCCGTTCGCAATATATCATAACGCTTAACCAACTGGTTTAAACTTTCTTTTACTTTTTCGATACTCAGCTCAGCCTGCATTCGGTATGACATCTGCTCAAAATAGGCGGAAGAGGAAGGATCGGCCAGCGCATGGTAGAGCATACCTTCTTGCATGGGGGTTAAGGGGTAGATATCCTGTATTTTTCCCTTGGTTCGCATTTTTACTCCTGCTCCATTTTATCTGTCAAATAACGCCTCTATGGCATCGATGGTGTCGATCGATAATTTATCATAGGTAAAATCACTGGGGGTCAACTCTTTCTCTTCCTGTGAGATGCAATAAGCAATGATGGCACCCAGTTCAGGCTGGTAATGATTCAATAAGGTTTCGATGGTTTCCGCTTTGTATTGTTTCTTACTGTAGGTTATAGCCATGGTGAGTCGTTTATCGGCCAGAATGCCAGATACCTCCAGGATATGTTCTCCTTTTCCGTCGGTGCTCTTCCAATGACCAGCAGATTCCCTGGCAATATGAAAGGTCATCTTTTCCATTTCTGTGTCAAACTGTCCCATGTAGTTAAAACCGATCTGAGGATTTAACTTAAAACCGATCTCTTTTTTGTTGGCATCGGATGTCAGGTATTTTAAAATACCATACCCGATACCTTTATGTGGAACCTGGCGCAGTCGCTCTTTGGTTTCCTTGATATGGCGACCATAGCTACCTTGATCGGAGATCTCCAGGATGACAGGGTAGAGGCTGGTAAACCACCCGATGGTGCGGTTGATGTCCACATCTTTTAAAATGGATTCTCGCCCATGCCCTTCCAGCGCCACTGCTAAACGGTTATGGTTAAAGGTTTTCCTGACTGCCAGACCCAGCGCAGTCAACAATATATCGTTGATCTCTGTACCAAAGGCCTCATTGACCTTTGTTAGCAACTGCTGTGTTTGGTCTATGCTTAATTGGAAGGAGAGATCGACCGCATCCCCCAAATAATTCTCCACTTCAAAATCTTTTGCTATAGGAAGCACCGGTGTAGATTCCAAATGGGCCCAGTCGCTTTTCTCTTCCAGGAATGTTTCACTGTTGGCATATTGGGATAATTGTTCAGCCCAATGTTTAAATGAATCGGTTTTCAAAGGCAGCTCCAAAGGGTCTCCTGCTTTGTGTTGTTGATAGAGAGTCTCCATATCTTCAAAAAGTATTCGCCAGGAGATGCCGTCCATCACCAGGTGATGAATCACAATCAAAAGGCGATCGCCATCATCCAGATGAAACAATCCCAGTTTCATTAAAGGTCCGGTTTCCAGGCTAATACTCTCCTGGATCTCATTGGCTTTTTGTTCCAGTGCTGCTGCGGCATTGGACTGTTGTCGGAAATCATAGACTTCCAACGACAGGGGATAATCCAATCCATGGTTGGTCTGGATCATTTCTCTTTCCACCGATTTATAGGTCATTCGCAGGGCGTCATGGTGCTCCTGTATCCGGGTAAATATGGTTTTGACGGTTTCAGGATCAATATTTTCTTTTGAATGAAGCATCACAGCCTGGTTGTAGTGATACCTATGGGTAATATCTTCCTGGAAAAACCAGTGCTGCACAGGGGTGAGTTTGACTTCTCCCTCCACTACAGACTGATCAATGGTGCGGTCTGTCTTTTTCACACGACCTGCCAACTGCTTGATGGTGGGATTTATAAAAATATCCCCACTTTCTAGTTTTAATCCATGTTTGCGCAAGCGAGCGGATATCTGTATTACTTTTATGGAATCGCCGCCGATTTCAAAAAAATTGGCATTTACTCCGACCCGCGATTTATCAAATCCCAAAACGTCTGCCCATATTTCCACCAGTATCTCTTCCATCTCACCGGAAGGGGCAGCATATTCTATCTCCACTGCAGCCGCTTCGGGCGATGGCAGAACATTGTAATCGATTTTACCATTGGATGTTAAAGGAATTTTTTCCATAGGAACAAAATATGCAGGTATCATGTGATCAGGCAATTCAAACGCCAGGTGGTCTCTTAACGTCGTGGAATCGGGTGTTTTATCAGATGCCCCTGCCGTGTAAGGGACGAAATAGGCACAAAGATAGTTGTCGCCTTCTTCAGACTGTCTGCTGGTTATCACGGCATCTTTAATCATCGAGTGCTTTAACAAATGGCTCTCAATCTCTCCCAATTCGATTCGAAATCCACGGATTTTTACCTGGTGGTCGATGCGCCCTAGAAAGTCGATACTTCCCTCCGGCAGCCACCGGGCCAGGTCGCCGGTTTTATATAAGGCTGAATGATGAGTGATGAATTGGTTCGATGACTGATGAGAGAAATCATTGATCTCTTCAGATATATTTGTAATTTGGGATTTGGAATTTGGAATTTGTCTGTAATTTGGGATTTGGAATTTGGAATTTGTTAACTCTTGGTTGTTTAAATAACCGCGGGCCACACCAGCACCACCTATATACAACTCGCCAGTAACACCGATGGGGACAAGCTCCATTTGTCTATCCATAATGTAACACCGGGCATTGGAAATGGGACTGCCTAATGTTACAGGTTCTCCCAACGTACATTGTTTCATCAATGCATCAATGGTGGTCTCTGTGGGACCGTATTGATTGTATAAAATATATCCTTTTTCCAGTAATTGGTTTTTTACGGAATTATCCAGTTTCTCCCCACCAGAGATAACGGCCCGCAGACTGGGCAGCCGATCCTGATATCCCAAAAGTTCTTTCAGGGTACCAGGCACAAAATTGACGACATGCACCTGGTTATCCCGGATAAACTGTCCAAAGGTCTCACTGTCAGCTATCAGTTCCCTGGGAGCGACATAGAGGACTGCACCTCGCAGCAACGTTCCAAAAATTTGCTCTACACTGGGATCAAAGGTATAGTTGGTCAACTGAACCACACGGGTATCTCCCTCAAGATTATAGGTTTTACCAAACCAATCCAGGACATTGACAGCATTTCGATGTTCAGTGATAACGCCCTTGGGTTTGCCGGTGGAACCGGACGTATAGATAATATAGGCCGGGTCTGTGGAAAAATTCACAGGCGTCGGGTTGGCAGCGGATTGCTTCGATAATTCCTCTTCCAAACAGTCCACCAAAAGAAGTTCCCTGCCACCGATAAAGGACCGAGGCACAAAGGCAATTCCAGCAATCTCTTTTAAAACCGACTCTCCCGGTAATTGCCTTCCATGCTCCAGTATCTTCTCTATGATCTCCAGGAAGGTGGTTTCTCCTTCACTGATAACCAGAAGATCGATATTCCTGTCCTGCAAAAGGGTTTCGGTATTGCGGGTGGCATAAGGTCCCCCGGCAATCACAGGACCATCAAAACCCCATAACCGCAGCATACCAATGGTCTTATGGAAAAAATCCCGGTAAAATGTCAACGAACGTACGCCAATCACATCGGGTCGGAACTCCTCCAATAGCGTTTTTAACTCCTCATAACTATCAAAATCAATCCGAGATTTGGCTATCTTTCCATTGATTTTTTCTCCCAGCTGCTCCTTCAAATAAGTCATGATGTACATGGCCCCCAACGGCGGCTCCACCACATCGTATAACATATCGGTATCGTGCGTGAAATACTGGGTCAGGTCCAACAACAACACCCGCATCGCATCATCCGCCGGCTGATGCACTGGGAAAGAGTTCCGCAATTTTTCATTCAGCTGAGGAACGGCAAACTCCTCTTCTTCACGAAATCCTTCGATGCTTAACTCCTCCTCCCTGATTCCGGCCAATTCCAGGATATCCTCAAATCGCTTGATATCAAACGGAAGGTAACTGTCATACTTCTGGATGATTTCATCTTTTGTTAATACCTTTGCCTGAAAAGGGAGTACATGCAGGAGCCGTTCTTTCAATAAGAAATAGTCATTCACAAATTCAGCCTGGTAATTTTTGGTAAAACTTTTTTCAAAAGGCGATGTGGGGGAGAGTTCATGAAAGGCCAGGGCTTCGCACTTTAATATATCCTCCCGAAGAACGCCCTGCTCCATGGCCAGATCAGCCATATTTGTGTCCGGGTAAATCTTTAATATAAAGACATAAGGGAAGTGCAGCCACCGCTGCTGCTTGATGAAATCCATGGTCATACGGGCTTCTTCTTCGGTCTCTGTGGGGAACCCGTGCATGGTAAAGAGTTCCAGTATCACGTGCGGGTGCTTCTGGCAAAAATAGTCGACATTTTCCCGAAATGTATCCAGGTTCAAATGTTTATTGATCATTCTTTGCAAACGGGGAGAGGCGGTTTCCAGGGCCAGGGCAGTGGATGCCAATCCCGCTTCCACCAGCAGATCGATGTACTCTCTGGTTAATAAGTCCCCCCGCAGACCATTGGGGAAAAACAACTGCACCTCCAGATTGTTTTTTATGATCATTTCAAAAAGCCGCATGCCATTGGCTGCATTGACATTAAAAATATCATCAAAAATGGAAAACCGTCGGAATCCCATCTCATAATAGAGTTTCATCTCTTTAAAGATATCTTCTGCGGAGCGGAAGACGTGCTGGCGAGACCAGATTTTGCTGCAGTAGGCGCAGTCAAAAGGACAACCGCGGGCGGTTTGAAGGGAAATGATATTTTTTACCATGACCTGGCCAATAAACTGGTTGTATTTTTCATAAATCACCATGGAGCGGTCCGGCATGGGTAAGGTGTCCAGGTCTGCCAACTGCTTTCGCCTAGGGGTGTAATGGAGCCCCGCCTTTTTCTCTTTTAATCCTTGTAAATCACTATAGGAGTGACTGTCCAAAACGCTGGTTTCCGTTAATAAACATGCAGCCTGGCTGTCAATCAGCATGGAGATGACCCTGTTTTTAGGCATCGAAGGATCGATGGGCAGGTAGGCACCCCCGGCTTTTAGTATCCCCACCATCCCAATGATCATATCCAGGGAACGCTCCATCATGATGCCAACGATCGTGCCGGCGGTAACACCCTTTTCCCTTAGGAGGTGGGCCAACTGGTTGGCTTTTTCGTTTAACTGCCGATAGGTCAATCGTTCCCCTTCAAACACAACGGCCAGATGCTCCGGGGTTTTTTCTACCTGTTCCTCAAATAATCGATGAATGGTTTTGTCATGGGGGTAAACGGCCTCGGTCTTGTTAAAATCCATTAATTCTTGCCGTTCCTCGGGGCTTACAATATCGATCTCCGATACCCTTATATCCAGTTTCTCCCGAAAATGATCGAATATATTCACCAGGTTCCGTGAAAATCGCCGGATGATTCCTTCCACATAAAGACTGGCATTATAGTCAACGGTTAACACCAATTGATTTTCACAGTGGACCAGGCCAAACACCAGGTCAAATTGCTTCAGCAGTTTACTCTTATTTTGAAGTTTCTCATAAATACATGCGACATTAAAGACTTCCAGGGTGTCCCTATCGCTTCTTTCCAATAATTTTTGATAAATGAGACCAAAGGAGTAATCCACAGGATATGCATGGTTAAAATCCGCCAAAATATCCTGTTTTATGTGGCTTAAGGTCTCTTTGAGAGTCAAATCACCGGACACCTTATTCCGGCACAACAGTAGTTTGTCTTTAATACCCTCCTGCCTGGGAGATATTGTCCCAATAACCAGATCCTCAATCCCGGTGTATTTTGTGAAGGTCAGGTTCAATCCGGTGAAGAATAATATAAATAGTGCCATATCCGCATAATTACTGATCTCCATTAATATACGAGATAGAGGCTCAGATATTGGCATTTCCACGGTGGCTTTTTCACCTTTTTCGCCAATATTGTCATTGTTTAAAAGTGGCAAAGATGTTTTTGGCAGATCGACGCCTAACCTCCTCAACCAATAATTCTCTATGCTTTTTCTTTTTTTTAGATCATCCAGCATTAATCATCCTCCTATTCCCATTAAAGTGAAAGAGTAAAGTCTTACTATTCCAACGTTTCCAGGTCAATGTCACACTCCTCTGCCAGGCGTTCCAGTAACCCGTTGGGTGGGTTCAATTCCAGGTCCTTCAGTGCCTGTTCCCGCGGTATCTCCCCGGCTCGTATCAACGTGGAGTATTCATCATGATAATGGGTGTAATGGCGTTTGTTCA
>Ga0180438_10004983_pt1 | contig 18780 bp, 19 predicted proteins | sample SS_ome_12_FD_132455 | JGI IMG/M metagenome (GOLD analysis project Ga0180438, IMG submission 132455) | Hypersaline lake sediment archaeal communities from the Salton Sea, California, USA - SS_3_D_2 metaG | ecosystem: Environmental > Aquatic > Non-marine Saline and Alkaline > Hypersaline >...
CCGGGGGTTGTGGGTTCGACTCCTGCCTGGCCTGCCTCAGACATGGGCAACGCCGTCTCTCATGGCGGCGTTTTGCCCGTATCAGGCGAATTTGATTGTGTATAGATTAGAAAAGGAGTTTTAAGTGGCAAAATCAAAAGCTAAAGGGCGAGAAGATAGAAAAAGCACTCGCAAGCAGAAAAACGCTGTTCAACGCTATTTTAGTGAGACATTAGGTGAGCTGCGAAAGGTAAATTGGCCGACCCGCCGGGAAGCCACAAATTTGACCATAGTCGTTATTATCGTCACCCTGAGTATGAGCGCATTGCTCGGGCTTTTAGACTTTATCTACACAAGAGTTTTCGCCTTTATCTTGAGCTGAAACTCCAGTAATCATATTATTGTTATTCGTAAGGCATGAAGGAAACAGCATGATGATGGAAATTCCTGACCAGGGCGAACCGCTGGAAGAAGCAGTTGAAGCAGCCGGTTCAGACCAGGAAGAAACCGAAAATACACTTACAGAGGCCGTCTCTGAAGGCGAATCATCCTTCACGGAAGAGATCACTTCACAAACGGAGGATGAAGCTACACCTCCAGCGGAAGAACCCAAACCCATTCCTTTCAGCGAAGAGATCAGCGCCATTGTGCAGGGGGACGTCCAGGTGGAGGATATCCTTGAACCGGATACCCAAACCGGCGATCTCCTTGCAGATGAAACACCCGTCGAGGAGACCGAGCAGGACGATGGCCGCGCCTGGTATGTAGTGCACTGCTATTCAGGATACGAGAATAAAGTAAGGCACAACCTTGAACAACGCATCGAAACCATGGGTATGAAAGATGAGATTTTCGATGTCGTCGTTCCTACCGAGGAAGAGATTGAGGTAAAAGAAGGAAAACGCCGCACTGTCGAACGCCGGGTTTTCCCGGGGTATATCCTTGTGAACTTAATCCTTTCCGAAGAATCCTGGTACGTCGTTCGCAATACACCGGGTGTCACCGGATTCGTTGGGATGGGCTCAACGCCCACGCCTTTACGCTCTGAAGAAGTATCCCAGATTATTAAACGGATGGAAGCGGATGCCCCGCGCATCAAAGTTACTTTCAAATCCGGCGAGAGGGTTCGTATCGTTGACGGCCCATTTAACGATTTCCGGGGTACAGTCGATGAAATTGATATGGAACGTGCAAAAGTGCGCGTGATGGTTAATTTTTTTGGTAGAGAAACACCTATAGAATTGGATTTTTTGCAAGTAGAGAAAGCGTAAACAATTTTGTAATTGATAAGTCGAAGAAATCGTGGGAGGGTGTTTGCCCATAACCCGTTCGCACCACAAAGGAGATTAAAGTGGCAAAGAAACTTAAAGCAGTAGTGAAACTTCAAATCCCTGCAGGAAAAGCAAACCCTGCACCTCCAATTGGACCGGCGCTGGCCGGGCATGGGATAAATTTGATGGCGTTTTGCAAAGAATATAATGCCCGCACATCCAGCCGGATAGGCGAAATTGTCCCAGCGGAAATCAGTATTTACCATGACGGGTCATTTTCATTTATCTTAAAAACACCGCCTGCTTCAGTATTGCTGATAAAAGCCGCCGGTGTCGAGAAAGGGTCTTCAAATCCGCCGCGCGAGATTGTCGGTCAGGTAACACGCGATCAAGTCCGTGAAATTGCTGAAATAAAAATGAAGGATTTAAACGCCAATGATATCGAAGCTGCAATGCGCCAGATTGAAGGCACTGCCCGAAATATGGGTTTAGCGGTTGTAGAGTAAGAACTCGAGGGATACTTTTCCTTATCGGATTAATACTATTTCCCGTGGGAGGATGCATAAACATCCGCTCGCACCACAAAGGAGAAAAAATGTCAGGACATGGAAAGAAATATTTAGCCTCTGCTGAGAAAATTGACCGTGAACGGTCTTACGCTCCAAAAGAGGCGATTGCGCTCGCCAAAGAGACTGCCTATGCAAATTTTGACGAAACGGTTGAGCTGCATATTCGCCTGGGAGTCGATCCCAGGCACGCCGACCAGCAAGTTCGAGATGTTGTTTTACTGCCGCACGGAACTGGCAAATCTATGAAAATTCTTGTTTTTGCCCAGAGTGAAGGCGCAGCACTAGCGCGTGAAGCCGGAGCGGATTTCGTTGCGGATGATGACGAGATGATTCAGAAGATCCAGGACGGCTGGACGGACTTTGATGTAGCAATTGCTGCTACTGATATGATGGGAAAGGTTGGCCGGTTGGGCCGTGTTCTGGGTCCGCGCGGGTTAATGCCTAATCCAAAGGCTGGAACTGTCGTCCCGGCGGAAGACATTCCACGCGCTGTCCAGGAATCCAAAGCCGGTCGTGTGGAGTTCAGAATCGATAAAACCGCCAATTTGCACGTTCCAATTGGTAAAGCTTCCTTCGAGGAAGATCAATTGTACGACAATATGAGTGCTCTCATTGGAGCTGTGAAAAAAGCCAAACCAGCCGCTTCCAAAGGGACGTATGTCCAAAAAATTATCCTCACAACCACAATGGGCCCCGGTATAAAAATCGACAACGCAAAGGCGCTGTCGATGGAGGGAAAATAATAATCGTTTAGAAACGAGTTGACTCGTTCAAGCTTCGCCAGAGACAGCAGGTGCCGCACGCGAAAACGACGGCTTAATTACCCGCCAAGGTGGAGACCACTCCGTAAATGTATTCCCGGATTATACGGGAGGAGAGTCTTTGCCAGATCGCTCTGCGATGCAAAGACTTTTTTTTGAAAGGAGGTAAATGTATGGCAATTTCAAAGGAACAAAAAGCAGCATTAGTCGAGCAATATGCCGAATGGATGGAACGCAGCAAAGCGATGATATTGACCGAGTATGTTGGTCTCTCGATGAAGGAAATCGACAAATTACGTCAAAAAACACGCGAAGCTGGAGGCGAATTCCATGTTATCAAGAATACGCTGGGAACGTTAGCCTTCGAAAAGTCGGATATTCCACTGCCGGAAGGCAAGCTGGAAGGATCTACAGCAATCGCGTTTGCATTCGATGATCCAGCATTAATGGCTAAATCCATTTCAGATTTTTCCCGTGATTCAGATTCTCTGAAGATCAAAGCCGGATATCTGGAAAAAGATCCTTTAGATCTACAAGAGATCAAAGCCCTTGCAGACCTGCCGCCAATGCCGGTCATCCAGGCTCAATTGCTCAGCGCCCTTCTAGGGCCAGCGAACCAATTAGCTCGCATCTTGGTCGAGCCGGCGCGCCAGATTTCTGCTGTGCTCAACGCATACGCAGAAAAGGAGAATACTCCCGCTGAGGCGTAATAATAAATAAAAAAATTAGTAAGCATATATCAATCATTTGAAATATTAAAAATAGGAGTAAACAATGGCTGAACTAGATAAATTAGTAGAAGAACTTGGTAAACTCTCGGTGCTTGAGGCATCCGAACTGGTAAAGAAACTGGAAGAGGAATGGGGCGTCTCCGCCGCAGCCCCGGTTGCCGTAGCAGCCGCCGCTGCGCCTGGCGCCGCAGAAGCTGCAGAAGCCGCGGAAGAGAAAACCGAATTTGACGTTGTGATAAAAGACCCTGGACCAAAGAAAATCGAAGTCATCAAAGCAATCCGCCAACTCACCAGCCTTGGCCTCAAAGAAGCCAAAGATGTAGCCGAAACTGAAGGTGGAAAAGTCCTTGAAGCTGTTGGTAAAGAGTCCGCTAATGACGCCAAATCAAAGCTGGAAGCAGCTGGCGCGACCGTCGAGGTTGTGTAGCATATTGATTGTTTAACGCCCAGACCGTATAATAGGACGGATAATATTCATAACGAAATATTATCGATCTAAAGCGGCCTTAATCATCGAACTGAACACTTACGATCCAAAAGGCCACATTTGGTGGTCTTTTGGCTTTTCAAAGCCTGTGGTATATTAGAAAAAACGCTGGAGGTTTTATGACAGCAAGAATACTAGTAATTGAAGATGACGAAGCAATCCTCAAGTTTCTACGACGAGGCCTTGCTTATGAAGGCTACCAAGTCGACACCGCCGTTGACGGTCAATCCGGTTTGGCGCTTGCTTTAGATAACCAGTACGATTTAGTCGTATTGGATCTTATGCTTCCCGGGTTAGATGGTCTCGAAGTTTGCCGCCGTCTGCGGGCAGGCGGTCCTGTTCCAATTTTGATACTAACGGCCAAAGATGCGGTTACCGACCGCATTCAAGGCCTGGACATGGGCGCCGATGATTATATGACGAAACCATTTAATCTCGATGAGATGTTGGCGCGCATCCGGGCATTGCTGCGGCGTGCCCAACCCAGTCGACCCCAGGTGCTGCGGTTTGCCGACCTATCTTTGGATACCGGTACACGCCAAGCCTCACGCGGCGATCGCGTTATTTCGTTAACTGCCAAGGAATATGAGCTCTTAGAGCTTTTCTTGCGCCACCCCCGTCAGGTTTTAACTCGCGACATGATTTTCGACCGGGTATGGGGTTACGACTTCGGCGGTGAGAGCAATATTATCGAAGTCTACATCCGTTACTTACGTCAGAAACTGGAAGCCCAGGAAGAACCGCGCTTGATCCATACTGTACGAGGTATGGGCTATGTACTTCGCGAAGAAACATAGCAGCCGCGAATGTCCCTCCGTGCCCGGTTAGCGCTCCTATCTACTTCAATCGTAGGGGGAATTCTTCTTATCTTTGGGATGGCGGTCTACATTTCGGTCAGCCTGACCATCACTCGCCAGGTAGACAGCACACTTTCCAGAGCAGCCTCCCAAATAATCGGAAACGCCCGGGCCGGACGATTAGGAGTAACTCTACCTGAACTTGACCTCTTTGCGGATGTTTACATCCAGGTGTGGGGTAAAGATGGTCAACTTGAATCAGCATCCCAGAACATCCAGGGCTTTAACCAGCCTCTTGATGCAACAGGGTTAAATACCACACAGCCTGTCTTTCACGACGTAATTGCCGGCAACGTCAGGCTGCGTGTGTTAACTGTACCTTTGATCATCAGCAGCAACGACCGGGTTATCGGTACTCTCCAGGTGGGGACCAGCCTTTCCATGGTTGAGACGATCCAGAATGTCCTGCTGTACGTGCTTTTTATCGGCGCCGGGATTTCGATGTCCATCGCCGGTCTGGCAAGCTGGGTCAGCACCAAACAAGCCCTTTCCCCATTGGAGGATGTCACCCAAACTGCCCTTCAAATCACGCGCGCCGACGACCTCTCACACAGGATCCCCTATAAAGGACCGCCGGATGATGAAGTTGGACAGCTAATTCATGCCTTTAACGAAACCCTCAGCCGTCTGGAGAACCTGTTTGACACCCAGCGCCGCTTTGTGGCCGATGTCGGCCATGAACTGCGCACACCCCTGACAGTGATCAAAGGCAACGTTGACTTGTTGCGACGCATGAACTGCACAGATGAAGAATCTTTGAGCGGCATCGATAACGAGGTCGGGCGCCTGACTCGCCTGGTCGGTGATTTACTCCTGCTGGCTCAAGCCGAGTCCGGAAAATTACCCTTGATAAAAACCGATGTGGAGATGGATACGCTGCTGCTGGATGTGCTCAACCAGATGAACGTATTGGCGAAAGACCGGGTTGATCTGCGTTTGGGTGAAATTGACCAGGTGATCGTCTGCGGTGACCGGGACCGTCTCAAGCAAGTGCTGGTAAATCTGGTCGGGAATGCCATCAAGTACACGCCGCAAGGGGGGGAGGTCGTGATCGGTTTGGGAAAAGACGATCGCCGCGCCCATATCACGGTAAGTGATAACGGTCCTGGCATCCCCACTGAAGACCTTCCGCATATTTTTGAGCGTTTCTACCGCGGCGAAAAATCACGTACGCGATCTAAAGACGGCAAAGGATTTGGCTTGGGTCTTTCGATTGCCTATTGGATTGTACAGAATCACGGAGGGAATATTGAGGTATCGAATAGGGAACCGACCGGTACCACATTCTGCGTCTGGCTGCCGCTCGCAGACCGCAGCTGCCCGGAGGAATAACGGATTTATTTGCTGAGTTTATGAACGGATTGGGTCCTTGTGAAATTTTTCGACAAGGACCCAGTTTCTTTAATTATGCAGCTGCGGACGTGTATTCGGGTCCATCGGGACCGGTTTTGGAGCGTAATGGCTGCCGCCTGCGGCTGGTGCGCTCGACGAAAGCGGATGGTAGGTTGGTTCAGGCCGGTGCTTGGATGGCTGCGTTCTCCGGGTTAGTTTAACTCCCTGCGGTGGTTGTGGTGCGGGCTGGAAAGACCTGGCAGGGGAAGCCTCAACCGCACTTACCCCACCCGGTCGCCTGCCTTGTGCCTGCACCGGCGCAGGTTTAGCGGCATTTCTTGAATAACGCTTCGTTTTCTTCCGCCTGCTGGTATTACCCTGTCCGAAAATGCTGCTGCCAGCTACAGAAAATGAACCAATGATCAACACCCGGATCAACCACACCAGGATAGCCACGAAGACCGGCACCACTTGCAGTAATGCCGCACGGTCCACCACCGCGTTGCCCAGGTTCCGGTTGTTCATAATCGCTGCCGACACGCCCCACCAGGTAAGCATCGCATTCATGGTCGCCGCAAGGAGCCATGCCCCAAACAAATACCAGACCTCTTTTATCTCGCCCTTACCCTCTTTCGGTGTGGATAAGCGCGCGATACCCGCGAAATCGATGCAGCAAAAAGCGATCGCAAGGATGGTTGCCCAGCGCAAACCCATGAACTGTAAATCGCCCAGCAGGTCTGATAAGGCGAATTCAGTGGTGCTGAAGTTGAATATCTCAAATGCCACCAGGGCTGTCAGGATGACAATTCCAAATGCCAAACCAGGCTGGAACCGGATACTGCTGAGTGAATCGATGAAACCTTTTTTGCTAACAACTTGAGAACTCATGATTTACCTCCTGAAGTTGGTGTCAACCTTTAATTTATTGTTTATTACATAAAAAGGTTGACATAGAATATCAATATCGCTATAATAGAACAAATGTTCTTTATTGTCAATAACCCGTTTCTAACCAACCATTAATGTGTTTGTGGGAGGAAGATCATGAAATTTAGCGCTCGTTTAATCATCTGCGGCTCTATCCTCGGTAGCATTGTTCTCGGATCGCTCTTATATTTGTTTTCCGACCATCTATTCTCCGATCTTGGATCAGACCAATACAGCCATGGAACAACACCTGGTTCTGTAACCCGGGATGGCGCTTTAGAAAACGCTGACGATTCAATACCCACCTCTGCTGGCGACACGCCAGGTGCTTTTTGTGAAATCAACCAGAGCTACCCGAAAAAGGTCTTCCGCTGGTGTGATTTGATATCGCTTTACGCCCGTGATCGGAACCTGCCGCCCAATCTTGTTGCAGCGTTAATCTTGCAGGAAAGCGGCGGGGACCCAAAAGCTTATTCTGGCAGCGGCGCGGTCGGTTTGATGCAGATTATGCCGCGTGATGGGCTGGCGGCTGCATTTATGTGTGTAAATGGTCCCTGTTTCCACGATCGTCCCCCCAGGAAGAAACTGGTCGACCCTGAATATAATATTAAATACGGCACCAGGATACTGGCGCGCTTGCTGAAAAAACACGGAGATATCCGCGAAGCATTGAAAGCCTACGGACCAATGGATGTGGGTTATTATTATGCCGACAGAGTCTTGGCGATCTACGACACTTATCACCAATGATGGGTTTCAACCTGGTGTTCGATACAGCGCCCGTCCACGTATACAAATTTTGCTGAGAAGAACTCGGGCTTGTCTAACCACGGCAGGAAAACCCGGTCGCCCTCCCACAGTTCCAGGTCCAGCAGATCTTCGTCATCGATCCATTCCAAAACCCCCTCCTCGGATTCAATCAATTCGCCCTCGAATTGATCCACCACAAACACAAATGCATACCAGTCTTCATCCGCTGCAAATAAGGGAAAAGTCAAGAATCCCTTCAAGCGCAGGTTCTTTACTTCCAGACCCGATTCTTCGTACACTTCGCGCCGGGCGCATTCCTCCGGCGTCTCACCCTGCTCGAACTTGCCCCCTAACCCATTCCACTTGCCCTTGTGGATGTCCGCATCTTTCTTAATGCGGTGGATCATCAACGTTTTTCCATTGCGACGTACGTAACACAGCGTTGCAAGTTTCATTTTTAATTTTCCCTCAATCAAAATCGGCGAACCAGCTAATTCTAAACCACAGCTTTTTTCCATACTCCCCACACATGGCGGTATTTATCTTCAATGAGGTTTTCAGGGGGTGCCATCTGGAGTTATTATGTCTGCAAAACCTATCAAAGGATAAATTTTAACACCCTTTATATCAATCCACTACCATCCCATTCGTGTATTTATACTGCAGCGCTTTCGGTCCGCAGTTATTCGTGGGTAATTCGCCACAAGAAACAACCGCGCTCCAATAAAGCGCGAACCCCCAATTCACCAACACCCATTCGTGTATTCGTGGAGGGGGTATTCGTGGTTGGCCCACCTGCCCCAAAACCAATTCTACACAGAATACTGATCCTCTAATGAAATATAAACTGCGACACCCTTGCACATCTCATCCAACAATCTCAAAGGTGTCACAGTTAGACAAACAATTTAAAATATTTACTGCTGCAGTCTGATCATAATCAAGATTAACTGAAAATTTTACCCCCTATTACTCACTTCACAAACATTAAAATTTGTGTATTCGTGCTTTAGTACTTTTGTGCTACAATGTTTTATTGCCACAGTCACTCGTGTATAGCTTATTCTTCTGCACGCTCGCCAAGCTGGCGGTCCAACAGCAGCACGACCGTGTCTCGCTCACCAAACATCTTCAAAGTCTCCACAATCTCACCGGCGCTTTTCTCTTCTTCCACCTGCTCATCGATGAACCACTGCAGCATAATCTGTGATGCATAGTCCTTTTCCGCTGCCGCGATTTCATAGATGTTGGTAATCATACCGGTGACCTTTTGTTCGTGGCTTAATGCGGTCTCGAAGATACTCAGGGGTGAATCCCACTCCACTGGAGGCTGGTCGATCGCCCGAAGCTCAACTCGGCCGCCGCGCTCGTTAATAAAATCAAAGAACTTCATCGCATGTTCGACTTCTTCATTGCTCTGCATGCGCATCCAATGTGCAAATCCCGGCAGGTTTACCGCCTCAAAATGGGCTGCCATTGAAAGGTAGATATAAGCTGAATAGAGCTCATTTTTTATCTGTTCATTCATCGCTTCCTGTACTTTACTGCTAAACATGTTTTCCTCCTTGAATCAGGTAAAGTTTTTGGTTCTCTTGCGAAATTACGCTGTTTCAAATATACCACCCAACCAGGTGCTCGTTAATATAAATATCGTTAGAATCCCAGTTCCCCCATGATTTTATCTCGGCTCTTACCGCTCGTCCGCCCGCCCTCTTTTCCCTGCAGCGCGTCCCAGAAGCGTTTGTCGTAGCGCCGCGATCGCACCGGCAGCGGCATCGGCACACCCCAGCCGAGCAGTAATACCTCTTCCTTTTCCTGCAGATGAGCCAGCATACCCTTCAGGGTCTCGCGCCCCGCCAATCCCGACAGCACCGCCCGGATATCGTCATCATCCCCCAGCCATCCTGATATACGCGTGCCCAACTGCGACATTACTTCGTCGTATATCTGGGAGGGACGCTGGTCCACAATCAGCAGCGTGACATAATACTTGCGCATTTCGCGCGCGATGGTGCTGAACGTCGTCTGTCCCGCCATTTCGCGGTTGAGCAGCTTATGCGCTTCCTCCAGCACAATCACCAGCGGGCGCGGTTCTGCGCCGTCCGCTCCGCGGTAAGCGTTTGTTTTCTTCTCCCACGCCTGGCGGATGCGGCGCGTCAGCAGGTTGCTCACCAGCAGATAATCAAGGTCAGACTGGTGCTTGCCAAAGGACAGGATCACATGCTGCCCCGCTTCTAAAGCCTTGATAATCTCGGACACCGTATCCGCGGCGGGCTGCTCAACCACATATGAAAGGTTAAACACCCGTCCCAGCTTATTGTACAAACCCTCAGCAGCCATCACATTTGTCCCAGCCGAATTCGCCCAGGCTTCAACACTGGATGGGTGAGGTTCCTTTTTCCCCTCCTCGTTTTCCATTTTTCTGCGGTTCATCTTGCGAAACTCAGAAAACCAGTTTCCCGAACCAAAACTTCTCACCAGGGCATCCAGCGTGGTTGGTGTTGTCTCCCGTAAATTTAATTCGCGGCTCAAAAGCTCAATATCCTGGGGGGTAATGTCACGCTCAGCAATCTCAAGGTTAAAATCGAGCGCATTACCCTGTATCTGGGCATCTCCCCCTAAACCGACCACCAGCGCTTTACCTGGGAATTTATTCTTTAAACCGGCTACATTTTGTGCTGTATCCGATTCCAGATAATCGAAAGCATACTCATTATGCATATCATAGACTAGCACAGAGGCTTTGTTATACTGCATCAATCCTGCCAGGAGCAGGCGAGTGAGGAAGGATTTGCCTGTCCCTGTCGCCCCGAACACGCCCGAAGAGCGCTGGACAAACCTGTCCAGATTCAAACAGACCGCATGCTCCTGCTCGCGTGTGTGACCGATAATGAAGTTGCCTGATTTTTCACTCTTACCGAAGATTTCAGCGATATCGCCCTCGTTCGCCAACCGCACCGGGGCATGGTGCGGCGGTACGCTCTTCACAGGCAGCGGTCTGGGTTTTGGTTTCAGTCCCGCCTCAATCTCCCCGCGCCAGCTTTCATAAGCCGCGCTCCCCGGGTCCGGGCCGCGTTCGATCATCAACGCCGGCAGCACAACCAGATTCGTAAACAGAGTCTGTCCATGCAGCAAGTTGGCCAGTTCGGGCGGCAGCCTTCCCTCGCTTTGTTCGTCCGCGAAACGCGGGTCAGTTGCGCCCAATTGCAAGTCTGTCACCAACCCGTAGTAGGACCAATCGCCGCTGTCGATCACCACAAATGCCCCCTCCTGCACCGCTTGAGCGGGAACGGTCAGCCGTACGCGCAGGTTCTCGCGCAAACCGCCGCCTACCACATATCCAATTTGATCCCCCTGAGTAATTCCTTGTGTTTGCTGGTTGCTGTCCATAATCACATCCGTTAAGTATTGATAACTGAAATCATTCCTGCTGATGATCCGGACGAAATATCGCTCAAAGCGCTGAGAACACCCATCATCCTCGGGTAATCATCCCGTAGGATAGTGATCAATTCATGTGTGGCTTGCGCTGGCCAATCTGTAGCTCCGGCTGCTTCATGCGCTTCGACCGCATACATAAAGTGCGCCGCCAATAATTCCTCGGTTGGCAAGTCAACCGCCCGCAGGATATGGCGCAAATAACCGAAATGACCCGCGCTTGTGAACGCACGCAGTTCTTTACCATCACATAAATAGATCACATCCAGGCTGAGAGGCGGGCGCGGCGGCAGCAGGTGGTGAATTTTGCTCCCCAACAGGTAGCCGATCGACAAAACGCTCATTTCCAAAGGCACATTGCGGTTCAAGCGGTTGTCAGCGATCACGCTCTCATCCCTCACATCCGCGGTCACCAACTGGCGAACCAGCCCATCGTCTTCGATGCGCATATCATAGATTAACCCGTATATCTGGTATCCATCTGCCTGCGGCGCGCGCACCAGCGCCCCAAAAGAAGGTTTTTCCATTTCAGATACCCGGCAGCCAGCAACGAACCCCGCGTTGCCTGCCCGCAGCAGCCTGCCAATCTCTACTGGTGATGCGTTTTCTTCATTCATATGATTTATTACCTCTTTCAATTTCACAAGCGTTTCAGGGTCGGTTTGGGCGATTCTGCCCCCACCTTGACTCCCCGGCTGTGCAGTTCATTAATGATCATATTGGATACCTGTTCTTTTTCAGCCATTGATACCAACGCTGACTCATGCGCGCGGTGCAGGATATATGGGTACGGTCGGTTCCCTAATATACGGCACTGGTCAACCAGCAATGCATGCAGTTGCTTGAGTTTTTTCTCATTGTACACAACCCATGCCGGCGCTTCAACGCGCACGATCCAATCATTTCTCTCCAGGCCAACATTCAAATAGAAGAAATGCAATTTCAGGTTCCCGCTGTATTCCCTCGAGCCGCGCGATTGGATTGCAAATACGATCGATCGTTCTCCTTTACCCAGCACGCGCTTGAATAACTCCCTGTCAAACACACCCCTCAGCGGGTACCTACTTCTCACAGATGATAGTTCATCTTCAGGAATCAATCCCATCTCCAGAAAACGCACTGCCAGGTTCGCGGCTGGATTATCCACGTACCCGCATGTCGTCACACCCAGGTATTCCAATCCCGCCAGCGCTTCCAAATAAGCCTTCAAACTCTCGCCAAATTCGGATGAATCTTCACCCTGGCGGGCGCCCCACAACTCTACCGGCCCATCCGTCAAAGCAATCACCGGCGGGTCAGCTTTTCGCGCCAATTCTGTTAGCCATACACGTTCGTTGAGATCCCGCTTGAGCGAAAAGCTGTCGTCCGAAATAATTCCAGTCCTGGTATACAATTGCTCGTCATACAGCAGCCGGCTTTCAATTTCGATTCGTGGAGCTCCTTTATCTCCCTGGCGCATTTGCACCGCGCCCAGGTTGATTAATCCATAATACACCTGCGCATGCCTGTCCGGAGAAATCTGTGATCCGTCCACTGCAATAATTGTCCCTTTTCCAGGCAGCGTCGGGGCTGGGAAACTGGTTGTGAGTTCGTCAGAAACCGGCATTGCACAGCGCAGACTTGGATCGTGGTCCTGCACAACCCGGGCTGCTGTGTGCCTCACTCTTTCAATTTCTTGCGGGCCGCTGTCCAGCAGCTCAAAGGCGCGGTCATAAAGCATTGTTATTTCCTGCGCTCTTCCCGGAGCTTTCTCACCCAGCTGGTTCACCTGCTTGCGAATCTCACGGAAATCTAAAGCCATAGGCTGGTGTCCTTTAAAAAGTTTTTTGCGATAACATTTAAATTCCAAAACGAGGTACTTCTTTTTTGGTTCCTCGTAATTTTACGAATTTGACTTCCTGTTCAGTTTATTGTAAATCCTGTTGCAGGAGGCTGCAAGCAGATACCGGATATGATTCAATCAAGTGTGCTAGAATCAAAAAATCTTATCACTTTTGGCTGGTAAAAAAATTCTGCCAATAAACCGTGAATAATTGATATGCTTCCAAGATCAAAGGTATTCGTAATACTCTTAATTCTATTCACCCTGCTGATGTCTGGCTGCCGGTTGATCATTCCTGCAACGCCAGAGGTATCCACACCGCGGCCCACCCTTGAGCCAGTCGCATCCCCAACTTTGCCGCCAACGCCGCTCGAAACCGCGGATGATGATATAAGCTCACTTGCCGCAACGACACCCCATGCTGGTGCCGCGCCTGGTCAGCTTGCCTCATTGGTAGACCTGACCGCAGAAGGATTTTCATCCCTTCCAGCGGCAAGCTGGGAATCGACTGAAGCGTCGAGCGGCATGTATAATTTGCCGGTAAATCTGGACGGCATCCCCAATAATCAGGTTGCCTCCGGCTTGACCTTTTCCCAGCGCAGGTCTCTGGCCGATAACGGCTTTACCGTGATCCACAGCCAGGAAAACCAATTCAGCGATATTCGCGAACGGGTATCCAAATTACACGGCCAGCCCTACTTCCTGACCACGGATGCCGCCTTCCATGCATTTCACCTAAATTACGACGAACTGCTGCGCGCACTGGAAAAGGAAGAACTCTACCCGCGCTTGTTAAACATAACCCAAGCCGTATTGGATGAAATTTTATCTTACCTGCCGCTGGTTGAAGACAGCCCTGTGGAAGAGGAAACCGGGCTGGCTGCGTCTTATATGTCCGTAGCCCTAAAGCTGCTTGATCCAGAATCCGAAATCAATCCGCTGTTTGCAGAGAATGTGAATGAACAACTTGATCAGATTATGGACGGCGCCGGAATAGCTAAATCCAACTTGTTTCCGGAGTTCCAGGACGACTACAGCGCGTATATCCCCACCGGACACTACGCCGGCGATGAAGTCCTTGAAAATTATTTCCGGGCTATGACCTGGTTCGGCAGAGTACATTTTAAAATCCGCGACGCCGATTCGGATTTCGTACCTTCACGTGTACCTTTGATCATCACGCTCGCCTTGCGCCACGCCCAGTTAGAAGACCGATCCGCCGCCGAAGAGTGGGCGGATGTAAACGATGTCGTGAACTTTCTGGTTGGGTCCAGTGACGACGCCGGTCCTGTTGAATATTCAACCATGATGGACCAGGTTTATGGAGAGATGGCTACCGTTGTGAGCCTGTTGGATGATTACTTGTGGCGCAATTTTCTGGTCATCAGCCAGAGCCTGCCTCCCCCCAAGATTAATACCACTTTTGTAGACTCGCTTCAGGATTTAGAAATGGAAGTCGGCTGGCGCTTTTTAGGCCAGCGGTTTAATACCGATTCATACGTTATGCAGAACCTGGTGTTCGACCATGTTGGCACTCCCGAAAGGCCGCGCCTGCTTCCCAGCGGCTTGGACGTGATGGCTGCACTTGGTTCTTCCGCTGCGCTGGATGCGCTTAACGAATCCGGAGAGTCCAATTATGCCAATTACCATGAACAGCTCAGGGAAATGACTTCTGCGCTAAAAAGCCTGGATGAACCAGAGTGGTTATCAACCGCCAGCAACGCCTGGCTGTACACTTTTTTACCACAGCTGGATGTCAAGTCTGACCCGTACCCTGGATATATGCAGGTTCCCGCCTGGGCACATAAGGACCTCAACAGCGCCCTCGGCAGCTGGGCTGAATTTAAACACGACACAATCCTTTACAGCAAAATGCCGGAGACGGCTGCTGGCGGCGGCCCTCCCGCTTCCGGTCCAGCGCCAGGCTATGTGGAAGCCAATCCGCTGGTTTTTTACCGGCTGTCTTATCTGGCGCAAGCTGTCGTTGACGGCTTGACCCAGCGCGGTATGCAGGGCGCTGACGATACTCAGGCGCCTGATCTGGAATCGCTGCTGGCGGATATGCAGAACCTCGGAGACCGGCTGTTCGAACTGGGGGATATCGCCTCCAAAGAGATTCAGGGCATCCCGCTCGAAGAGCATGATTTTTTGACCATACAGCGCCCATTAGGAGCGATTGAAGAACGGGCGTTATACAGCCAATCCATCAGCCAGCACGGCGTTGGAAAACCGCTCAAAATGCCGCCCGTCCCGGTTATCTCGGCTGTCGCCGGAGGCGGCGAAAGTATCCTGCAGGTGGGCACTGGTCTAGTGGACCGCATCTACGTGATCGTCCCCATCAAAGGTGAGCTGCAGATAGCCCAGGGCGGCGTGTTTTCCTATTACGAGTTTCCCCAGGCGCGTGAAGACCGTCTGACCGACCGCAATTGGCAGCTGCTATTGGCCTCTGACCCTCCCCAATTGCCGTCCTGGTCGCACAACCTGCTGCTGCCGGATGGGCACCCTCGTGATGTATTGGCATTTCGTCCCGGGGACATCTATATCTTGACCCGTGCTGGTGGAAACCTGAACCTGCGCCAGGAGCCCTCACGATCAGCGCCTGCCATTCGCAAGCTGCAGGAAGGAGAATATCTAAAAATCATTGGCGGTCCCGTCCAGGTAGACGGCTTTACATGGTGGGAATTTCTTGTGGACATAAATAGTGAAAATCCCGTCCAGGGCTGGGCTGTTGAAAACAGCGATTGGTACGAACGTGCCTGGGGGCAGTAGTATAGGTCATTTGGACCAAAGTGAAAAGAAGTGTGACAATCCCCCACCCACAATGTGTTATTCCCCTTGCGGGGACGCATCAGTGTAATTCATCCCGCGGGGCGAAGGAGCGGTTTCCACCTTCAAAAAAGAGTGCGCTGCACACAATCTGCAGAACAAACCAGAATACCCATCCTGGGAGCGACTTATATTCACTGTGTTTCAGTGGTACGGCAATCTACCGCCCGGGGATAACAAACACACCCTCACCCGCCCAACCCTATACTCCCAAAAAACAACAAAACGGAGCAGCAAACATGTCAAAAAACCTCAGTCAAAGCGCTCAAAAAGTTCAGGATGCCCTCAGCGAACTGGGCATGTCGCTGGATGTGCTGGAACTGCCCAATTCAACCCGAACCGCAGTCGAAGCCGCCCAGGCTGTCGGCTGCCAGGTCGGTCAAATCGTAAAATCACTGATATTTAAAGCCAAGCGTTCCAAACGCCCGGTACTGGTGATCGCCAGCGGCGCCAATCGGGTGGACGAAAAAAAGATCGAAGCCCAGATTGGAGAACCGCTGGGCAAAGCGGACGCGGATTTTGTGCGCCAGCAGACTGGCTTCGCTATTGGGGGCGTCCCGCCGGTGGGGCACAACCGTAAAATCGATACTTTCATAGACCGGGACCTGCTGTCCTTCCAGGAAGTGTGGGCTGCAGCCGGTACACCTCGCGCCGTCTTCCGTCTCGATCCTCAAGATCTCCCCAAAATGACCGGCGGTTTTGTTCTGGAAATAAAATGACGATTTTCCATCCCTCACTAAACAGCCGCAAAAAAAAGAGAATAAGGGTATAATTTAGCCTGTATCTTCAAATCTGGTTCATAAATTGACAATGGCTAAAGATCGATTCGGACGTTCAATCCATTACCTGCGCATAAGTCTGACAGATCACTGTAACCTGCGCTGCATATACTGCATGCCGGAGGATATTGTCTTCCGGCCCTCCCAGGTCCTGATGCAGGATGAAGAAATATTGAAGCTTGTGCGCCTGTTTGCCCGGCTGGGCTTTAAAAAATACCGCCTGACCGGCGGCGAACCCACCGTGCGCCTCAATGTTGTCGACATTGTGCGTGAGATCGCCTGCACTCCAAGCGTAGAGACCCTGACCATGACCACAAACGGGGTACTGCTAAGCAATCTTGCACAACCTCTAGCGGAAGCCGGATTGGACCGCGTCAATATCTCCATCGATACCCTCAACCCGGACAAGTTCCGCCGCTTAACGCGCCGGGGTTCTGTGGACGATGTGTGGCGCGGCATCTATGCAGCCCAGGATGCTGGGCTGACCCCGATCAAGTTAAATTCGGTCATCGTGTCAGGCTACAACGAAAGCGATGCCGTAGACCTTGCCCAGCTGACTCTCCAACATCCCTGGCAGGTGCGCTTCATTGAGATGATGCCTTTCGCCGGCGCTACCGGCCTGCAGGTGCAGCACATGGTTACGGTTGAAAACATCAAAGCCACCATCAAATCCAAATTGGGAACCCTGCAGCCGGTCAATAACGGAGTGTTGGACGGCGAGACGCGTTTATTCCGCCTGCCAGGCGCCGCGGGTGACATAGGCTTCATCACCACCGTCAGCCAGCCTTTCTGCACGGACTGCAACCGTGTGCGCTTGACTGCTGACGGGCGCCTGCGCCTGTGCCTGCTCCGGGAAGGCGAGGTCGACCTGCTCACGCCGCTGCGGGCGGGCGCCTCCATAGAAGAACTGCGCCGGATCATATTGGACAGCATCTGGCGTAAACCCTGGGGGCACGGCCTGGCTGAAGGTCACATCCCGCTCAACCGCGCCATGAGCGAGATTGGAGGCTGACTGGGGTGAGGAAAAACGATTCCGAATTCAATACAGTCAAAACTATTTTGTTCGATTTGGACGGCACTTTAAGGCACGACCGCCCCGAAGCGTCCGAATTGGTCGCGCAGTTTATCCGGGATAAGGGTTTTCAGGTCAGTCCTGAGACCCACCGCAGCGCCCGCCGCTGGGAACACTATTATTGGGGACAATCGCAGGAACTGGCTCTGGATAAAGAGAAATACGGGGATATGGATGATCTCTTCTGGAGCAATTATTTAGTACGCAATTTAATTGCTTTCGACTGCCCAATCGAAAGCGCCCGAGAACTTGCCCCCCAGGTCGTGCTTCACATGAAAGAAGCTTACCAGCCCAGGGATTGGGTACCTCCCGAGGCGCTGCCCACCCTGCAAGAATTGAGAGGCAACGGCTATAAAGTCGGTCTGCTCTCCAACCGTCGGTCACCCTGTAATGACCGTGTGGAGGAACTGGGACTAGACGGCTGCTTTGATCTGGTGTTGACCGCGGGGGAGGTGGGCGCATGGAAACCCGAACCGCGCATCTTCCACAAAGCGCTTGCCCGCCTGGATGCGGACGCATCGCACGCAGCCCACATCGGAGATAACTACTACACCGACGTGCTCGGCGCGCAGAACGCAGGTCTGCTGCCAGTGCTGTACGACCCTGGGGATGTCTTTCCAAATCCTGGCTGCCCTGTCATCCAGTCGCTGGAGGGTGTGCTGGATTTGCTGGATTTAATGGATTGATTATCGTAATCAATTTGAAACCAATTGGATAAAAATAATAAAAGCGGAGCGAAAAAAGCTCCGCTTTTACATTTAAATCCTCTTTCTACTTCTGGTTATGTACGACGATATTACCGCCTCCTAACTCCTGGTCCATGCCGTTGTCATAGATAACATTCTCAACACCATCCTGGTCTTCCAACCAAATCTTAATGCGGAAAGTGTCAGGTTCGCTGTCTCCAGCCCACAGCATGAACTTGTATTCCCCCTCACCGTTGATGGTACCAATACCTTTAAAGCGAGCGTAATCGCTTCCGGTAACCACCAGCCAGTCATAACTGGAACTGTGGAAGTTCAGGTCGCCGGCTTTGAACTGGAACTCGGTATTCCCGGTGGGCACAGTTGCACCCTTTTTGTACTTGGAAACGAAACCAAAGTTCGCTTTGCCGCTCAGGGATGGGTCAGGTGCGTACGCGCCGGCTGGCGAGTCGATCCACCCGCCGCCGGTGACAAA
>Ga0180438_10004984_pt1 | contig 18775 bp, 11 predicted proteins | sample SS_ome_12_FD_132455 | JGI IMG/M metagenome (GOLD analysis project Ga0180438, IMG submission 132455) | Hypersaline lake sediment archaeal communities from the Salton Sea, California, USA - SS_3_D_2 metaG | ecosystem: Environmental > Aquatic > Non-marine Saline and Alkaline > Hypersaline >...
CACATCCGGCCGGGCAAGGGCGGTTGAGTGCGTCGCCCTGGTTCGCAGTTCCGGCTACAGCCAGCCGTCTCCCGCTCGAAGCCGACGCTGCGCCGGGGAACGTCAGGACGATGTTGATTCAGGCCCAGGCAGCCGATCGCGGATTTTCCGTTTGCTGGCGACGAGACGAGCAACTTGCTTCGAATCGTCAGCACGCCGGCAAAAGTGAAAAACAGCAGCGTCCCCACCAGGACCAGCGACGTCCAAAAAGAGTTCCTGTACCGGGCTCCTACCCATCTGGCACGACCATTCAGTACGAGCAAGACGGCTGCGAGCATCGGAATGAACAGCGCTCCGACAACCGCATACGTCTTCAGGATTGTCTTGAAGTCCATCGTGACAAGGCCGACGACGGGAACCAGGGCGATGCCGAACAGGCACGCCTGATAGGGCAACGATTTCGTCTCCACTGAGCAGCTTCGCTTCTCGTTGCGGCCGTGTTTCGATAGGAACCAGAAGTCCGCGAACAAGTACGGCACGCTCTGCCAGACTCCCAACAGGCTGCTGAACACGGCCCCCCACGCGCCGGCGAGGAACGCCCACTTGGCGATGGGGCCAATCTCGCCCATGGCCACTTCAAGCTCTCGGGCAATAGCGACGACCAGCGTCGCGCCTTTGCCCGGCAGCGGTCCCAGCCTGCTGCCAATGACGACCATGGCCAGGCCGAAGACCGCGGTCATGGCATATCCCGTCGCCAGGTCAATGCGACAGATTCTCAAGTCCTCAACGCCGTGGCGGCCTTCCTCGCGAATCCAGTACCCGTAGCACAACACGGTCACCGTCCCGCCGACGCCGCCGATCAGGGCGACGGTCCACGTGACGCCTCCGGCAACAGCCGGGATGCTCGGCAAGAGCAGCCCCCTGAAGACCTCTCCGAGAGGCGGTCGCAGCGCGGCGGCCGCGAGTACGACCACGACGAACATCACGGCAATGCAGACCGCCATGACTTTCTCGAAGAGGCGATAGCCGCCGATCTTGACGAGGACGACGGCGGCCGCACTATGCACAACGCCGTAGAATACGGTGTTCACGGCTTCACTGCCGAACGGCGCATGGATGGCAATGCAGGTGACGCCGATCGTGCCCATCAGCGCCGCCCCGACCAGAAAACTCCACACGACCAGGTAGCACAGGAAGATCCGTTGCACCGGCTTTCCGAGGCGTTCTACGCATCCCTCCAGAAGCGTATCGCCGGTGGCCAATTGCCATCGGGCAAGACCTTCGTTGAGCACAAACTTGAGGAAGGCGCCCAGCAGGACGGCCCAGAGGACGGTCAAACCGAGCATGCTGCCGGTGAAAGAGGCGGTGGCCAGATCCCCCGCGCCGACGCCCGTGGCCGCGACCAGAATTCCCGGGCCGACGACGGCCAGCAGGCTCTTTGCATTTCTTGACATGCCGGCGGCCCTGCGAAGTACGAGGAGGCGGTGCAGGCTTTCACGTGGCGCGGCCAATCAGCGTCTTGTCGGGGCCGGTCTTGATCGTCATTTCGGTCGGGTCGGCGCTTTCATCAAGTTTGAAAGTCACGGGCAACTCGACGTCTTCGATGGAGAATTCCATCGGCGACAGCGGCAGCAGGCGGAAGTCGCCCTTGCCCGGATGACCGATCAACAGCCCGTCGTCGCTTCGAGTGACGCGGAGCTGAAACGCGTCAAAGTCGTACGACCCTACGTACCGGTCCAGCGTGCCTGGCTCCAACTCGACCGTGTCGATGGGCTTCCGTGAGGTCCGCAACCGGGTCAGCTTCGGGTCGGGCGGCGGCGGCGCGACGCGGGCGTCGAGGATCATCGCCAACAATTGAAACCGTTCTTCATCTTTGACGCGGTGTTCTTCGAGATTGAGAAACGAGCACACGTCCCAGTAGGTGTTGACCCGGTGCACCAGCACCAGATTCGCCGCCGGCACAACGTCAATTGCGTGACCGCCGTAGCCGCGCGCCGAATACATCCCCAGGTCCTTGAACGGCCCCCCGACGACGGGCCACCACAGATACCCGTAGGCGTATTGCGGGTTGGGTGTGGTATCGCCTTCTTTAAAGTAAGACGCCGTGCTCTCTCGGATCCACCGTCGGGTCAGGATCTGCCGGCCTTTCCAGCGGCCTTTCTGCAGGAACAGCAGCCCGAACCGGGCCAGGTCGCGGCCCGACATGCAAAAAGGGTAGGCCGGGTGACGTGAGTGCTCGATCTCCAGGTGGTAATAGCCGTCCCGGAGGCGGAAATCCTCCATAGCCAGCGGGTTCGCAAACCGCCGCTCGAACTCCTCGAAGACCCTGGTTCCCGACTCTTGTTCCAGGATCGTAGAGAGCGCGTTGAAGTCCCAGTTGTTGTACCAGAACGACTCGCCCGGCCGATGACTGCCTCGCGCCGGTCGCGATTCACCCATTTGCTGAGTCTCGTAGGCGGCCGGATGGTAGACCCCCGAACGGGATCTCAACAGATCGATCACCTGCGCCTCCCGTTCGGCGGAAGTCAGAGGCGGATCGTCGTCGATCTTCAGATCGGCCAGCGTCTTGTCGAGGTCGAGGTTCCCTTCAGTGACGTGGATGCCGTACAAGGCGTTCAACAGGCTCTTGCGCATCGAATGGCAGGGAAATCTGCGGTCTGTTTCTCCCCATGCGGCAAGCACTGCCCCGCCGTAGACGACCATTGCCGCGGCGGAATCCAGCGCATCAAAATACGCCCGCGCTTGTTCGAGCTTCTCCGACGACCAGCCGGCCTCTTCAGGCGTTGCGTACTGGCGCCAGGTCCGCCGGGGAAAGCGATCGGCCGAGTGCCGCCGCCAGGCCTTCCACTGTTCGAGCGGAAAGTCACCTGCCAGGCCATGCGACGCGAGAATGAAAACGAGAGAAGCCAGGAAGACCGCTCGCAGCAATCTCATCGATGCCTCTCCATACTCGCGTCGCGAGGCGGGACTCATCAGGCGGAAGATGTAACCGCCAGTGTAGCACAAGGCGGCCGGGCTGCAACCGGGTTTCCATGGCGATCGATCACTCCATTTACATTGCGGTGAGACCGGAATAAGATACCGGTTGCCGCACCCCACAGTCGGAACCGCTGGAAGTCGGACCGATGAACAACGCCGCAACGCAAGGGCGGATCGGGATCGTACTCTTGATCGGATTGCTCGCGGTGCCGGCCCGCCCAATGGACGCCGAGGAATCCTTCGGTGGCCGGCCCGACTCGGCCCAGCATCCCATCCTGGCGAAACTGGACGAGCTGATACCGCCGCTGATGGATTCTCTGCATGTCCCCGGCGTGTCGATGGCGGGAATCGAGAATCGGCGAATTGCCTGGCACTGGCAGTGTGGAGTCCGCCAGGCGGGGCTGGCCGAGAGGGTCGACCGCGATACGGTCTTCGAAGCTTGCTCGCTGAGCAAGCTGCCGGCGGCGTATCTCGCTCTCAAGCTGGTCGAACGCGGTCGGCTGGATCTGGACGAGCCGCTTGTCGGGTATCTGGACCGGCCGTATCCTTCTGCCGAGCCCGCTCACGAGAAGATTACCACGCGGATGGTGTTGTCTCACACGACCGGTTTCCCCAACTGGCGCGACGGCGGCTGGAAGCGGCGTGGACCGCTCCCGCTGTTGTTCGAGCCGGGGACGCGATTTGGCTATTCGGGCGAAGGATTTCTCTATTTGCAACGAGTCATCGAGCACGTGACCGGGGCGCCGTTCGAAGATTACGTCCGGCGGGAATTGTTCGGTCCTCTGGGGATCACCATCAGCAGCTACGTCTGGCAGGACCGTTTCGCTCGTCTGGCGGCCGCCGGCCACGACGTAGAGGGCCGCGTCAAGCCGAATCGTTCCTTGTTCCGGCAGGCCAACGCCGGTTATTCGCTTTACTGTACGCCCCACGAATACGCGAAGTTCCTGCAAGAGATTCTCAAGCGCGACCGAACGGCAGCACATTCGCTCAGTGCCCGTACCATTGACCTTATGCTGACCCGGCAAATCGAGGCCGGCGGCCGCGAGCCGGTCGAGCGAGCCGGCGAGACGGTCGCGAACGCGACCTACAGGGGATTGGGCTGGGCCATCGACAAGACGGCCGGCGGCGACCGCATCTATCACAGCGGATCGAACGGGACCGGGTTTCGCTGCTATTGTGAATTTGACCACGTCCGCGGCACAGGGATCGTAATCATGACCAACGCGATCGGCGGGCGGCGGCTTTGGGAACAAGTTGTCGCAGCCGTCGCACCGCCGTGAGGCGAAAACCCTCTGCCTTCCCCGTCCCCGTCTCAAACGCCCTGCCGGGAACGGGGAATGAAACTTGTGCGCGGCCTTGGGACCGACCGTTTGGCCCCAGGGTCCCGCCATGGGAGCGAAGTATGAAGAACCTTTTCCGCGATTCGTTTGCCGCCGTCATGGGCATTGTTGCAGCCGGAAGCACCACCTTCTGTTCAGACGACTTCGTCATACCGTTGCCGCCGGGCGTGAAAGCCGTTTGGGACATGCGTGAGGCCCACCACGAAACGACGCCCACCCGCGAGCGGATCTCGATCAACGGCCTGTGGCGTTTCCAGCCGGCCGAGGAGAAGACCGTTCAGGTGCCGCAGGGCAATTGGGGCTTTTTCAAGGTCCCCGGTCCTTGGCCGGAGTACCGCGTAAAGGCCTGGATGGCCGAGGAGTCGCAGAATCTCTATCGCCATCCGAATTGGGAGAAAAAGGACTTCAAGACGGTGGACCTGGCGTGGTACCAGCGGGAATTCACGTTGCCGAGGGAATGGGCCGGACGGCGGATCACGCTCTGGACGGAGTGGCTGAATTCCTACGCGGGCGTGTTCGTGGATGGCAAGCCGGTCGGCGAAGTCTATTATCCCGGCGGCGAGCTGGAGATCACCGCCGCTTGCCGGCCGGGTGAAGAACAGGTGCTCTCGCTCCTGGTGGCGGCGATCCCGCGCGGCCAGACTATTGCCGAATTCGCCGCCGGGCTTTCGCAACAGGCGACGCAGCCGGGCAAGAGCAAGAAGCAATCCAAGAAGGAATCCGTCGGCTCGTTCCGCGGCCCATGCGGCGACGTGTTCCTGTGCAGTGCACCCGCAGGCCCCCGGATCGAGGACGTCAAGGTGAACACGTCGGTGCGCGAGTGGCAGATCGAGCTGGACACGGCAGTGGCGGCACTCAACACGGGGCAGCAGTGCAAGCTCCGCGGCCAGGTGTTCGACGGCGGCAAGGAAGTCAAGGCACTGGAGAGCAAACTCTTCTCGACAGCCGACCTGCTGGGCGGCCGGTTGACATTTTCCAGCCGTTGGCAGGCGGAGAAGCTCTGGGACCTGCATACGCCCGAGAATCAGTATGAGCTGAAGCTTTCGCTGGTGGATTCGGCGGGCAAGCTGCTCGACGAGTTCGCGCCGGTGCGGTTCGGCTTCCGGGAATTCTCGATCGACGGCCGCGATTTCCGCCTCAATGGCACGCGCATCTGGTGCATGGCGGTGCCCCTGGATAATTCCCAGATGAGCCCGGCCGCCTGCACTTACGAGGCCGCGTGCGCGACCTTCCGCCGGCTGAAAAGCATCGGCATCAACACCGTCTACGGGCACAACTACAATTGTCTGCCCGGCACGCACCTCGGATTCGAGGCGATTCTGAAGGCGGCCGACGACACGGGCATGCTCGTCTGTTTCTGCGTGCCGAGATACTTGGACTATGGCTGGAGAGTGGCCGACAAGGAGCCGGAGCGAACCTCCGGCTACTGGCAGGACGCCGAGTTCTACGTGCGGCGCGCCCAGAACCATCCGGCCGTCGCCATGTATGCCGCCCACAGCGGACTCGGCTCCGCCCAGGACCAGAATCCCGATCGGATCGACCAGGGCGCGCCCGGCGGCGGACACGCCAACTACGCCTTGCGCGTGGAGCGGACGATCCATGCGTTCGACGCCACCCGGCCGATCTACCACCATGCGGGCAGCGGCCAGGGCTTGCAGATGTACACCATCAACAACTATCTCGATTGGGCCCCGATCCAAGAGCGGTCGGAGTGGTATGGGCACTGGGCGCAGAACGGCAGCGTGCCGTTGTTCCTGGTCGAGTACGGCTTCCCGCTCGATTTCAATTGGCTGAACTACAAGGAGGGCTACGTTCTGTTCGGCAGCCCGATGACGCACGAGTTGCTGCTGCCGGAATGGGGCTCGCAGTTTTTCGGCGATCGGGCCTATCAGCTTACCGAGGAGGAAGAACAGAACATCCGCTTCGAGGCCGACGAGTGGCAGAGCCAACAGATGTTCCACAAATCCCTCTACCCGGCCTTCGAGGCCTCGCACGTGCCGAACCTCCGCGGCGTGCAGGCGATGTACCTTGCCGACAACTGGCCGGCGTTTCGCACCTGGGGCATCAGCGGCGTGACGGCCTGGTCGCTCAGCCGCCATTGGCTGCTGCGAGCGGGCGTGGGCACGGAAGACCTGCCCTGCAAGGTCGACTGGGACAAGCTCCAACGGCCGGGTTACAGCCCCGACTTCATCCCCGCAAAGGGGGCCCGCTGGGACGTCCATTACCAGCAGTCCGACTGGACCCCCAATATCGTCGCCAGAACATTGATGCGCTACAACCAGCCGCTTCTGGCCTACATCGCGGGCAAGGCCGAGCGTTTCACCAGCAAGGACCACAACTTCCTGCCGGGGGAAGGCGTCGAGAAGCAGATCATCGTGATCAACAACTCCCGCCAGACCGTCGCCGGCGACTGCTCGTGGACGCTGGCCCTGCCGGCGGCCGTCAAGGGTAGCAGGCAGTTCCGCATCGAGACGGGCCAACAGGAGCGCGTGCCGCTGCGGTTTGACGTCCCGGCGGATACCGGGCCCGGGCGCTATCGTCTCCGTATGACCGCCACGTTCAGCACGGGCGAGGTGCAGGAAGACTCGCTGGTGATCGACGTGCTGCCGCCAGCGGAAAAGCCCGTCGTGGACGCGAAGGTGGCCCTCTTCGACCCGAAGGGAGAAACGGCCAAGTTGCTCGGCGAATTGGGCGTGAAGTTCGAGAACGTGAATGCGGACACGGATCTGTCAGGTTTTGACGTGTTCGTGCTGGGCAAGCACGCACTAACGCCCTTTGGCCTGGGGCCGAACATCTCGCCTGTGCGCGACGGGCTGAAGGTGATCGTCTTCGAGCAGACCCAGGACGTGCTGGAAAAACGCTTCGGCTTCCGCGTGCAGGAGCACTGCCTGCGACGGGCGTTCCCGCGCGTTGCCGATCATCCGATCTTGGACGGCCTCGATGCCGGAATGCTCGCCGACTGGCGTGGCGAAGGAACGACCATCCCCGCCCGGCTGGAAACCGGCTTCACGAATCCCATGCGGGGATGGCCCAAGGGCCAATGGGCCGGCTTCAGCCAGCGCCGCGTCTGGCGCGTCGGCTGCTACGGCAGCGTGGCGTCGCTACTCATGGAGAAGCCGGCCTGCGGCGACTTTCTGCCGATCTGCGACGGCGGTTTCAGCCTCCAGTACAGTCCGCTCATGGAGTACCGCGAGGGCAAGGGGATGATCCTCTTCTGCCAGATGGACGTGACGGGCCGGACGGAAACAGACCCGGCCGCCGCCCGTATTGTTAAGAATGCCTTGAGTTACGTGTCCGCGTGGAAGGCGGCCCCCCGCCGCACGGCACTCTACGTCGGAGATCCGGCCGGAAGAGAACACCTCAAGAGCACGGGACTCAGCGTGGGCGAGTACACCGGCGGCGAGCTGACCTCCGACCGCGTGCTGGTCGTCGGTCCCGCTGGCGGAAAGCAGCTTACTCCGCACGCCGCCAGCGTCGGCAAGTTTCTTGCGGCCGGCGGCAATCTTCTGGCGATTGGCCTGGATCAGGAAGAAGCCAACGCCTTCTTGCCGTTCCGGGTGACAACGGAGACCGCCGAGCACATTGCGACCTGTTTCGAGCCCGCCCGTGCCGGCAGCCTGCTGGCCGGCGTTGGACCCGCCGATGTCTACGCCCGCGATGCGAAGGAGATCCCGCTGGTGACCGGCGGCGCTATGCCGCTCGGCGACGGCGTGCTGGCCAAGGCCCCGGCGGCCAACGTGGTCTTCTGTCAGGTGGCGCCGTGGCAGTACGACTACAACGCCCCAAACGGCGCAGCGTGGATCATGTATCACAAGTCGCACAACGTCAAATGGACTTACCAGCACACGAGCGTGCTGTTGGCGCGGCTGCTGGGGAACATGGGCGTCGGCGCGTCGACGCCGCTGGTGGTGCGGTTCAGAGAGCCCGCCCAGGAAGGGGAGTCGCTCGAAGACCTGATCGAGGCCCCGTGGCTGGAAAGCGGCCCGACGGAATTCGTCCTGCCGACGCATTGGAAGGGCCTGCCGCTGGTTTCAAAAACGGCGCCGAGCGACGGCTGGGAAACTCCCGGCTTCGACGACGCGTCTTGGCGGCCGATCCGCGTGCCGGGGCTTTGGGACGAGCAGTACGAGGAGGTCCTCAACGACCGCCCTTGGACCTTCCTGCATCGGGTAAAGTTCCACCTGCCGGCGGAACTGGGCGACCGCGAGTGGACGCTGGTGTTGGGACCGGTCGAGAACGAAGACTCCACCTACCTCAACGGCAAGCTTATCGGCAGCAGGGGCGGGAAGGGCGCACCGGTCGCCAAGCAGGACGCCGACCGAAAGTACGCGATTCCGCAGGGCCTGCTGCGGCCGGGAGAAAACCTGCTGGCCGTCAGGGCGTTCGCCTGGAGCGCCAGGGGAGGAGTCGACGAAATGAGCGACCCGTCGCTGCGGAGGCACCAGCTCAAACGCCTGGAAAACGTAGACGCCTATCTCCCCGCCGAGACCGTACGGTACCTGCACGGCTTATACCTGGACCAGCCTTACCCATACGATGATCCCTACCGGTACTGGCGGTGGTGAAGAGCCCGCCCCCGACCGGCATTCTGCGGCCTGCTCGACAAAAACCGGGGGTCGGACTCTGGACAACGGCAATCCCCGCCCGCCCTGTGCCGGCGGATTTCGGTTTGGCAACTACCGCCGCGTCACCCCCCGAGGCGTTTGGGAAGTGAGTTTTTGAATTCCTGTGCAACAACCTTCACCGCGGCCAAAAACCCCGCTTGAGCGCCGCGACGCAACATGGTGTACTGCAATCACTTGGGCCGACGACTTCCGGGTGGCATTAGTCCACTCGATCCGGTGGTACAAGAACAACTCCCCGGGCATTCGCAGTAAACGTCTGTCAGAAAAGGACTTACGGCAACTGCCCGAGCCCCGTTACGCGACCTCATACCGAGAGCCAGATTAGCCCATCTTCTACCCACCGGCCCCTGGCCCCAACCGCCGCCCGCTCAAAGACTTCCGCCCCGCCAGCCGGCCGTAAGTCCCCTTTCGCCTCGAAATCGCATGGAGTGATATCATGGGCAATAAGCAGTGATATCACGCGTCGTGGAAGTTTCCAAATAAGCCCGCGTGATTTCGCCGCCCCCGCCCCGCCGCCGTTCGTAGTCCCGGCTTCAGTCGGCGCGAAAACAAAGACTCCCGGCTCCGTTTAGCGTCCTTTCCCATGTTACGTGCTCGGAATTGACTCATGACTTGGGACCTCTACGTTGCGGACATTCTGGAATCGTTCCTTACCACGAACGATATACCCAAAGGCTGGCGACCGCCGGTTATCGGCACGGCGTACGAGGTGATCGACAAGATTCGAATGGGGTTCAATCGAGCACCAACCCCTTGAAATGCTCCCCTTGCGAACGTGGCACAGAGACCCTCGGCCGGAGCCGTCTGTCGAGCTGGACCGGCGCGGCGGCCGGAATTTGTTGTGAGCCGTCCTCCGGGATGATAGGATGCCGGCGGAGGTGGGGGTCCTCAGTGAGCGTGGTGCGCAGCCCCTCTCGCAAGCGCGGCTCTCTGCCGGCCGCACAATCCTTGGACTCGGGAGGCGAACGATGACTGGTCGCATCAGCCGGCGTGCCGCCGTCAAGTCGATGGCGGCCACGCCTTTCCTTCTAACGATCTTGCCTGCGGGGTTGGCCCGGGGCTATTCCGCCAATGAGAGGCTCAACGTCGCTCTGGTCGGCTGCGGCACGCGAGGTCGAGGGCTGATGGAGGCGCTTCGCTTGATTGGCGAGAACCTCGTGGCGATGTGCGACGTGAACCAACAGCGGGCGGCGCAGGCGTACAAGATGGCGCCCGACGTGCCCAAGCACCTCGACTACCGCAAAATGCTGGAAGAGAATGCCGGCCGGATCGACGCCGTGATGGTCGCCACCTGCGACCATCACCACGCGCCCTGTTCGGCGCTGGCGATGAAGCTGGGCAAGCCGGTCTACTGCGAGAAGCCGCTCGTGCAGACCGTCCGCGAAGCCCGCCAAATCCGCCGCATCGCCAAGGAGACGGGCGTGGCCACGCAGATGGGCAACCAGGGCACCGCCACCGACGCCTTCCGCGAGCAGGTCGAGATCCTCCAGACCGGCGGTCTCGGCGAGGTCCGCGACGTGTACGTCTGGCAGCGGATGGGCAACCGCGGCATCCGCGAGCTGCCCACCGAAGCCGAGACGCCGCCCAAGACGCTCGCCTGGGACCTGTGGCTCGGCCCGCGGCCGCACCGGCCCTACAACCGCGCTTGGACGCAATGGAGCGCCTGGCGCGAGTTCGGCACCGGGCAGCTCGGCAACTGGGGCTCGCACGCCGCCGCGGCGCAGTTCCGCGGGCTGAAGCTCGATACGATCTGGGACGCTGCCGCATCGTCGTCGGCGCGGATTCGCGTCCGGCCGAAATCGGCCGAGAGCAATGCCTGGTCGTTCCCCTTGTGGGAGATCATCGACTACGAGCTCCCCGCCCGAGGAGGGGCACCGACCGAAGGTTGGTCGCCGCCGGTCATCATGCACTGGTTCAACGGCGACGAGGCGCCGGGCTTCCCCCAGAACATCGAGAAGATGACCGGCGACGAGGCAGGCGGGAGCGGATGCCTGGTTGTCGGGACGCGGGGGAAGATCCTCGCCTCCGGCCACAACTCGGCCTACCGAGTCCTGCAGGACGAGGGCGCGGAGCCCGTCCGCAAGCCGGAGCCGTATCTGCCCCGCCACGGCAGCCATGAGCGGGAGTGGTTCGACGCGATCCGCGGCAAGCTGAAGGAGCCCTTCTCGAACTTCGACTTCGCCAGCCGCGAGATCGAGACGCTCCTGCTGGGCAACGTGGCCACGCTGCTGGGCCGCCAGATCGAGTACGACCCCATTGCCGGCGTGTGCCCCGGCGACGACGAAGCCACCGCCGCCCTGGACCGCGAACACCGCAGCGGATGGGAGGTCTAGCTCTCATGCGGAGCAAGACGGCCGGTCGATGATGCGGCGAAATCGTTTTGCGGCTGCGGCGGCGTGTCGATCAGCCACCGAGCCGAACGCACGACAAGGAGAACGCGCATGAAAAGACGTATCGAGACGAAATGGGCGCTGTGCCTGCTGGTGCTTGCGAGTGTCGCCTGGGTGCTGACGAGCGCCGCCGGCATCCAAGCGGAGCCGCAGGCATTTCTTGAACCTCCGCAGGTGATTGCGAACCCGGGCCCGGAACACCGCGGCGAGACGCGGAAGTTCCAGGGCATTCCCAGCCTGGCGCGGAGCCGCGGCGGCCGGCTCTGGGCCATCTGGTATGGGGGAAAGACCCCTGGGGAGGATCAGAACAACTACGTGATCGTGGTCACCAGCGGGGACGACGGCCGCAACTGGTCGGCGGAAAAGCTGATCATCGACCCGGACGGCGAGGGGCCGGTCCGCGCCTTCGACCCCGAGCTGTGGCTCGACCCCGACGGCAGGCTGTGGGCTTTCTGGGCGCAGGCGGCCGGCCATGATGGAACCGTTGCCGGAGTCTGGGCGATGATGACCGCTCATCCCGACAACGAAGACGCCCGCTGGTCCCCGCCCCGGCGGCTCACCGATGGCGTGATGATGTGCAAGCCCACGGTCCTCTCTTCCGGCGAGTGGTGCCTGCCGGCCTCCACTTGGCGCGAGACCGACCACAGCGCCCGGATGGTCGTTTCCACCGACCGGGGCCAGACCTGGCAGTTGCGGGGCGCCTGCAACGTTCCCAGGGAGGCGAGGGCCTTCGATGAACACATGATCGTGGAAAAGAAGGACGGGACTCTCTGGATGCTGGCCCGGACCAGGTACGGGATCGGCGAGAGCGTCTCGGCCGATCGCGGCCGTACCTGGAGCGAGCTGAAGCCGTCGGCAATCGCGCATCCTTCGGCGCGGTTCTTCATCCGGCGGCTTCGCTCGGGCGATTTGCTCCTCGTCAAGCACGGCCCCATCGAGAAGGCGATCGGCCGCTCTCACCTGACGGCATTTCTGTCGAAGGACGACGGCCGCACGTGGTCCGGAGGACTGCTGCTCGACGAGCGAAGCGGCGTTTCCTATCCCGACGGCGTGCAGGCGGAAGACGGCACGATCCGGATCATTTACGACTACTCCCGCCGGGAGGCCAAAGAGATCCTCATGGCGCGGTTCACCGAGGAAGACGTGCTTCAAGGCAAACTGGTCTCCGACAAGTCCGCCCTCGGCATGCTGGTCAACAAGGCATCGGGCGGCTGAGCGTCTCCCAGATCGAAGATGACACGTTGTGCGCCACTGCTGGCTTGCCCAGCAGTGCCCGAAACACGGTTGCACAAGCCGGCCGTGGCACCCGTCAACTTGAACCTGGCGGACCACCAGGAGCCGATTGGCGTCGCAGGGATCGCAGAGGGCCGCGAAATCCCCCGCTCATCCGGCGAAAAAGCGTCTGCCTTCATCGAGCATCGCGAGGTAATTGTCGAGCGGCACGTAGTTGGCCACGCTGTTGCCGGTGCCGAGGCAGTAGCCGCCGCCGGCGTGGCAGGCTTCGAGCGTGCGGCGGACACGGCGGCGGATCGCTTCCTGGTCGCTGCGGCAGAGAAAGTCGACGTCGATCCCGCCGAGCACGGCGATGCGGCCGCCGTAGCGGGCCTTCGTCTCTTCCACCGTCTTGATCGTGTCCTCGAACGAGTGGAGGCCGTCGATCCCGACGTCGTCCAGAAGGTCGTCCATTACCTGATCGAGCTTGCCGCAGGAGTGCAACAAGTAGGGCCTGCCGGCGGCGTGGGCGGCGGCGGCCATCGCGCGGTGGCCCGGCAGGACGAACTCGCGGAGGTCGGCGGGGCTGATGAGCGTGCCGCCCTTGAACCCCATGTCGTCCGAGCCCCAGATCACCTTCACGCGCTCGAAGCGGAGCATCTTGCCGACTACGACCTCGTAGATCTCCAAGAGCCGCCGGCTGATGGCGGCCACCAGCTCCCGCTGGTCGTAAAGCGCGTAGCAGAGCGTCTCGTAGCCCATCAGCCAGGAGAGATACTCGGCGAAATGGGCGAACCCGCCGCTGCCGATGATGCACATGTCGTCGGGCAGGTTTTCATGGAGCCACTGGAGGTTGGCGGTGGTGATTTGTTCCGGATCGGGCCAGGGATAGGCGTCGAACTCGGCCCAGGTGGTGATGGGGCCGCGGTGCTCGTCGACGTACTGCCGCCCGCCGGCCCGCGCAAGAGCGGCCGTGTCGGCGGCCGCAAGGTGTGGGATGCGGATGCCGGCGTCGTCCACGCCGCAGCGGACGTAGTCGTAGCCGAGCCGGCGCTGGACGCGGACCTCGCGCACGAGCGCGTAGAACGGATCGCCGGGATCGACGTCGTCGACAAGCCCGAACCGCTCGGCCACGGCCGCTTTGACTTCCTCGTCGATCAAGAGCTCGATGTAGTGCACCCGCCGCGGCGTCCCTTGGCGGCCGAGGCACTGGAGGAAGGCTTGCCAGTCGGGCGTGATTTGGCGGAGCATTGCGAGGCGTCCTTGGAGGGAAGAAGGCGGTGAGCGATCAGTGGTCAGCGATCAGCGATCAGCGATCAGCAGTCAGCGGGCAGTAGTCGGCAGCGGATCCTGAGTACCGAAAAGGCGATACCTGCACACGGTACTGAGTACTCATTACTGAGTACTCCACACTCGCTGCTTACCGTTCATTACCGTGCGCTCAAGCGACGCTCTCCCTTCCACCGCGATCGCTGACGGCTGACAGCTGACAGCCGGCGGCTGATGGCTAAGCGCCGCACGTGCTATCGGCTTCAATCCTCCAGCAAAAGTTCGAGGTAGCTCCGCCGCTCGCTGCCGGCGAGGCCGAGCTTTTCGGCGAGCGAGGCGATCGAGGCCCTGGCGGCGTCGAGGTCGTCTTCCTCCACGACCAATTCGAGCTCGATGAAGGTGCCCAGCCCCACGACCTCGTCGAGCGAGGCCTCGACCTGGCGATCCTGCCAGGGGATTTTGGCCTTGCGGCGGTACTTGCAGACCTCACCTACGGGCGTGAAGCCGAGCGCTTCCAGGAGCGATTCCCAGCCGGCCACCGACGGTTCATCGGGACCGAGCGGCAGCTCGATCTCCCGCCGCGTCTTGGTGACGGCGTCGATCCTGGGGCCCTTGTAGGTGATGCGGCTGGAGCGATCGCCGCGGCGGATCCGCAGCGCCTCGTCGGTTTCGACGAAGTCGCGGGCCGGGTGGGCGTAGTAGTGATCAATTTCGCTGATGGGCGGGGCCAGGGCCGCGCCCAAGGCGGCCAGTCGTTTTTCCAACGCGGCCGCATCGCTTACGGGAAACTTCTGCTCGACTTCGTAATTCATCGTGCTGCTCGTTTCCTAACATCGTACATCCAGTCCATAGCCGACGGCTAACAGCCGCCGGAGGAGATTTGCGCCGTTTCCGGCGGCTGTTAGCCGCCGGCTATTCGTTACGACATGGTCTCATTCCTCACCCCTCATCTCTCATTCTTCATCTCTCACTCGCTCCGCCCGCCAGCCCGGCCGATGGCCGAATCGCCGTAGCGGGCGCGGATCTGGTCGGTCACCTCGTCGAGTCGGCCTTGGCGGCGGCGCTCTTGCCGGTCGAAGAGCATCTGCTGGGCCTCACCCGAGCGGTCCAGACCGCTGGTGCCCATGCCCAACAGCCGCACCGCCGCATGGCCCGGCGGCAGCCGCTTCTGGAACATCTCGGCGGCCGCCTGCCAGAGTTCCTCGGTCAGGTCGGTCGGCACGGCAAGCGTGCGGCTCCGCGTGATCGTCGAAAAATCGGCGAAGCGGACCTTCAGGTGGACGGAGCGGGCGCGGAGGCCGTGCCGTCGCAGCCGTCTGGCAACCTGTTCGGTCAGCTCCAGAAGCCACGCCCGCAGCACTTCCTTGTCGGCCACGTCAACGGCGAAGGTCGTTTCGTGCGAGATCGACTTGGCCTCGTGGTCGGGCGTGACGCGGCGGTCGTCGATGCCTTGGGCGAGTTGCCAGAGGTGCTCGCCGGTGCTGCCGAAGCGATCTTGGAGCACGTCCGGCGGCAGGCGGCGCAACTGGCCGATGGTGGCCACGCCCAGCCCGGTGAGCGCCCGGTGCGACACCTTGCCCACGCCCCACAGCCGGCCGACCGGCAAGGGATCGAGAAACTCCTGCACACCGTCCGGCGGCACGATGACAAAGCCGTCGGGCTTTTCCAGATCGCTGGCGATCTTGGCCAGGAACTTGTTTGGCGCCACGCCGACCGAGGCCACCAGCCGCACCTCACGGCGAATCTCCGCCTTGATCCTTCGAGCGATCTCGTCGGCCGGGCCGAAGAGGCCGGTGCTGCCGGTGACGTCCAGAAAGGCCTCGTCCAGCGAGAGCGGCTCGACCAGCGGCGTGTAGCGAAAGAAGATCTCCCGGATCTGGCGCGACACGCCGGCATAGAAGTCGATCCGCGGACGCAGGTACTCGGCGTGCGGGCAGAGCCGCCGGGCGGTGGCCGTGGGCATCGCGCTGTGGACGCCGAACCGCCGCGCCTCGTAGTTGGCCGCCGCCACCACGCCCCGCCGTTGGGCCTCACCGCCGACGATCACCGGCTTGCCGACCAGCTCCGGCCGCTCGCGCTCCTCGACCGAGGCGTAAAAGGCGTCCATGTCGACGTGGAGGATCATGGCTCTTGGAACCCGTAGAGGCCCGCCCAACAGATCAGGTCATTTGCACTGGAGCACATCAGGTTGCCTTTTGCAGGCAGGCCGACAGCGTCCGGGCAGCAACGGCCGGGTCGGCGGCGGCGGTGACGGCCCGGCTGACGGCGATCCGCGTGAACCCGGCGGCGAGCACTTGGGGGAGGTTCTTTGGGGTGATACCGCCAATCGCGAATGCCGGCAGGCGGATCTCCTCGGCCACGGCCCGCAAAAGCGGCAAACCGGGAAGCTGGTCGAACTCCTTGGTCTCCGACGCAAACGTCGGGCCCACGCCGATGTAATTGGCGCCGTCGAGCACCGCCCGCCGGGCCTCTTCGATCGAGTGCGTGGAGACGCCCACCAGCGCCTCGGGGCCGACGATCGTGCGGGCGTCCTTGACCGACAGCTCCTCCTGGCCGACGTGGACCCCGTCGGCGTGGACCAGGGCGGCGATGTCCGGGCGGTCGTTCATGACAAACAGCGTGCGGCCGCGGCGGGTGATCTGCCGCAAGAGCCTCGCCCGCCCGTAAAGCTGCCGGTCATCGAGCCACTTGTCGCGAAGCTGGAGCACGTCGACCCCCGCCTCGACCAGCGTCGAGGCCAACTCCTCGAACTCCTCGGCCGTCTTGCGGCCGTCGATGAGCACGTAAAGCCGGGCGTCGGCCAGGCGGTTGCCGCTCGCTTCGGTGATCTGGACCGCCCGCTGGAGCGTGTAGCTGCGGTAGCGAAGCGTCTCGAACTCGCCGGCCAGCGACGGGTCGATCAGCTTGCCGAACTCCTCCAGGCTGCGGAGCGATTCCTGGAGGCGAGTGAAATTGGCGGCCAGCACGCCGGCGGCGTCCTCGCGGCGGTGCTCCGCGTCGGTCCAGAGGCTGGTGCCGACGTCGGCCTGCGTCTCGCGGGCGGCCAGCCGGTCGCCCAGGGCGATCCGCCCGACGAGCGCAGCCAACTCGTGGCGCAGCCTTTTGAGCTGGTCCGTCAGGTGCCGGTCATCGAGGACGAAGCGGGAGTAGTCCTCGACGACGCGGAGTCCTTCGCGGCCGCGGTTGACAGCGGCGTCCAGCACACGGAGCACGCGGATCTGTTCGGCCAGCGCGGCGCGGCGAGGGGCCCAGGAGCCCTTTTCAAGGGGGGTCGACTCTGGAGCAGCCTGCGAGGAGGTGCGTTCTTCCCGGGCTTCGGGAGGCAAGGCCAACGGCTGAGGATCCTCGACGGGCGGGGGCCCGACTGGGTGGCCGTACTGTCGGCGGATTTCCTCCTCTAGAGAGTTATAGTCCACCCCTCTTTGCCGGATCCAATCGCCAGTTTCGTGTTCACCCAGGGCCAAGCCCAGTAAAAGGTGTTCCGTGGCCAGCACCAGCGGCTGAGGGTCGTCGCCCAGCCGGGCGACGACCGTGGAGAGCGATTGTTCCACTTCGTCGCCGAAACGCCCCGGCTGCAAGGGCACTTCGCTTCGGACGAGCCGGGGCCAGTGCTTCTGCACGTCGGCCGCGGCGATTCCGTGCCGCGCCAGCACGATCGCCGCCCGGCACTCCGTCTCGGCCAACAGCCCCAGCAGCAGCGACGGGGCCCCAAAACCGTTGGAATCGCCGCAGCCAGACCAGCGGGCGGCCTCGCTGAGCACCCGCTCGGCCCCGGCCGTGAACTGGCGTTGGAGGTGGTGTTGCATAAGTGTCAATTTCCCAAAAACGGGGAGTACCGGCAACAGGCCCCGGCCCCCGGCCGCCAAGGTCGGACCGCCGCTGTGGCTGCCTTGATTCAGCCATTTCTAAGAGTTAGAATTCCCTGGTTGCCAAGCGCTAACCGCCACATGAGGGAGATGGGAGTACGCCGTGGGCAGGATGCCGTGGGCAATGTACCTGTGGCCGGGGCTGCCTCAGCTTGCCAAAGAGGGGAGCTGGGCCGCGCTTGCCGTGGCCGTCGGTTTTGCCGCGCTGGTGAACGCCGCCCTTTGCGGCACCCTGGTGTGGGACGAACTGGTGGCGTCGGGCATGCGTACGGTGCTGTGGGCGGCCGTGGGGTCGGTTTGGATTGCTTCGGTCGCCGCTACCTGCCGTTGGCACCGTCGCCAAGCGGCGTGGCAGTCCGGCGGCCCGGCCCGAGACGCCCTCGCCGCCGCACAGGATCATTATTTGAAGGGCAACTGGTTCGAAGCGGAACAGATCCTCGCCGGCCTGATCCGAAGAAACCCGCGAGACGTGGACGCCGGCTTGATGCGGGCGAGTTTGTTTCGCCACACCCGACGATTCGTCGAGGCGGCCGGTGAGTTGGAGCGGATCGGCCGCTTCGAAAGCGCCCGAAAGTGGGAGCTGGAAATTCAAAGAGAGCACGAATTGCTGGGCCAAGCCGCCCAGAGCGGCCAATCCGACGCCGGCCAGCCGGGTGAGCCGTGTGGCAAGCCCGCCGCCGAAGAGCGAAGCGAGCCGGCAAAACCGATTTCCGATGCGGCCTGAACGGTCGCGCCCAAGCAAGCTTTGGGATCAAAGCCCAAGGCAAAGGTAACCAAAAAATGTACGAGCGATTCACCGACCGCGCCCGCAAGGTCATGCAATTGGCCAACCAGGAGGCTCAGCGGTTCAACCACGAATACATCGGCACGGAGCACATCCTTCTTGGGTTGATCAAGGAGGGGAGCGGGGTTGCGGCCAACGTGCTGAAAAACCTCGACGTCGACCTGCGGAAGATCCGCCTGGAGGTCGAGAAGCTGGTGCAGAGCGGCCCCGACATGGTCACCATGGGGAAGCTGCCGCAAACGCCCAGGGCGAAGAAAGTGATCGAATACTCGATGGAAGAGGCCCGCAACCTCAACCACAACTACGTCGGCACGGAGCACATCCTGCTGGG
>Ga0180438_10004986_pt1 | contig 18769 bp, 35 predicted proteins | sample SS_ome_12_FD_132455 | JGI IMG/M metagenome (GOLD analysis project Ga0180438, IMG submission 132455) | Hypersaline lake sediment archaeal communities from the Salton Sea, California, USA - SS_3_D_2 metaG | ecosystem: Environmental > Aquatic > Non-marine Saline and Alkaline > Hypersaline >...
ACACAGCAAACCAAAGCGTAACCTACAAGGCTGAAGTATGGATCGTATCTGTTGATGACGGGAAGGAACACCTGCACTCATCAAAGACTATGGACTTCATGAAGGCATGGGACATATTAGGCAGTGAAAGCATATTCCTCAGCTTCATATTTGTAGGCACTCTTGTATTCATCGGGCTTACAGCCGGCCCTGTAGCCTCAATCATGATGTGTGTGTTAGGGCTGCTGTTGTCTTTTTACCTTGGATGGCTCATGATAGGGCTGGAAAGCATAGTAGGGCTGGCAATATCAGGCTTCATAGTGGCCTTTAGGAGGAAATACAGGTAACATGAAATTCCACGAAGCTGCAATATTAGTTGTGTTATCTACAATGGTATTGTTAGGGATAACTATGTTTCTCTCAGACCTTGCTTCTAGGCATAGCACAACAGTAAACCTTGCTGGGCTGAATGGTACTAACTTCATACTTAACGATACAAATACAAATACAACTAGGGCTTATGACCAGCTAAAGGATGTGGTTCTTGAATTTGAAGATGCAACATTACTAGATATTCCAAACAAGCTGATAAAAGTAGGGATGACATCTATAAAGATAATGCTTGGCTCATGGGCAGACCTAACTACTATGATAAGCAACCTGATAGATAACATAGGGCTGCCTATCCCACCCTGGTTTTCAGCTGGGATAATAACTTTAATCACCATCATAATAGTTGCTATAATGATATATGCATTTTGGAAATGGAAGTTTGAGGATTGAAAATGCCAAGACCATTCCCCGATCCAAACATAAGCACACCTGAGAGGATATGGCAGTATGCAGATACTGTGACCTCTGGTTTTTTGAGCACATTGACAGTATTATCCATCTATGTGGTAGTGTTCATATGGCTAAAAACAAAATTATACAAGACATCAGAAGCGGCTGCTGTTGCTGGGTGGATTTCCTTGGTGCTTTCATCTCTTCTATGGACTCTCGGTTCTTTAAAAGGAAATGTTTTAGTTACTCTATTGGTTATAACAGTATTAGCCACTATATGGGGGTTCTTTGAAAAGGATTACCCTTAAAGTAAAATACTAAAACATATTTAGTATAGATTTATAAACCTCCTTTATCTTGAAACTGTTATGTTTAACTGGTGTAATTCTATGTCTGAAATTGATGTGGGGGGGTGTTAGAACAAATGGAAGCATTTAAATTTATCCCATATATTATCCTTATGATAGGTATCGGAGGTATCATAGCTGGAGCTACAGCCATAGTGTTGGCCCAATTCCAAGCTTCTACAACTGATGCGTCTGCTATAGCTGCTATCAAGAACGCAACAAGCGGAGTAGGGACAGTTTCAAAACAACTGCCCACGATGGCAATCATAGGAGTTATGGTGATAATTATATCGCTGATTGTGTCCGTAGTGGCTTATTTCAGGTTCTTCAGATAAACTGCTTTCATTCCAACTAAAATGGATATGAAAGCGTTTGAAATGGTGCCATACATAATCTTGATGCTATGTGTATCTGGAGTGCTGTTAGGGGCGATGCTTGTTTCACAAGCGCAATTCGGGGATACTATTACCAAATGCTACAATAGCAGCTTTACATATTCCAGTACTACTGGAAAATGTACCAACAATACAGCAAGTGTTGGTGCTATAGGCCAGGACAGCCTTAACTTTTCTGATGATTATTATGCTATTCACCAAGGAAAAGAAGGTCTGACAGCCGTATCAAAACAGCAAAGCACTATAGCTATCATAGGCGTTATGATAATAATAATCTCCTTAATAGTCAGCGTTGTTGCTTATTTCCAATATTTTAGATAAGCAATCAACAGCCACTATGATAACTTGAACCTTTTTTTTATTTTTATTGTTTTGTTAGTTGTTCCTTTCTTATTTCATTAAGAGCCTGTTTATACTTCTCAGGAAGGCCTTTTTCAAGAACCCTCAGTATAAAATACAGGCTTCCTCCTAGTTCTACCTGTGCTTCTAAAATCTTATCTAACTTTATCCCTAGTTCATATTCCATTTTTATCCTCCTGGGCAGATACATTTACCTAGTAAATCGTTGTATAGCCCAACTAAAATGTTATATTTGCGCTCTATTGAGAAGCAATATATCACAACAATGGCTGCGAAGATGATCAAGGCTAAGATAAGCACAATAGTGAGCTTTTCTTTTGTTGTTTCATCTATCCTTTTGGTCCATATGCTGTTTTTCTCAAAAATATCTATTTTCATCATATCACCACCACACATTACGTACGTAATGCATACCTCTATTTCCACTGGAACTCATTTTAAGGCTTTGTAAGCCTTTAAACACTCCATTGAACATAGGTAAAAACCCTTATAATAAAAATGGCATGGTGAGGCTCCACATGCTTTACAATGACTTATATAGGGTGTGATTAGTTCTTCATAATCAAGAGGTTTGTTTTTTATGACTTTTATGACATTTATACAACTTTTCCCACTCAGCTCCAGTATATAGAGAAATTGAGTGGGATTTTTTGTATAATTGTCATAAATGTCATAATTGATGTCAATTCCTTCAACAAAATACCCAGTTTTGTAAGTTCCATCACCATCTACGTCTTTGTTAAGCCTTTCAACCCATAATCCTTCATCTTCTAAGTCTGTTTTGAACTCCTTTCTGCTTATCCTCCTTTTTTTGAGCTTTTTTAACAATCTTATGTAAGATGTATAGAACTCATTGTATGAAATATACCTATCTTCTTCAATGACACAACACTTTTGGATAAATAATGGTAATGGATTAGAAGAAATCATGTATTTTGTTCTTCTTTCCTGTATTGTTCCCTGGTTTGTAAAACTACCCCTTTCTAACAGTTCGGGGATTATCCTTATAATCTTCTTTGCTAGGTTATTGTATTCAATATCTGGTATAGTGGTTGTTATGTCCTTTCCTTCTGGAAATTCATTTTGGAAGTCTATTATAAGCCATCTCCTGAAGAAACCATCAGAAGTATCTTGCGTTGTTGGAAGGCTGTTTGAAGCTATAATTATCTTTGCATAGTTGTAACCTGTAAAGGGGTCTTTGCCCTTCTTTTCAAAACCTATCTTGTCGCCACCTGTGAGCTGCTTTAATAGGCTTGTATTGGTTAAAAGGCCAAAGTTGGTTTCACCCATGATGGCAACTAGCTTTTTAAATAACCTAAAGCTTTCAAACCTGCTTTTGTTGTTTCCGCTTATCAGGTCAAGGCTTGTGCTAGTTACGTTTATGTCACCCCCTAAAAACTTATCAAGCACCTTTAAGAAGCATCCTTTGCCGTTTCTCCCCGAACCAACCAAGCAGAACAACAGCTGGATAGGATATTCCCTATAGCAGCAATATGCTATCAGCTCATACAAAGTTTTAATATTTTTTTCACCAACCCATTCTTTAAACAGCTTATCCATCATTGGCGTGTCCTCTGATTCTCCTATCTCCCATGGAATAGGGTTTGTAAAGAAATAGTTTGGCTCAACTTGGTATATCTTATTGCTCTTTATGCTGTAAGCCTTTTCTTTGAATTGAATCCATTTAACAGGGGCTTCTTTTGGTATTTTTTTCCTTCCAACCCTTTTAAATGCCTCAAGATAATTGTTTTTGATCCTAGAATTGACAGTCTGCCCCATAAAACCCAATGTATCGTCAAGCTTGTTCATGACTTCTGTCTCATCAACATGTTCATACTTATTGCCGATCCAAAACCAGAATAAGCCAGTCTTATCAAAGAAGAAAGGCTGTCTGTTGTAGAACACTAAAGCGTTGCTTATAAAATTGTCAATCTTTATTATCTTTTCGTTGCTTTTTTTTCTTTCATCTGCAATGCCTTCAAACTCCAATAAATCTATCCCCAGCTCTTTCAATATTTCATTCAATGTTTTTATCTTTGCAGTTACAGTATCAAGACATGAACAGTATCTCCTCAGTATCTCATTTTTCTTAACTGTGCTTAGGCCAGATTTCTCAAGTATGCTTTGGAGCGCATTCTGATATTTATTGTCTAGCTTTGGGTCTATCACCAGCCCCAGGTTTTTGTTTTCTTCTTTTTTTGATGCCATGATTTTGATATTATGATTTATCAGATTCAATTTTTCCATGCACATACCTTATCTTCTCCTCTATTTCCTTCTTTGGAATCTCCATTATGTAAGTCCACATCTTTAATCACCTTTCTTTTACTATTTTTAATAAATAATAAAAATAAAAAAAAAGCCTACTAATCAGTAGGCCTTTATGGTGAGATAGCCTGCGTCATCAGTTGTTGTAGCTACTTCTAAACCCCTTAGTTCCTTTATAGTGCCCTTCCCAAGAAATCTCAGCATTGTGGCTACTGCACCCCTGTAAGGCAGCTTGTTTTCGCTGTCAAGCTTTATCCAAAGTCCGCTCTGCTTTATCTTGCCTTTCTGCTCATACCTGACGCTGCTGACACCAATCTTCCTGTCTTTCACATCTGGGTGGTCTACAAGAAGGTTTAATTTGTCACCGATAACCTTCCCTTCCTTATCTTTGATGTCCTTCTCTACTTCATAGTCTGCGATAACCACTCTTTTCGCTGTTATCTCAGGCTTGTCTTCACCGATTACGGCATCTTCTATTTCCATTTTTGCCTTCCTCCTCCACTTTTCGAGTGAATATAAAAACCTTGCCATGCCTAGCCAAGCCAAGCCCCGCCCAGCCATGCCTTGCCCGGCCATGCCATGCCTCGCCAAGCCACGCCAAGCCACGCCAAGCCTCGCCTTGCCATGCCCGGCCTTGCCTCACCTTGATTATGATTTTTCTTCTATATGCTTCACATAAAACTTTCCAAACATACCTTTCTTTTCCGGCCTCCAATCTCCAATGCCAACATACTTTCCAGCGTGTTCTAATATCTCATGTATTGTTGAGGTATCAATGCTTTCATCGTTTAGTATTATTTCAAATTCACAGCCCCATTTATCCATTCTAGGTCTTGATACCATCATCCTGCCTTTAGTCATTGGGTTTACTGCTGCAATTCTAAATGGAGTCCAGCTATTATCATTTATGATGGCTTCAGGAAGTACATCAACTGTAGCCCCTATAAGCTTAGAATAGTTTGATTTCCCTTTCCCCGTTATCTTAAATTGCTTTCCAGCTTCCACTAATGCGTTTCTGAAATACACACATGGAATATAGGGTTTTCCTTTTATCATATATAACTTGTCCTCAATTTCCTGTTCTTTTGGGCTTCCAGTCCTTTTCTTAATTTTATTATCTATCTGAGTATCCCTGAACCTATTATACAACAGAGGGGATACCCCTTCAACAACTACTTTTATTTTTTTCATTTTTTTTCCTCTTGCTTAACTTCTTTGAGTTAAGTCCATGCCAAGCCACGCCAAGCCCGGCCTTGCCATGCCAAGCCTCGCCATGCCCCGCCTCGCCATGCCCCGCCTCGCCATGCCCCGCCATGCCCGGCCCCGCCCTGCCAAGCCTAGCCAAGCCAAGCCAAGCCATGATCATTAAACCTCATAAAGCTCGAACTGTTCTTCGTAGCACTTATTGTTGGATGTCACCTCCAGCGATAATCTTTTTAATGTTTCATCCATCTTAATAAACCCACAAGGCCATGCACAGGCCCTGTGGGGTTCCACCCCCAAAATTCCCGACTTCTGGGATTATGAGCTTATCACCGCACTATTATGGTATGACTTTTTTGTCACACTATTCTGCTATCCTCCCATACATCCTGTCCCATTCATCAACCATGCTGATGATATGCTCTCTTGATTGAGGGAAGCAGATAAGCTGTTTAGCTATAAACTGCAAAGCCTCAACATCAAGATGTTTCAGGTAGTTTTCAATCTTTATCTTATCCACGCTTTCCATTTTCATCATCTCCTTTTCTTTTTTCAAGTAAGAGTTTGTAATGCACCCAGCAGTAGCCTCCAAACAATGCTGTGTTTAAGCATCTTCCCCCATTCTTTGGGGTTGCCTTGCACATCTCTTTAGAGCCGTCTTTACTCCTCAAAAAAATCATCTCCTTTCTTCACTTTCAATGTTTTAAGCACAGATGGATCATGGGCGTTTGGAAAATCTATATGGTGGTTAAACCTTCGCTTTAAAACTTCAATCTTGGCATCTAGGGCTATAGCTGTGGCTCTCATCTCGTTTACCAGCATCTCTGCTTCGTTATATCTGTATTTTTTCTCCATTTAATGAAGCCTAGCAGGAAAAGAGGTTTGGTTTGAGCAGAATCCCTCAAAACGGCCCAAACCAAAAAACAGATGCTGCTGTTTAAAACCTGCTAGGCTTTTGACAAGCTAAAAAGGGCTGCTAATTGGGGATAGCTAGAGATGGTTTCTGTAAAACCTATGATGTGTTCCAAACCATTGTTTAACCTTTTTAGCTTTCTGTCAGTCTGTCTTATTCATGGCGAGTTTGAAAGGGTTACTGCACCTATGACGTTGGGGTTCATAGAGCCAGAAGAAAAACAAACTCTATGCCAATAAGATTCAAACTTCCATATCCATGTAGTGAGACATTCCATAATGCCTCCTCATAAGCTTATCTGAGGTGAACTCTTTCCCGCAGATAGGGCATTTTGAAATGTTTTTAGATGGTTTTTTTGGAGGTACTGGAGGGACATCAAGCTCATCCTCTGGCTCCTCTTCCATAGGTTCTGGGTTTCTCATTGGCCCCTGTGCAGGCCTCCTCATCATCCTGTTTATAGCTTCCTGCCTTGCGATATTATACCCTTGCTGGCCTATGTTCCTTTCATAATAATTTGGAGCATGGTTTCTTTTGCGTGCAGTATCATTTTTCTGCTGCGGCCTGTATCTGCGTTGCTGGCTATAATCCATCTGAGGCATAGGGTCAAAATCAATATCTTCAGGCTCATCAGTCGGTTTCATAGTAAGCGGAGCAAGGTGCAGGGCCAACGCTATTATTATAGAGCCCATAAGCAATAGCATCCCAGCTGTCTGGTTCGGAACTGCTATGCTTGTAATCAGGCTTGCACATCCAACACATACCATAACTAACCTAAGAATTTTTGTCCCATTCATTTTTTTATCACCTTTGTTTTTTTGATTATTGTTTCGCTATCCATGTCTTCATCTATGTTTGCATTTACTTCATCTATTATTGTCTGCTGGGCTTCTTTCCTTATCCTTGCCCTTTCTTCATCATCCTTCTGTAGAAATTCTATATATGTGTTGTTATCCACATAAATTGGTATCTGCGCCATTTTAAAAAATAAAAAAAATCAGAACGCCTCCAAAGTTCTGATCCAGTAAAAATCATCTATGAATTGTTCGTCAGTTTCCATGTTATCACCTAGTTATACTATACAGTATAACCAATATATAAATATTTGGATAAAAAGGGTTAATAATAGTGTTAAATAATATCATATAGTGCTAAACCTCAACTTTCTCCTCAACTTTTTTACTGATTTTATCCTTCTCTTCGTTCCTTAATGACTTGGCAAATTCCAGCACCACGTTCTGGAAAACAAACAATACCCCAGTTATCACAACCATCCACTTAAAGAAAGGATTAGCCCCGTATTCATCTAAATATTTAAATGCTACCCATGCTATCGTTGTCTTAAACCATACTGCTGCAAATCCCGCTAAAGATTCTATCAATGTATATTTATCCATGTCATCTTGTGTTCTATACTTTACCTGATCCTTCACTTGTTTCATTAACTCTCCCATCTTTTCCTCCGCAGAAATGCTCATAATCCAGCCTTACAAAATGATGGCATAGCTCATGGGCTTCTGTCTTGTTTATCTCTTCTGCTGTCTTGTCACCAACCCAAACGCAATAATATCCTTTATGGTTGTATATCCCTTTAAGCCCAAACTCCACATCAGGGTTATACATCATACAGCTTTCACATCTGTTGTCTATTGTCCATCCTTCATGGAATATGCATAATACACTAATTATACAAAATATATTCCCAGCTATCAGGAAAATAAACAAGTTATCATTAATAGATTCCTTATTACTCTTTCCTATCATTTAAAACAACCCTTCCATCCTCTGAATTGAATTGGCTTAGACATATGGTGCATAAGGCAACATGCTTAGTCCCGAACCAGCATTCCCTATAATTGTTTGTTTCCTCTTCACATAGCCTACATTTCATCATTTCACCCCGATAAACCGCATAAACCTTTTTTCCTTAGGCTCTATTCTTTTGAAGTATTTGTAGTCTAGGTCTGCCCATTCAAATATTGTTTCTTCTCTAAATGTATGCCAATATGGTACATAGACATTATCTAAATAGTTGTACCTCTTGTTGGCTGGAATCCCTATAATTTCGCATAATTTAACAGCAGTTCTAAAATTGATTGCCTTTGCTATTATCCTGAATATATTGTTTAATTTCCAGTACCAGTATTTCCCATAGACTGCAAAGTATATTATGCCATTTTTTTTCAGCACTCTTGTGCATTCATCAAATACTTTTTTAGGATTAGGTGTGTGGTGCGCCACTCCAGAACAGATTACAAAGTCAAAAGTGCTATCATTGAATGGAATGTCTAATGCTGAACTTTTCCTTATTTCTATGTTCTTAAACTCTTTAAATTGAGGTCTTTCTTTGGTTGCCTTTATTGCATAATCGTTTATGTCTATTCCTATAGCTTTTTTTGCCTTTAACCTTCCTAAAGCAATTAGATACCTACCTTGTCCACATCCAACATCTAGGCATGTTTTGCCTTCAAACCATTTCATAGGTACAATTTTCCATTTCTTGAATCTTTCAATAAAGAGCTGTATGCTATCCTCAAACTGCTTATCTGAATAATCCTTAAACAGCTTGTTGTATATATCCCTATTTTTCAGTTCCCAACTGTTCATTTTCTTTCCATCCTTTTATATAACTCATCGCTCAACCTCCCTATCCATAGGATTAGTTGAATATCCGAACTCTTGTCTATGAATGCTTCTGCAACCTTTATGTCTTTAATAGTTAGTCCTTTTTTCATTTGTTTATTCCACCCTGTCAGTCAGGATAACCCTTCCATCCTCTGACCTGAACTGGTGCATACAATCTTGGCATATTGCTCTTAATTTCATGCCAAACCAGCATTCCAAGTAGTCTTCAGTTTCTTTTTCACATAGGTGGCATATCATTTTTTACCTTTACTTGCGCAATATGGGCATAGATAATGGATACCAAATAAACTCTAGTCGGCTATAATAACCCTCCGTCTTCTATTAGATTACACTTATCACACTCTCCTTTCTTGTTTAATGGTGTCTTATGAAATGGACATTTAGCCGATTGAGTTTTTTGAGTATTGTGTTTAGTGAGGTTTTCTTTTGGGATATAATGTGAGCATTTGATAACATATTGTGTTTGAACATCATTATCAAAAATACATCTAAATGTATTTACATTATTCACCCAATCTATCATATATTTAAAATAATTTTTACAATTTTTGCATAATCTTGTCATCTTGAAAACCTTATCTTATTATATGATTTTTGGCAGTCATAAGAGCAAAAATGCTCTGTTGCAAATTCTCTAAGCATTCCGATAACACCGCAGTTTAAGCATCTTGAAGCTATATAGCTGAAATTATTTCTCGTTGTTGCACTCACTAGTTGGCTTTTTAATCTCATAGCTTATTGCCTTCAGGATTTTCCTTCTTTAATTTCCTGATTATGCCCCTGTTAAGGTTGATTACATTCCTCAACAGCTCATTGGCATTGTTCAGCTCGTTTATCATGTCTTGTTTGTTCATTTTCTGATTAACCTCTCCGATATGACACGACCAAAAGCCTCTTACGACCAAGCCATAACAAGATTGACCAGCCAATCGGGTTTATGGCATAGATGGTTGGTTATTTCACCTATTGTTTCGTAGGCTTTTGGATTGTGAAACATTAAAACCAATGACGGCCATTCTTTAAATCCCTGACTGCTTCTATTCTTAGCCTTAGCTTTAATGTTGAGTATTCTGTATCATTGGCTTTCCTTGCCGGCATCCTGATTTGGTAAAGTATCATCTGTTGTAGTTCCTTTTTCTCCAATTCTGGTTTGCTTATTATTATTTCAACCATTTTTGTTTTTTTCATTACGCTTGATGATGTTCTGCTCATAAAAGAGCAACTCACCTATCTGCTCATTTGTCATCTGCTTAATATCATCAATCATTATCTTGGCAGCTTTCTTGTGTAACTTATCCATTTTTTATTTTGCATAAGGTTTATGATTTTAAGAAGCCTTGTCCATCACAAACTGTACAATCTTCCAAGTCATAACCATTTAAATCTTTTTTTGCACTTTTAATTTCTCCTTTACCACCACATTTAGGGCAAAGTTTCTTTAAATCATTATTATGTTTAGTGAAGTTTTGTTCAAAAAATAATAATTCATCTATCTGTTCATTTGTCATCTCTTTCATATCCCTTATTATTATATCAACAGCTTTTTTATGCAGTTTATCCATCTTATAAACCTCATTGAACATAAGTTCCTAAAAAGCTCATTGCGCTTTTTAGCGTTTTCAATAGCAATCACATCCTCTTTATATTCTCTACATTTTAGACATATTGGTCTACCAGATGCATAAAACTGAGCCTCTCTTTGGCAACCATTGTATTTCCTTATGCATTCCATCTTTAACTATGCTTATGACATCTAGGGCACCTAAATTCTCGGTACATTTTAGCACCACAATAAGGGCAGTATTTTTGAGATTGCCTATTGTCTAGTTCTTCCATTTGCATCACCTTCATATCTTTTTAAACTCCCAATGTATATATCTGCCAAAGGCTCTGACAGCAGGAAGCTTAAACCTTAATATTGGAAATATCCCATAGGAATAATATTTCCTGTCTAGCTTAAACTTTTCCTTGATTGCCTTGGAGATTATTGCAGGAGTAAAAAGGTTGATATGGTCATTGGCATAGTTCCAACGGATGAAATTTGATGTTAATAAGAAGTTCATCTTCTCAAAGATGGTAAAACCATTGGGTACCGAAACTATTAGCCTTCCATTATTTTTCAGAACTCTATAAGCTTCCCTAAAGAAACTAAAGGTATTCTCAATGTGCTCTAACACATACTGGCAGATTATGAGGTCTAAGCTATTGTTGGAATAAGGCAGTTTTTGGGTGTTGAGGTTGCAGGCCTTGAATTTCTTGAATTTCTTTGATTTCCAGAGGTAGTCTTTTAGGTCTGTATATTCAAGGTTCTTAAAGCCCATCTTATCCAATTCTTCCAGAAGCTGCCCTTCAAAACAGCCTATTTCAAGTATTTTAGATTCTTTTGGGATTGTTTCCAGCCTTTCTTTAAGCCATTGTTCCATACATATCACCATTTCTGTCTCTTATCCATCGCCTTAATCCTTTCTTCGTATTTCCATACCATCTCTTCATAATACCTTATCTTTGACTTCGCCTTTTCTATTAGCTTTTGATATTCTATCCTTTGGTAGTCATCTAGCCTTTGTTTCATATCCAATTTTATCACCTTTTGGGTCTAAATATTAGTGTCCTTTAATATAAAGGTTACATTCCTATTGGCTTTTCATACGTATGGCTCACTCTTTCTTGGTGATTTTAATGGCATTTTTCAGAACCTTCTTTCGTTCCATGAGTATAAATCTCCTAGTATGTCTCTTATCATTGACTTATCATCATAGGTAAAGATGTCTGGGCTGATGTATTCGTTTAAGGCTACCTTGGCAGTATGCCCCAAATGTTTTGCTACCTTAAACCCATCATTACCTAAAGCTATAAGCCAGCATTCAGTAGTTTTCCTTACGTTATGAGGGGAGAAATCCCTCCAGTCTTTCCTTCCAACCTGCCTAGAAAGACGTTTTATACATGAACTGAGGGCAGTATGCTTTAAGACTGGAAAATAATCTTCAGGCCATAGTTTGTATCTTCTTATCATGCCTTTTAGATATTTTGTAAATTTGCTTGATATTGGTATATGCCTTGGTACTGGTCTTTTTTCTCCTCTCTTAGCCCTGACTTTTGTGATCCTCAATATCAGGTTATTTCTTTCGTAGTCCACATCTTCAACTTTGATGTGCCTAGCTTCTTTATGCCTTGCTCCTGTGTTTATCAGGATAGTAAGGCTGTCTCTCTGCCTAGGCTTTGCCATTTGGATTATCTTATTCCATTCTTGAGGATAGAAAAAAAGCTTACCATTCTCCTTTACATAATATTTTCCATGTTTTCCAGCATTTATCAAAGGCATTTTATCCCTCTCGTCTTATAACTGTTTTTGTATTGTATCTCATATTTATAATATAATCTTGTAACAAACTATCCTAAAAACCTCATTGAACATAATGTTGGTGTGAGGCTCTTCCGTTAGGAACTCGAAGGCAAAGCCATCGAGAGTAAATCTGCGTTAGCAGATTTATTGAGTTTCACACTAATTAGTTTCTCCTTTAGGACTGCCGAAGGCAGAGCTTTTGCCCTCGAAAGTCTTTTCTCTATTTCAGGATCATAACCACCAAACTTTATAATTTGGTTATTAATCCTACATTGTTGAGTAAAATAATCTATTTGTTCTTGATTCCATAATTCAGGATAGACTTTAGAATCAAGATAATACTTTTTAAATCTACAATTACATATTGGTATATGCTCATGCAACATCACTTTTGCTTTCAATAAACATTCAGTCAAAGAAACATAATAATTTGAAATTATATAGCAAATCATATCCTTATCCTTATATCCTGCATTTTTTAGCATTTTTATCCCATCATAAACCCTATAATAGCTTTTCTTAGTATAAGAATCATCCCACGCAAACCTTATATTAATAAATCTATTTTCTTTCAATGAAAAGGCTATATTAGGGTGTAAATCTTTTAAATTAATCCCTTGCGTTAATTCATAATAAACTACTTTCCCATTAACTTTTTTTGATCCTAACTCATAAATAGTTTTAATGACATCTTTTTTTGATAAAAATGCTTCATCATGTATAAATACCTTATTTGATTTAATCTCTGGGATAGTCTTATAATCCTTGAAAGTTGTCTTACTCTGAAAGCAGAAAGGACAACTATAAGGGCATCCTTCACTTGTTCTGATTGTTTGTTCTTCCATTTTTTCGAGGGCAAAAATTGAAACTAATGATGGCGATTAACCGATAGTTTTAATTTTGTTTAATCGCTATTATGTTTAGTAAAAATGTCTTTTCCTATTTTCTTCATAATCTTCCTAACTTCTTTTTGCCACTCTTCATCCATCCAACAAGTAGCTTGAAGTTCACTTAAATCATTCCAAATATCTGTTTTTGTATATGACATTTTTATTGAACATAAGTTCCTAAAAAGCTCATTGCGCTTTTTAGCGTTCTAGCTTCAATGCCAACTCTGTTAAGTTTAATGTTCTGCATTGAAGATATATCTGTGTTGTTCTCAGGCTGCTATGGCCTAAGAGCTGCCTAACTACTTCTAAGTCTATGCCTTTGTTCACTAGGTTAATCGCAAAGCTATGGCGCAGGTCATGGAGGGTGAAGTGCTTCTGTAGGCCTGCTTTTTTTATTGCTCTCTTTAAAACTTCTTGGAAACTCCTCTCCGAGATGTGGCCTCTGTATGTCTGGAATAAATAGGGGTTATCCTGCTTTGTATTCTTAGCAAACCTTTCAAGCCAGTCTACTATTTTAGAATGGATTATGGTCTGCCTGTCTTTGCCCCCCTTCCCTTGTTTGATAAATATTATCAGCTTGTCATAGTAGATGTTATGTTTCTTTAGCCTAACAAGCTCATGGCTTCTCAACCCAGAACCATATATCAGGCATAAACCTAACTTGTGCTTAATGTTAGGAATCTGTTTCAGAACAAGGTTAAATTCATCCTTGCTTACATAAGTCGGCAAAGACTTATCCACTTTTGCTTTTGTGAACTGCAAATCATATCCCAGATATTTTTTAGTATAGAAATTTACTATTGTCCTGTATTGATTATAGGTTCTGGGCTTTAGGTTAAGCTTGGTGAATAACTCCTCAACTTGTGGTCCTGTAAATCTCTCACCAAGATACATAAAAATCCTTTTCAGGACAAAGCAATAGCTATTTATTGACTTCTGCTTGAACCCTTTGCTTTTCAGGAATTGTGAAATCTCCTTTGTTTTTGTCATTAAACTCACCAATTAGGAAGTAGAGCTACTATATAAAGATTGTGTAAAATGGTGATATTTAGTAGTAAAGTTACTATGCTTATCTCCTGTCTTTTGAGCCATCTTACTTAGCTTCCACTCCATGTTTTAAGGAAGTTCCCGCACCTTGGGCAGACTATCTGAGTCGAAACCTTGCTATGCTTTTCACCGCTGGATGTTCCAACCCAATGAGTAAATACATGTCCGCATTTGGGCCAAGGACATTTAAATGTAAACTTAAACCTATTTACATTTTCATCTTTAACTAATCTGCTGTAAGCCTCTTGCATCTTGTTTTTTAATCCCATCTTAGCCTCCAATGAATTTATGATATACTGGTTCGTTGTCTATGTAGCAGTAACATATCTCCCCTATTGGATCATAAAAGAAAGCGTCGTGGTGAGGCTTGCATATATTGATAGAGCACTCGGCCTCTTTGTCATAGACCTCAACCCCTAGTTTATAAAGGTATATAAATAGAACAGTCTCTAAGATAAACAACACGATGAATATAATAGCTGTTATTTTCCAACTATTGAGTGACATTTTTGCTTAAAACTATGACTTTTTTGTCACATTTTGATTGATTTTAGCCTAATTTAAAGGAGTTAGGCACCATGTTTTAGACTATGACATTTTTGTCACATTCTCGTCCCAAAAATACCAAAGTTAGGCACTATGGGGAACGATTACCTTAGGAAATGTCTAGTTTTGGACATCATTTGTCCAGTTTCGGACATTTTTCTTCCATGTTTTGGTTCGATTCTTCTATAGTTTTACATATATGTTGGATTTGTGTCTTTTGAAATGGCGCAAACATAGATATTTCTTTCATAGACATCTTATAATTCTTATGAAGGTGATGCACCATTTTATAAATGCCATCTTTGTACTTATCCACCTTCATCTTATTCTTTTCTTCATACTTCTTTAGGATACTCTCTTTCTTTTCCTTATATGCTTCTTCTCCAGTCGGATAAAAAGGCTTGACTGTTACTGGATTGCCCTTTTGCCTTAGGGGGGGGTTTGGCTTAAACGCCTTTACGTTGGGATTTGACTTTTTTTTCTTTAGATAATGGATAAGCTTAGTCTTAAAGTTGGCTCCTCCTATTTCTGGGTACACTTCTACATTACCTTTGTAGGTGACAATCTTATTTCCCCAGTCTAGCCTTGATTCAAACACATCAACGTACATACACAGCTTGTCCTGTATCAGGGAATCCAGGGAGAGAACATTTGGGATACAGATAAAGACAGCAAGGTTCCTCTGTCTTATCTGGGCAGCAAGTTCAGACATCAGCCTGCCTTCTTTAGTCATTACAGACCTGTTAAAGAATAATGATATTCCCTCGTCTGCTATGATAACAGTCTTCTTTTTGGATGTAACTGCACTTATAAACTCGGAGATGTTAAAGCATATGTTAGAGATGTCTATATTCTCGTCTATAATATAACCCCAATGCTGTGCCTTCAATGATTTCCCTGTCCCTGTATCCCCACCGAAACAAACCCACGCATCTTGGTCTTCATCGTTTATCTTCTCTTTAATCCTTTTAATTAACTTATGTATATCTTCGTCTATAGTAAAAAGAACATTCCCTTCTTTATCCTTTATCTGAACCATCATCAGAATCTGCTCCAGTCTATCTTCTTTTTATATCTCAAGAACGGCATATACCTATTGGCTATCTTATCAATCTCTGCCTCTGCAAAGAATAATACCTGCTTCATCCTGCCCAGTTCCTGTTGTTTCATCCCGATAGACTTAGGGTTTCCTGACAGCTGATTTATCCTGTTCTGTATGGCATTCAGCTCGTTATACCTATTCACCAAGGTATTCATATCTTCCTTCTTCTGGTCTGGGATTATGCCCATGACTAGGCTCATCTTTGATTCAAGATGGTTCTTCCATTGTAGTATATTATTACCAGATTGAGCCCCTCTACATTGTGCTGTTATCCCAAAGAATATGCTAGAGAAAAAAAGCTGCTCGTTCCACTCACTTTGGTATGTATCGTCTACATCATCCATCAATCACACCTTATGTTCATCTCGAACATTTTATCCTCTATAATTTGAGAAGCAGCCCTATTCTTGCTGGAAAGATAGTTTAAAGCCATATATGCCCTCAGCTTTGCGTCGGTATCCCTCGATATTGTCACTAGGATTTTCGGCATTTTGAATAATAGATTTGTTACAATCTATTACAATATTGAGTAAAGTTTTTAAACTCCTATTTAAATGTTCCTATAATTACGATGGTTCTGCCACATACACAGCCTGGATTCAAAGGTGAAACTGCTAGATTCAAAAGAGAGAAGACAGCAAAAGGAGCTGGTTCTATACGAGATCCTAAGACAGGAGAGCTATCTCCAAGAAGCACTTCTGTAACAGCACCACCATTAGGTGTGGGTATAGGTCCTGGTGTCTCTATTAAACAGGCTGAGAAACAAATGGGAAGGTCTTTTACTCCTAGAGAAATAGAGAGTATTCAAAGAGGATCAACAACTATCCAACAAGTAAGCCAACAGGAAGCGCAAAAAAGACAGCAAGAAGAACAAAGGAAACATGTAGCTGCTATAGAAACACAAAGGAGAGTTGAAGAAAGTATGGCATACCAACAAAAAAGTCACATCCCTTCAGAAGCTTCTAGGTGGTATCAAAAAGGATATATGGACATATATGGAGAAAAAGGTGTCACGTTAGTTCATCCTTCAAATGTACCATTATCCCCTTCTGAACTAAAAGAAACTAAGGAACCAGAAGGGAGATATGAAAGGATGATGTATAGGACTAAAAAGTATCTTGAAACAAAGGAACAGGCAGCATATAAAAAGCCTACTTCTTTAAGAATAAGAACTGAAAGAAGAGGATATGGAACTGCTGCTTCTTTGGTATCCTCTATCTCTACAAAAAAGAAAGTAGGAAGGTTGGCATTGACCACAGGAATTACTGCTGGAGCTTCAGCCGCATTGAGTTTTGTACCAGGAGGTCAGTTTATCGGAGCAGGATTATTAGCTGGCGGTGGTGCTTTCTATATACCAAAGCTTCAAAGAGAGATTGCTGAATCTAAGTTTATGGGTCCTGTAGTTTATAGGGAAAAGATAACAGAAAAGGGATCTGAACTAGCAGCTGCGACTATCGGGTCTGCTATTGGTGCTAAGGCTGTCACTTGGGCTAAAACCCCTAAAATAGAAGGGACTCTAGAAAATGTTAGATTTCAACAGACTAAAAAGACTGGCATAAAAATAGGTAAGACAACGACTGGAGAGGGAGAAATATTTACTAAAGTTCAAAGTCCTATAGATAAATTGTTAGGAAGAGGGAGGATAATTAAATCTAGAGTAAAAGTTAAAGGGGTTGAAGTTGGGAAAGAAGGGGCTAAGATAACACGTAGTCTTTATTATGCAAAAGTTAAGCCATACCAAGTTATGACTTACAAAGGTGAGAAGTTTAAAGTAGGTGATATAACTTCTTCTGAAATAATATCTGAAGTGGGTGTTAAAACTGGTTTTGGAAGAACTCAGTTTGCTAGATTCCAGAGGATAAAAGGTTATGGTGATAAACCATTTGAAATACTTTCTTATGGGAAAGGGAAATTAGGTGGGTCTAGAGTAGAGTTAGTATATCAAGAAAGAGGGGTTAAACCTACGGAATACTGGCCATCAGATCCGATTAAAGGATGGTTTAAAGCTAAACCTCTTGGGCTAGGTAAACAATTGACAATTAAAGTTAAAACAATAGCATCACCAGAAAAAACATGGGAAACCGATTGGTATAGACAGTTAGGGGCAGACTTGACAAAAAGAACCCTGTCTAAAATGTTTAAATCTGAAAAAATATTCTGGTTTGGAACTAAAAAAGGAGCATTTTCTGACATTGTAGGATTTGAGCAACCTACTATTAAATCAAGAAAAGGGACAGATTTTGGTTTCTTAAAGACAAAAACAAAAGCCAAAATAAAATCAGTTTCTTATCCTAGCTTTAGATCAATCCCTTCTAAAACCATAGTAACTAGATATACTCCATCTATTAACCTTGGATTTGCACCACCTCCTAGTGGCATATATGCTGAAGAAACTACTACTCAAGTTAGCATCAAAGAAGAAGTAAAAGGTATATCTATAGAAAGGAAGTTAAGCCCAACTTTAGGATTAGAGAAAACACCAATCACCTCTATGGAAATGAGACCTATACAGAAACCAGTTCAAATCCCTACTCAGATTCCAAAGCAAATCCCTACTCAGATTCCAAAGCAAATCCCTACTCAGATTCCAAGACAGTTACCTAAGCAAGTACCTAGACAAGTACCAAAACAGGTACCTAGGCAATTGCCTAAACAATTGCCTAAACAAATACCAAAGCAGATTCCATTAGCTATCCCTAAACTATATCCTAAAGCTATATCTATTGAAGAAATATTAATCCCTCCGATAGGTCTAAGTTTTAGCCTTCCAAAGTTTAAATCTCCTAGATCTAGACAGAGGTTCATAAAACAAGAGACAAGATACTCATCATACACCCCAACACTATGGGGCCAGCTATTCCTCAGGCCCATAAAGGCTGAGAAGTCATTAAGCAAGCAGATATATGAGGGTGCTTTATCCATAAGGGCTCCTGTGGTATTTCCAGCTATG
>Ga0180438_10004988_pt1 | contig 18762 bp, 20 predicted proteins | sample SS_ome_12_FD_132455 | JGI IMG/M metagenome (GOLD analysis project Ga0180438, IMG submission 132455) | Hypersaline lake sediment archaeal communities from the Salton Sea, California, USA - SS_3_D_2 metaG | ecosystem: Environmental > Aquatic > Non-marine Saline and Alkaline > Hypersaline >...
GGCTGGCATCTGGAATCATGTCTATGTGTTCTTTGGATTTCCCACAGAAACGGAAGCTGAAGCAGAAGATACTATTTCATTTATCAGAACTCATACTCCTGTCGTCGATTCTGTTGGATTTGGTTATTTTGTGCTGTGCGAGGGATCGAAAATCTTTGAAACCCCATCCCAATTTAATATTAAAAAAATTCTGGAATCACAAGAAGAATTAAAACCCAATCGCCAGTATATCATAGATAAAGGGATTTCACAGGAAAAAGCTAAAAAAATTGTAATGAAGTTCCATGAAAAAACAAAAAAAGACTTTGATTCTTCTTTTATACATAATTTTCGATGGCTTTCTCCTTTAGAAAAAGGATATCTTCATTGAAGATACTGCACCACATGATTCTACAGGATTGTATATGGACATTTCTAATAATAAGATTTGTTTATTGTATAAAATAACATAACATTTTTATAGTACTACCCCTATCACAGAGAGGAGAATTCAATGAGTTATAGAGCAATTGGAATGATGGTGACATATAGATGTCCTATCAAATGCAACATGTGTATCACCTATTCAGACCCCAGCAGAACCGAAGAAGTAACCCTTCAGGATGGATATCATTACATTGACGAATCGAAAAAATTAGATTTATTGATTTCTTTAGCGGGGGGAGAACCATTTTTATGTTTTGAAAAATTGAAATTATTAATTAAATATGCTCATCAGAAAAAACTCACCAATTGTGTGGTGACCAATGCATATTGGGCAACCTCAGAACAGGAAAGCTACCGTATACTCAAAGAATTGCAGCAGTGTGGATTAACCATGATGAAAATAAGTCTCGACGATTTTCATCAGGAATTCATCCCCTTAGAAAATGTAGTGCATGCCATCAATGCTGGGTTACGGGTGGGAATTCAGGTACAACTTCAGAATACTAAAACAAGTGCCCATCATGGCATGAATTACTATGCCTTCATGCTTGCAGCGTTTCACAATATAGATTTTTCACAATTGAATGCAAATGAAGATACTCGATTACCTGTTGGAAGGGCAAAGGAGACATATCCTTCCAGTGATTTTCTCCCCTTTAATTCACTGACCACAGAATTCAATCGGTGTTTTAAAGAACTCCTAGTTGATATTTCAGGAAATCTCTATCCCTGCTGTAATCCCCTGATGGCACCCATTGGGAATCTCAAAGTCAATTCAATGCACGAAATATTACAAAGAATTGAAAATAATCGATACTACACCATGATTAAAGATCATGGATTCCTGTATTTTGCCCATATTCTGGAAAGAGAAAAAAAAGTCAGGCTTTCAGGAATGAAATTTGTTAATGAATGTCATCTATGCACCTACTTATTTTCCAGGCCTGAAATACGATCCCTCATGAGCACTCTGGAAACTGACATTGATAGCTGTTATTACCCCATAAAATAGTAACACCTGAAGGTGGGTTCTTCCTAAGAATGCTCTTCATCTTTTAATAACTTAGTGTATATCTCATTCATTTGCTCATATTTTTTTAATTAAATTAGACATTCTTGAATTGATAGAAAGATTTTTAAATCATATATGAAAAGTAATTCGATGAATAATTACAAAAATACAACCTCCGTATTTTCAACTAAGATTACTCTGATTTTTCCCCCTCTGTGGCATTATTATTTTCCACCCCTTTCGACTCCGCTTCTGACGGCACTCCTGAGAAATAAAGGATTTACCGTAGATCAGTATGATTTGAATATTGAATTGTTGAAAGAATATGATTACAGCAGCCTTTCTCTTAATGAAGATATTATTGACGCATATCGATCTCAAAATAACAATGAATCTTCTCCCGATACACTGTTCAGTCGGTACCTGGAAAGGTTTATTGATAGGATCTGTGAGACACCTCCAGATATTGTGGGTATCACTTTCTTCAGAGAAACGGTATTGAGTGGATTACTTCTCGCACAGGGAATAAAAGAACGAACCCCTGAAACCTTCATCATTGGTGGTGGGCAGTATTTCAATATTGTTCGAACTGATGTTCAGTATATATTACAGCAGATCCCCTGGCTGGATGTGGTGGTAACGGGGGAAGGAGATGTGGTCCTTCCTGAAATTGCTGAAAAATATGATCGGCAGCCACAGAATGAATCCCTGGATTCTTTTATTGCCACCCTTAAAGGAACCCCTAATGTATATTCTGCCACATTCGCTCCCTCTCATATCGATAAGGATTACCTATTGAAAAATTTAGACCCGCTTCCTGTCCCTGATTTCCATGGATTACCTCTTGACCTCTATGTGACATCGGTCCTTCCAGTGAGCTGGTCGCGAGGATGTCCCATGAGCTGCACATTCTGTGATTATCATTACAATACCTTCGGTACCAGAGAAGCAGAACACCACTTGAAATTCAGAATGCGATCACCGGACAAGTGCATATCTGATTTAACTCATCTCATTTCAGAGTATAATATGCGGGGATTTTTTATCTGTGATAACCTGATAAATGGCAATTTCACCCATCTGGAACAGATCTGCCAGAACATAATTGATGAAGATCTGGGAATAACCTGGGTTGCCCTGGCCCGTATTTTCCCGCCTACAGCGCATACAAAAACACTCTATGACCTCATGGGGGAGGCAGGATGTCGATTATTAATTTATGGGATTGAATCTGCATGCCAGCGTACATTGGATAGAATGAACAAGAAAATAAAAAAGGAATGGATTAAAAAGAATCTCATATGGTGTAAAGAAGCTGGAATCAATGCGAATTCACAATGGATTATCGGATTTCCCAAAGAAACATATGAAGATCTACGAGAAACAATCGATTTCATCCTCACTAATAAGGAAATCGTGGGTGATGTAAGCATCAATCCATTTTCATTGGAAACAGGCAGCCTCATCTCCTTAGTTCCCGATCAATATGACATAACAGTGGGAGATGTTCAGACATTCCCCTCTGAGAGTAGATTGAAAACTGGAAGTCTCGTCTTTAAAAATACAGGAGGAATTCCGCGGAACCATGCCTCATCTATGAAATCATGGCTGGGAGTTTATTTTTATAACACAGGAGTTCTCTCTTCAGCCTCACTCTATCTTCATGCTATGCGTGATTTCATCAAAGACGAAATGAAAGAACCTTTGAACCTGGAAAAAATGCTGGAAAAGAAAAAAGATGTGCTGTTAATGAAAATCCTCAAGGATTCTGAATCTGTAAAATCTTCTTTTAAAGCAGTTTTCCCCGAAAAAGATCTCCAGACACTTTTTCAATCATAACTAATTTTTTTTCTTGCATGGGGCCTATTTCATCCCAGGATAACCAGCATGACTCCAATACAGGATAAACATGTTCCTCCAAGAATTTTGAGTGTTAATTTTTCTCCCAGAAAAGCAGAGGCAACAAATACCGAAATCACCGGATACACAGAGGTAATGGGGGCTACCCGTGTGGAACCCACCAGTCGGATGGCTTCCACAAAGGCGTAATTGCTGATCATCAGCAATAAAGCTCCTCCTATCCCTATCCACAGGAGGGAATTCTTATTGACGGTGAATTTTGTCCTGCTCACAATAGCCGATAAGAACAGGGCCGAAATGAGGAATCTGAACCCCGCCACAAATTCTGATGGAAAATATATAGTTATCTGATCCAGGACTACAATACTTACAGACCATAAAATGGCAGCCGATAGTGCAATGAGAATTCCCCGCTTATAATGAGCAGGATCTATATCGTCCTGAACCTTCTTTCGCTCTTCAGAGATCAGGCGTATGGCAATCACGATGAGGATAGTGCCAATAATGATGAATCCACTCACATGCTTTTCGAAAAAAATAAATGCCCACACCGTCACGAAGAGAGGATAGGTGGAACTGATTGGAACTGTCCTCGACACTCCAATTTCTTTTAATGCGGTCAAAAGCAAATAATCTCCAAAGACAAGAGCAAAAAAAGCTGAAAATACTAACCAGAATAAAAGAGAATATTCTAATGCCTGTAAACAGGATATGAGATTACCCTTTACACTCAGTACAAAAATGAATCCCAGTGACGCCAGTCCGATGCGCATTAAATTCCCCGACCATACGTCTGTGGTCTCCAATCCTTTCTTATATACCGAGGATCCCGCTGCCCAGCAGACAGCAGCGACAATTGCCAGTAATTCTCCCTTAAATTCGATGGATGTAGCTACTAGTGAGTGCAATGCTGAAGACAGCAACCCGGATAATACGGGGAGATAAAGGATAGAATCGAGCATCACTTCACTGTACCAGAGAGGTATTTAAATGTTATCATATGAAAGCAAAATATGTTAAATAATTGAATTATTCTTTTAATTTATTAATTTTTTTATGAAAAAAATTTCAATTTAATCATCTTACTAGAAACCCTAAAAAAGGATGCTCCTGTGAACTGGCTTCAATTCTTGCGTATGAGATATTCTGCTATGCCATATCCCTCCTTACCTTCACAGGTAAACCGAGCAAGATTCTCATGCAAAATAGAGAGCCTTCCCTGTCGCTCATAGGGTATATGTACGGTATTCAACACCTCTCCCTCTATAATATATGAATTGCCCTGTACATCCTCAATATCATAATGAAATGATGTCTGCTGTCCTTTATCTGAGATAGTAGTTTCACAGATGGAATCTACCGGGATATTTTCCCCATGATGAAAAATGAATCCCACATCAATATGGGTCGTTCCCAGGTCCATGGTGGCTATATTGATGGCAAAATCTCTATCAAAATGTGCAGTAACATATATCCATTTCCGGGGTGCATTCCAATCCCGTTCCCCCCAGCTATGATCCCGTTCACTGAATCCGGTAACCTGATAGACCTGTGAATCAATGGTAATATTACCTTTCATTATCCCGATTTGTTCGTAATGATCCTCGCAGACCACCCGACCGCGCTGCAGTTCTTCACTGGTCACGCAGTCCACATAAGAAAATTCTGCACTGAGGGGTGCATAGGTGAGATCTACAGTCACATCTACGGGGGTATGAGATGTTGACTTCATCTTCTGCATACTGCCAGAAAACCGTATCTTCCATTCTGGAATAAATTCCAGGCCACCCATGGATATGAGGTCAGGTACTGCTGTTATGGCTTTGTGATGATGAAATACCAGTATGTCTCCTCTGTAGAATAAAAACAAATATCCTGTGCCTTCAGTTATGTTGGGTTTATAGCCAATGCGGGTGAATCCACCTATATCCTCATGTGGATCGTAAAAATTGAAGTAGTAACTCTCATTCCATTCTGGAAGCTCATCTGGTGTATGTCGTAATTGTTCCATAGTATCACATCACATAGACCTTCCCTGCAGTCCCATCCACTACTACATTATCCCCATCATGGAGGAACTGCATAGCGTGTTTTACACCTGTTACAGCAGGAATTCCATATTCTCTGGAAACCACTGCTCCATGGGAGAGAACACCTCCAGTCTCGGTGATCAATCCCTTAATTTTCAAAAAAACAGGGGTCCAGCCGGGGTCAGTACTGGTAGCAACCAGGATTTCACCCTGCTCAATAGTGTGTAGTTCATGAATCGTCTTGATTATCTTAACAGTGCCCTCTACAGTTCCCGGACTTGAAGGTACTCCTGTAAATTCCTTTTCATAAGAAAAATGTTCATCAAATTCTCTATTCCCCTGTAAAAACTTTGGCGGAAGCGAAAATTCAAAGGTATGAAATTCATTCTTTCGGTTCTCTATTACCTGATAATCGATTTTTCCTGTGGTCAGTGCATCAAAGACCTCCTCTTTAAAGAGAAAGAACACATCGTCTCTCTCCTTTAAGATAGTTCTTTTTCTCAATCTTCTTCCTATTTCCAGAAATAATTTTCTGAATCTATAATCCTGATGATCGAGAAAAAAGCGTTGATTCTCCCGAAAGGCAATATATTTCTGAGCATAGCCAAGAATGAGCTTGAAAATATGCTTCTTGATGAATCCATATCTTTGTTTTCCTATTGTTTCCATCACTTCTCTGGTAAGGGTTTCCCGTTCCTCTCTTTTCTGTACCTCCAGTGCAGTGACATCTCTCTGTGTATCCATGAGTGACTGTACCATGTTCTCTACAATCTCTGGCTGTTCTGCCCAGGTAGGAAAGATCACATCCCGGGAATAGGAACGATGTCCATATTCATCTAAAAATCTTTGTAACTCAGTCTGGAATCGGGGTTCATCCTGGATTTTTACAGAGACCAGATTGAACAGTGCTTCATTAGTTTCAGTAGCCTTGTTGGGTGGTAATCCGGAGACCAGAATGCTGTAGGTTGTATCCGGGTCCTTCCCATACCACTGGGTGATGAAATTCTTCAAAATCATGTTCATTCCCATGTTGTGGGTAGCAATCCCCCATCTCACCAGCCGATAATGCTTCAAACATATGGTGTAGAGATACTGGAACTGATCTATCAATTGATCATCTGTGAGGGTCTCCAGAGAGAGGGCATCGAATACTTTCAATTGCTGGAGATAGTTCTCGGAAAATGCATTATATTTCTTGTAGGTATTGAAAAGAAGTCCATCCCAATCATGAACAGCAATACGCAGTTCTGCCAGCAATCTTTTCAGTACGTTGAAGGGTAATTCCTTCATCTCCTGCCTTTGATGGGGTGGAAAATAATCCAGAAGCTGGCGTACACGAGAGAATTTTGGATTGTATTTGAACACCTCTCTCAAAACCCGTGTATTGAAATAGACATGTGCCTTATGATACCGGAGGAGTTCCACTCCTTCCAGCTCCGTGTATCCCATGATGGCATTGCCTTCTTTATTGACATAGGTGTCTAAAAATTCTCCCAAAAGGGAAAAATAGAGGGGAGAGGTGACTCCTGTCCAGTAATCATCTGAATACCCTCTGGTCCAGATATCTTCCTGTCGGGTGGTGATATCCCTGGACTGAAAGATATAGAGGGTGTCATTCCATATTCCAAATTCAATATCCTGGGGACATCCAAAAAGCTTTTCAATTTTCAGTGCAGTTTCACCCAGCTCGCGTAATCGATGGGAGGAAAGACATGCTCCTTCCTCGCATCCAGTATAACATGTGCCTTCCGGGGAGAGGATGAGCTTTTTCTCCTGGTGATTGATAACCTGTTCTTGTATCTGTACCTGTCTGTCCAGAACATACCGATCGGGAGTAACATCTCCGGAGACCAGCGATTCACCCATGCCAAATACGGCTTCAACTATCATCTCCTGATCATGAGTTACCGGATTTTGAGTAAATATGACACCTGAGGCATGACAGGGTATTGCCTCCTGAATGAGAAGGGCCATCTTGGGAATGGTCTCCATACCATGCCCATGCCGGTATGCAATTGCCCTCTCTGTCCACAGGGAAGCCCAGCATTGTTTTACCGCTTTTTCAATATCTGGTGGATTGAAGATTGTTTCCTGCTGCCCTGCAAAACTCGCCTCAGGAAGATCCTCGAGATCGGCTGAAGAACGGACTATCATGTGTTCATAGGAGAGTGACTGAAGGATTATATTGATTTCTTCTGGTATTTCAGCCCTTAAAAATGCCTTGCGAATTTTTTCAGACATATTTCTCACAGACTGCATATCTCCAAAATCCACAGATTGCAGTGCACTTTCAATAGTCGAATCCATTCCTGTTTTTTTGCAGAAAAGTGCATATGCCTCCGTTGTTACGATGGTCCCGGGAGGGACAGCAAATTCTCTCATCTTCATGAGGTGATATGCTTTTCCTCCTACCAGGGTAGAATCTTCAACTTCGTCTTTGAGAGTGAGTACAATCATATCTTCTTTACAAAGAATCATATTTATAAGGGTTTTTGAAGAAAAAAGTGAGAATCTGTGAATCCACATGATGAAAAGCTCCTCTTGCCATTCTTTTTCTGTTTAATACATGATGTGCCCATAAATATTGGATAAATAGAGTATTATGAATATGTCTGGTACCACAGATTATCACTGCCCTTACCATACCGCACCATGAAAAATAAAAAAAATAAGAAAAAATTAAAATTTCATGATTCGCCCTGAATACAGGGTGTGAAATTGATCTCTGAATGCATTGTAAAAAGCAGATTCTGCCTTGAATCCTGTGCAGTGTCCAATATACATCTTCTGAACATGCAGAGATTTGAATGAATCTATTGTCTTTGAAATTCTTTCTTTTTCTGCATCAATAAGATGCAATCCTCCTATCACTGCCTTAATTTCAGAAGTACCAGTAATTTTAAGAGAATGGTTGAGAATACTCACTATACCTGCATGTGAACACCCGCTTACCACAATCACCCCATCTGGTGTGGAGATGGCAATACTCATATCATCCATGAGGGGGTCTCTGATAAGTGTACCGTCCTTTACTGTGTACACCTTCAGGGTATGCGTTTCGAAATCTGTCCTGCTAATAATTTCACCTGTAGAAAAAACATCTTTGGTTATCTCAAATGGGTCTCCGGTGAGGAGAAAATCTGCATAAGGATCCATCATGTCCTTGGATACCTTCATTCCTACAGAACGTATGCGGGGGGTAAGAGATATATGCTCTCTGAACAGTGTGGGATGAGCAATTACAGGAATTCGCTTTCCTATGGCCTTGAGTAGACCCCACAGTCCTCCTGTATGGTCATAATGGCAATGAGAAAGGAAAATACAATCTATATCCCCCGGATCCACGTGCATCTTTTCCATATTGTGGAGCAGTGGTTCTGATTCACATCCTGTATCAAAGAGGATCTTTGTTCCTTCATGATCTATGAGGAAACTCACCCCATGCTGACCGAGAAGAGAAGTCCCGTATCCTGAATGGTCTTCAATTAATGTATAAATGGTGGTCATGGTATCACAACATACTGTGTAGCCCCTGTATCAATTTAAATCTACCTTCATCCATGGAAATATTCCATTCATTTTCATTTTCATGAAAAAAATTTATAAATACTGGAAGATGGTACAATGCAACCAGTAAAGCATGTTCCTGGTGCTGGGGAAAATAGATGGTATCCCCATCAATTCCAGGTATCATATATAATACCCGGGGAGAAAAAAGGGGAACTCTCTGCAGTAATTCATCAACAGCAGGTAAATTGATTATTGATTGAAAAAAAGAGAGGTAACTCACATGATAGAAAAAATAGATAATTTCATATTTCGAAAATGGCTCGAAACACTCCAGGACATAGTTGGAAAAAATGGATTAAAATCTATTTTGAACTACGCTCATCTGGAACAGTATATTGATAATTTTCCCCCTGATAACGACGAATTGGCCATACCTGTCACCCATATTCAGGAACTCTACAAAGCTATCATCGACTTATTTGGTCACCAGGGATCATTCGGTCTTCAATTCAATGTGGGGAGAAAAGTCATGGAGAATCTCATCGGAGGAAGACCAGCAGTCACCATACCCATAAAAGCTGCCACCAAACTCATGTCAGAATCGAGAAAAATGCGATTAACCTTAGAAAAATTCATGGACCAATCACTGGAACGGGCACCCACCACCATGGGGAAAGATCGATATGAACTCATAGAGGAAGACGAGTATTTCATCTTTGTAGATAAAGATTATGAAGGAAGTCAAGGGATCACGGCAGGTCGACCCATATGTGGATATCTCCTGGGTATGCTCCATTTTTCAATCGAATGGATAACAGGACATCCCCATAAAATGGAAGAAATTGAATGCAGGGCTATGGGTAATCCTGCTGACAAATTCAAGATATGGAAATCTACCAGTATATAACAATGAGTGGAAATTGCAAATGGCAGAACCTATCTGTAACAGATTCATACATGAACAGAAATATACTTCCGGGTACCCACTCATCCTTTTCTTTTTTTCCGAATTCAAATGAAGAACATCTGCTTCATGCTGCATTTCAGTGAATTGGTACATGTTACTTTGATCAATAATTTCATATTATCTGAAAAAATGGTGAATTTCACTACTTTTTCTGATCAGAATGAACATAATTTCGCATATTCTTTTATTAATCGAAACATTTAAGAAAGAGAACATGTATTATTATTAAACTTACAGAGGAGGTGAATCACGATGGATATACCCGTGGTAACAGATTATGAGGATACCACCTGTGTAGCATCCACCGGTGGAAAGATGCTGTACTGATGTAAAAAAATTCTTATTTTTTTTTATTTTTTATATGAGATAAATCCTTATAAAATAACATACAATATATCATATTCGTAATCATAAAGCAAAATGTTTTTATATTATAGGATAAAAAAAGAGTCGTGATAGTATGAAGGTGGTGATCCGTCCCAGTACCCGTGAAGATTTCGAGGATATAGTCACTATATTTGCGGAGTCCCGATATGATAAAAGAGAGAAAGAAATCAGGAATGCAATCAATGCCAATGTGCGGGGAAAAATTTCCATCTTGAGTGCCTGTATCGATGGGAAGACCATGGCAGCTCATGTACTTCATCGCCCCTCCAAGACTGTGGGAAAAAATGGAGTAATCGTGGTGAGTGAAGCATGCCGGGGTCAGGAAATAGGTACAAACCTGTATATTGCTGCACTGAAAATATTCAAGGCTGAGGGGAGAAACAAGGTGACTGATTCAGTCATTGGAAGAAATCCCATGATGGTATCCTTACTGAATTTCCTGGGATATCAGTATGAAGGAACATTGAGAAAACATACTAACGATGGGAAAGATATCCTGCTCTTTGCCTTCTTTTTTGATGAACAGGCTATTCCTGAAAATTCGTCTCATGTCATAATCGATATCCCCGAAACTGAATACATGAACGAGAGAGTGAGTTGATGATTTCAATCAGATCCCTCCCTCCTCATGAAATCCACACCTGGGAGAATCAGTGCAGGGAAAACTGGGAACACGGTGAGATTATCCCGCCCATTACCCGTACCGATATTGAAAAACAACCCCCATCTGGGATAATAAAATCTCATCTGGTAGTGGATGAAAGAGATACCCCCGTGGGAGGGTTGACTGTGCAGATCGATGAAAAGACACAGCTGGGATCTTATGGTGCAAAATACTGGCTTGACATATGGATAGCAGAAGAAAAAAGAGGAAAAGTGGAAAAAGACATCATTTCTGCCTGTGAAGCCCATTGTCAGGATAGAAGAGTAACCCACATGGGATGCCGGATACCTGAAAGTAATTCCCGGTTCACCCGCCTTTTCCAGCAGGCTGATTATACCCCTGTGTATGAAGAAGATACCTTCATCAGAAATACCCAGGCGCCACTGGATGAGAGAATCCTCTCCTATTATGCAGATGCCCAGAAATCTGTCCATTTGAGAGTATCCAAGAATATTGAAGAGGATATTCCCATCTATACCGGGTTGGTCAACGAAATCAGCAAAGAAATTCCCAACATGTCCCCTTTAGATAATCAACAATTGCATTTCATGGCTACCAGGGGAAAAAAGCACATGATTGGCGTGTGGATATTCGCAGAAGTAGATTCTCAACCTGCAGGGTTCATCGGGGGACTTGTATCCCTACAACAGCTTTTCAATACTCAGCAGGTAGTGGGAAATATTATCAACAATGGAGTCCTGCAGTCATTCCGGGGTATGGGTATCGGAACAGCCCTCTATGTAAAAATGATTGAAGAAATGAGAAAATGGAACACGGCTTATATTCTAGATTACATGGTCATGAAAGATAACATTCCAGAACAGACCCTTCTCACCGAACTGGGATTCACCGTGGCTCAAACGCATGTGAAAATGCAAAAATCATTCTGATATACTGCTAGGAGAGATTCATCCCTCTCTTTCCGTAGCATATACAGGATGAGAGGAGCCTGAAAACGATCTGCACCCTTCTTTCCAATATAACCTATAAATGACTGAAATAACAGAGAATATTTGTAAATTCGAAACATTTATATAGAAGAGAAAGAGAAAAACTGATTACCGTGAGAATGAAAGGAGGAGAAATCTTGGAATTATATACATATGAGTATTGCAGAAACTATGTGGTTCACACTCTGTTTCCTGTTCTTTTCCAGATCAACTTCAGCAGATACAATACTCATCTTCCTGCTCTCTGTATCTATAGCAGGAACGGTAAATATCACAGGGAGGGACGAGTATGATATTAGAAAAAGCAAAAAAAACTCTCCAAAAAAAGATTGGAGATATTTTTAGAGTAGAATTATTATTATTGTTGTTTGCCATTGCCATGGCGCTGGTGACTTTTGGAGAATCGGTATATACATCTTTCATGTCGTTATTCTTGAGGGATTTTGGTATTCCCGTGGTCCAGATCGGATTCTTTTTTACGGTATTTTATGCAGCCAATGCACTCATTGCTATTCCAGCAGGATATATCTCCGATCGAGTGGGAAGAAAGATCATCGTCGTGTTCTTACTTATTCTGTCAGGAATCGTGGTATCCTATCCACTGGTAAAAACTACCGGTCAGTTATACCTGTTGCGTATAGCCCATGGTGCAGTATTTGCCTTTATTTTTCCAGTTGCCCGGGCATATGTAATGGATAAAACTTCTGAAACTAATAGAGGGCAGACCATGGGGACCTATGTGCTTTTCTGTTCTATAGCCAGCATGATAGCACCCCTCACGGGTGGTATTATCAGGGATCAGATAGGAAATTTCAATCCACTCTTCTATATTGCCGCTGCCTTTCCCCTGATATCCATCCTGCTCCTGCTCATTTCAGTCAGAGATCTGGGCAAGGGATTCACTCTCCAGAAAATGAGTCTACCCACCAGGGAATTGGTGAAAAATAAAGTATTTGCCGTTATTCTATTGATGTTTACCATGCTATTCTTTGCTAATGGAATATTAACACCTATTATGAGCATTTTCGCTTTTGAAGAACTGGGTATGAGCTACACCATGCTGGGACTCCTGGGTACATTTATGGGAGTCATATATGCAGTATCCCAGTTTGTGGCGGGAACATTATCGGATCATTATGGAAGAAAAACGCTCCTGGTTTATCCTCTGTTCATTTATGCCCTGGGAGTAGCATTGGCAGGACTGTCTGTTACCCCCTCCATGTTCTTTTTATCATATATGCTGGTGGGTATTGGGGCAGCTCCCTATGCTACCGTGGCGTACAGTTATATCGGAGATGTGGTACACTCGGAACGCCGTGGAATAGCAGTGGGAACGGTATCATCGCTGAGCAGTATCGGCATGATCTTCGGACCCATGATAGGGTCTGCTCTCGGAGGATTTGCAGGATTGCGGATTCCCTTCTTTGCCACCAGTGGAATGGTACTGCTCACCATTCTCATGCTTTCTTTACTCTTACCGAAAGGAACCGAGGTGAAAGAATGATACCAGAAAGACGGAATGATGTCATCTGTCGTGAGGAAGAATTTGGAGCTATAATTTTCGACCCCCAGGCGGGAAGAATGCATAAAATAAACACCACAGGGCACTTTATCTGGGATCTCTGTGATGGAATACATACTGTGGACACTATAGCGACAAAATTGGCAGAACAGGAAGAGGAAGATCTCAAAACGGTCAAAGAAGCAGTAGAAACATTCTTAAAGGATATGAATTCACGGAATCTCATCAGGTGGCAGTGAATGATGTTTTCAGGCCCTACCTACGCCTACCTGCAGGTGAACAGAACATGTTCTGGATGTGGCCTGGATTGCTATGCCTCTCCTGATGGCACTGCACTCACTCTCAGAGAAGCCAAAGAAATAGCAGACATGCTGTGGGAAGCCAAGGTATTCATAGTGCTCCTGGACGGAGGTGAACCCCTGCTCTGGGATGGTATTGTTGAACTGGTACAGCACTTCAGGGCAAAACCCATGGCTACTGCTATCGTATCCGGCGGTGAAGATATTTCTCAGGCAAAAGCGCTCCAGAAAGCCGATCTATCCATGATTCAGTTTCCTATAGATGGACCGGAAGACTATCATGATCGAATACGGGGTGAGGGACATTTTCAGAAGACTATCACTGCCATTAAAACCTTCTGCGATCTCAATATCGATACCCATGTAGGGACGGTGATATCTCCAGAAAATATGAGATACCTGGAAGAGATATCAGACATAGTATCTTCATATCCTGTGCTCATTCACCGTGTATTGCGCTATATCCATGCCTCCAAATTTCTCACTGCCCAACAATGTGTGGAAGTACTTTCCACCATCTGTACATTGAGGGAAAAAAAGAGAGCCATCGCTCCCACTAATTGTTATACGTTTGCCAGTCAGACTCCCTACAGGCAGTACATGAATGTAGAAAAATTCCAGGGTTGTGTGGGGGGAAAGACATCTCTGGTGATTACCTGTGATGGATATGTAGTACCCTGTCCTCATTTTGCTTCGAAATCTATTGCTCACACTATCGGAGCCCCCTCAATCTGGGAAGAAGATATTAAGACTATCTGGAAAGAATGGGATTTTCTGGATGAATTCCGGAAAGGACTCACAGCCTGCCAGGTATGTCCCGACAATGAACGCTGTGGTGGGTGCAGGGCGGCTGCTTTCCATGCTACCGGCTCCTTCGATTATGATCCAGGATGCCCACTCAGTGACGTGATGCTGCAGAAAATACAAGGGGAGGAAAAATGACACCTGCAGCCTCTGCCACGTTGGTTGCACCCTTCCGGGTTACCTGGGATATGACGGCCCGGTGCAATCTGCACTGCAGACACTGCTATAATTCCTCTTCTACACAGGCTCCTTCACCAGAGCATCTCCTTCGTATTGCAGAAGAACTGGCAGATTCAAAAATTTTTTTTATCAGTCTCAGTGGCGGTGAACCCCTCATGGAGCCTGCTCTCTGGGACATCATCAATGCGTTCAAAGAAAATAAAAAAATTATTCAATTAATTTCCAATGGAACACTCATCACACCATCAATTGCCAGAAAAATAAAAACTCATGGTGTTGATTTTATCCAGATCAGCCTGGATGGCCTCAAAGAGACTCATGAATACCAGAGAGGAGTACCGGGGTGTTTTGAAAAGACCATCAACGCTATTACATATCTGCGAGAGGAAGGAGTTTCAGTGACCGTCAATACACTGGTCACACAAAAAAATAAAGACGAAATTGCAGATATTATTCAGTTGCTCATCGACCTGGGAGTCCGTGAATACCGGACCACCCGCCTGATCGTGATGGGGAGGGGCACGGGTCTACAGCCAGAAGTGCTCACGCCCCAGCAGACCCATGCTCTCATCACCGAGATTTTGAAATTACGAACCCGGTATCTGGGCCTTATAGATATCATCCCCGATGAATGCATGTGTTTTCTGGGAGAAGAGATCAGACAATATGGCCTGGAATGGTATGGATGCCCGGCGGGTCGGACAGAATGTGCTGTGGATGCAGCTGGAAATGTCTATCCCTGTGTATTTTTAACATATGCTAATTTCTGTATGGGAAATGTTATTACTTCCTCATTTGACGACATCTGGTGTTCTGAGAAGTTTGAATCATTCAGACAGATTGAACGATCATGCAACTGTCCAATAACAGATTTCTGTAAAGGAGGATGTATCGCTGCAGCCTATGCACGCTATGGCGATATCTACCGAAAGGATCCATATTGCTGGAGGGATGAAGAATGAAAAAATCAGAACCTTCCCCGGGTACCCATCAACAGGAGAATACCACTGGCACCTATCTCTCTGCACCCAATGCTGTAATCTGGGATGTGACTAACAGATGTAATCTTGCCTGCAGACATTGCTATGTAGAGGCTTCCACAGGCAGTACTGCAGAACCCACCACCCAGGAAGCAAAGAGAATTATAGATCAATTGAGAGAAGCAAAAATATTTACCCTTTCCTTTTCTGGAGGAGAACCCCTGCTCAGAGATGATATCTTCGAATTGTTACAGTATGCAACGCCATTTTTCCTGGTGGATGTGGCTACCAATGGGCTCCTTATCACAGAGGAGATGGCGCATACCCTGAAATCCACGGGAATTGCCTTTATTCAATTGAGTTTTGACGGTCTGAAGGATTCCCACGATTTTCTGAGAGGAAGAAAGGGTGCATTCAATCAACTGATGAACACAATTGCCATATTAAAAGAAGTGGGGATACCCTTCGGCTTGACTTCCGTCATTTACCGAAATAATTATCATCAAATCAAAGAAATGATTGCTCAGGCGGAATCCCTGGGTGCATTTACCATACGATTCTACAGGCTCATTCATACGGGAAGAGGAAAGGCCCTCTCCCAACTGGATATCGAACCTGCTGAATACAAAAAGGCCCTCCAGGACATTTATGCCTATAAAGGAACTATACAGGTAGTCGCTGATGAAGCTTTTGGATTTTTAATCCATGGACAAACCAATCCACATCAATGGATGGGGTGTCAGGCAGGCAGAACGGTGGCAGGAATCAAGGCCAATGGGCAGGTTGTCCCCTGCCCCATGTTTTCTGATCCAGTCTTTTACTGTGGTAAAGTTCCCGACCACTCCTTTTCAGATATATGGAACACTTCCCCTGTGCTGCACCGATTCAGGACCCTGGATAATATTCATGGGAAATGCCATTCCTGTTCTCATCTGTACAGTTGTGGAGGCGGATGTCGAGCCGCAGTGTATGCAAAAACAGGGGATCTTTATGCTTCAGATTATCAATGTTTTCTGGAGGAATCACCATGAAAGCTCCCTTAACAGTGTATATGGAACTAACACGGGACTGTAATCTTTCCTGCAGTCACTGTCTCATAAAGAAAGAAAGAAAAGAAATACCATTAGAGCCAGCATTATCACTGCTTGATCAGCTGGTAACAGAACAGGTATTTAAAATATATTTCACCGGTGGTGAACCGTTGCTCTACCCGGGATTACTGGACCTTCTTGAACGCATCAAGGGAAAATCCATCTGGAGTCTGGTGCAGACCAATGGATTGCTGGTAACTGAAGAACTGGCTCATTCTCTCTCCCGCGCTGGACTGGGGGCCTGCGATCTTCCCCTCTTTGGTATCATGCCAGAAACACATGATGCTGTTACCGGAAAAAAGGGCTCTTTTGATCAGTTATTTTCAGCGATTGACACACTCACCGAGGCTGGAGTGAGAACATTTGTCAGCTTTACCGTGCTCAAATCCAATGTTCATCAACTTCCCCACTTCTTCGACTGGGCACTGGAACACACTATTCCCCTGGCCCATATCCGTCGATTCATACCGCGCTACCCGGGAGATGAACTGCTTCCCGATATGGATACTCTGATTCCAATCCTGAAAAAATATGCCCCTCTGCGTGACGAATACGATGAAAAAGGCCTCCATTTTGAAATTGAAGAAGCATTCGATTTTTCAGAAGTCTCTGAATCACGATGCCCTGCTGGAATCCAGCTCTGTCATGTCACTGCTGACGGCACCATTGCTGGCTGTCCCTATCTTCTGATCTCCGGAGAAAATGTACTGGATTGTGACTTCAAAACGATATGGGAAACATCTTCATTACTTCAAAAAATCAGGACCCCAATCCAATTAACAGGAAAATGTGTCCAGTGTACTTTCCAGAAAGAGTGTGGAGGAGGGTGCATTGCAGCAGCATACCAGGTGCATGGAGATATAGAATCGCCAGATCCCTACTGCCTGATTCATCCCCAGCATCCATGATTTCCTCTCCTGGGTGAGAGAAGTGCTTCTAACGTCTCTGAGATAACCCTTACCTGAAAATAGAAGAATATTGCTTTCTGTATGAGAAGAAATCTATTTTTTCCACCAATACTCACTTTAATAGCCATTAATACATGAATATGTGCACCAATAGAAAAGGTTATTAAAGTTAAATCCTATAGTCTGATATTACTTTCAGGAGGTGAAAAAAATGGTGTTCCCTGCAGTTGAAGACTATGCAGATTCAACCTGTGTCGCTTCAAGTGGTGCAAAGATGCCAATCTTCGAATATTGATCCCACCAGAGTTAACCTATAACCATAATATACACTCTTTTTTCTTTTTTTATTTTTTGTTCAGACTGTACCATTCTGATCGACAGATACTACCATGGATATCATCAGGAAAGAGATACTCACCTGATTCGTGTAATGAACAGAAAGGGGGATGAAAAAAGATTCAGGTAGCTGATACATAATAGACTTTCAGGAAAATAGAATGAAATGGTCCCCAATTTCCGTAGAGATCCTTTCCATGGACATACACGATATGCACGCCAGTGGACAGAGACTGCATATTAATGAGTGCTGTGACCTGTTCTGTTGCAGAATCAAAGGCTCCATCTGCTGCAACCATACGCACTCCTGTCCCATTTGCCCCAATTTTATCGATGAAATATTCTGCAGAGGCAATGGGAGAGGCCCCTGTTTTTGAATCATCGATTGTGGCCACTACAGTAACCTTGGTAGCAGTATAGTGGGGTTGCGGTCGTATCAACTCCACTCGTGGAGTCTGCGGACCGGATGGATCGGTGATGGTATAGGTGAAATAGATTTCTTCATCTGTCCCATTGAACCCAGACCAGGTAACAAAAGAGGTTCCACCGGGATTCACTGCAAGGTGGGGATTACGATCATACCCATAAGTATTGTCAGCATGAGTAGAAATTTTCATGACAGTACCTGGATCTCCATAAGAATCCACCTTTACCCAATAAATTTCCTCATCGATGCCATCATATCCGTCCCAGACCACATAGGAATTTCCTGAAGCATCTGTGGCAACCTGAGGATTGTATACTCCCCAGCGTGTATTATCTGCATGGGTGGATATTATTTGAGAGCTCTCAAAAATACCTAATGGGCTGATCTTTACCCAATAAATTTTTTCTGA
>Ga0180438_10004990_pt1 | contig 18759 bp, 12 predicted proteins | sample SS_ome_12_FD_132455 | JGI IMG/M metagenome (GOLD analysis project Ga0180438, IMG submission 132455) | Hypersaline lake sediment archaeal communities from the Salton Sea, California, USA - SS_3_D_2 metaG | ecosystem: Environmental > Aquatic > Non-marine Saline and Alkaline > Hypersaline >...
CGATCTCGACGTGCTCACCTGCGAGGAGAGCCAGCCCGTCGAGGGGAAACGCCGGGGGTTGGGGGTGATATGGTACGAAAACCCCCATACTCCGCCAAAGCAGTAGCCGCCGCCCCTTCACTGGACCGCCATCAGATACTCCAGCAGATCAGCCATTTCGCGCTTGGTGATCTGTTTCTCGAGTCCCTCGGGCATGATCGACAGGCCGCTACTTTCCATCACGTCGATCTCCGCCCGGAGCACCGTGTCGCCCTCCTCCTCGGACCGCCGCAGGTTGATGCTGGTGGGGGTTTCGGCAGCGATCATGCCGGTCACCGTAAGCCCGTCGTCGGTGAGCACCGTGTAATTGAGATAGGCCGGGTTCACTTCGCGGTTGGGGTCGAGGACTTGGGTGAGGATGCCTTCCCGGCCGCGGCTCTTCACGGTGGCCAGCGGCAGGCCCAGGTCGTAGCCGACCCCTTCGAGCCGGTGACACTTCGCGCATTCCCGCCGGAACACCTCGCGCCCCGCGGCTACATCCCCTTTCATATCGAGCACGTCGCGGTAGGCGGCCACGGCGTCCTCGCGCCGGGCGAGCTTAACGTCGCCCAGCAGCTTCTTGGCCCGGTCGCGAAGTCCGGCGTCGGGATGGGCCAGGAGGAACCGGATCCGCGACGGGTCGAGCTGCGAGGGGGCGATCCAGCCGTCCTCAACCGCGTCGAGCAGCACGCCGAGCCGCTCCTGCCGGGCGAAGAGGGCCTCGGCCGCCGCATCGCGCACGTTAGGGCTAAAGCCCCCCCAGGCGTCGACGATCATCCGGGCCACCTCCGGGCCGTGGAAATGTCCAAGCGACCGCAGCGCCGCCATCTGCAGCTCGGCCGGCTGGCGCCCCTCGAGCAGATCGGGCAGGACCCGCCCGGCCACGTCGAACGGGGCCAGCGAGAGCGAGGCCGCCGCCTCGACCCGCGCCTCGACCGGCGCATCCTCGTCCCCGGCCGCCTCCGCCGCCCGCTCGATCATCGCCGAGAGGACCGCGGCCGCGCGCTCGCCCCCGGCGAGCTGCTCCAGCAGTGGGCTCCCCGATCGCTTCAAGCCCCGGCTCAGCCCGCGCGTGATCGCCTCGCTCAGCGGCTTCTCTTCGGTCGGCAATCCGTCCAGCGAGCTCAAGACGGCAGCCACTTGGTCGCGGCGCCCCGCCAAGCCGGCCTGCTCGGCGAGCTGCTCGAGCAAACCGCGTGCCGCGGCTCCGCCCCGCCAGGTTGAGTCTTCGCACAAGGTCGAGAGCAGCTCGCCCGCGCGCCCGTGGCACGAGCTGAGCACGGCCACGCGCACCCACGTGTCGGCGACGTCGCGAGCGGCGATTCGGGCCAGGGCGGCCGTGGCCCTCGGGCCGGGCAGTTCGCCCAGCGTGAAGGCGAGCTGGTAGCGCACGCGCGCGTCGGCGTCGTCGGCAGCCGCGTAGAGCAGCTCGCGCACGGCCGGCGTCTTGGCGAGCGACGGCTCGCTCAGCTTGATGGCGTGTTCCCGAACCCGGGCATGCCCGTCGCTCACCCGCGCCGGCAGCACCTCGACCGGCAGGGCGTCCATGCCCGCAAGCGCATACATCGCGTGCATCCGGGCCAGCGGATTCGGCGACTCGGTGGCCAGCTTCACCAGCGGCTCGACGGCCGCGCGGTCCTGTCGCTCGTAGAGCACCCGGGCGGCGGTTTCGCGGTGCCAGCCGTTGGGATGCCCCAAGAGCCCGACCAGCTCCTCGGTCGAAAGGTCGCCCAGGCGCGGCGGCCTCGGCCGCTGGAACACCTCGGGTACGATGCGGTAGATTCGCCCCCGGTCGCTGCCCGCCGTCAGGTCGACGTACTTCTTCACCGACGGTGGCACCGCGTCGGGGTGCTCGAAGACCTCGCGGTACATGTCGGCGATGTAGAGGTTGCCGTCCGGACCGTTGGCCAATTGCACGGGCTTGAACCAGATGTCGTCGGAGGTGAGAAACTCGCGGCCCTCTTCGGTACGAAAAGCGGTCAAGCCCACGCCGTTCGGATCGAGCCCCATCCGGTGTATCAGGTTGCCCGCCCCCTCGCAGACGAAGGCGTTGCCGCGGAACTCCTCGGGCCAGGCGTGGCCCTTGTACACCATCACGCCGCAGGCGGCGGTGAAGTAGCCGGCCGGCGTGCCGCCACCCTCGATCGGCCCGGAAAAAACGCCGCGGACCCGCATCTCCGTGCGCACCACGCGCCAGGGTTCGAGCGGGCTCGTGCGGAAGATCGTGCTGCCGTACTTCCAGATCCGCACGCGCGGCGAGGGCGGGGCCAGATAGGGGTTTCTGCCCAGGTAGCGGTCGTCGGCCATCACCATCTCGATGGGCGTGCTGTTCGACGACTCGAACTTCCGGCCCCAGGCGTCGAAGGTCATGCCGAACTGGGCCCCGCCGCTCTCCAGCCGAAGCTCGCCGGTGCGCGGCTGGATGCTGAAGTCGCGGCCCCGAGCCTGGACCGGCTCGGCCGAGCGTCCCTCCGCGCCGGCGGCCCACTTGACCGGCACGAGCCGGCCGCCCGAGGTGCTCGTCATCCCGTGCAGCCGGCAGTCCGGCCGGAACCGCAGGCTGCCCGGCAGGGCGTTGGGGTTGCTCGTCGAGAAGCCGGTGAGCACCACCTCGCGCAGGTCGGCCCGGCCGTCGCCGTTGGTGTCTTTGCAGTAGAGTAGCTCGGGCGCCGCGGCGACGAACACCCCGCCGTCGAAACAGGCCACGCCGGTCGGCCAGACGAGCTTGTCCACGTACACGGTGCGGCGGTCGAAGCGCCCGTCGCCGTCGGTGTCTTCCAGGCGCGAGACCCGACCGCCGGGCGACCCCGGCACAGAGGCGTTCCCTTCGGCATAGGGGATCATCTCGGCCACGTACATCCGGCCCAGCTCGTCGAAACAAAGGTCCACCGGATCGCACACCGACGGTTCGGCCGCGGCCAGCTCGATGCGGAACCCTGGGATGAGGTGGAACGACTTCAGGGCCTCGCCCGGCCCGCACGGCGGGATCCGCGGCAAGCGGTCCTTGTAGTCCACGCCCGGCTCGACCTTTTCGACGTAGCCGCCCTGGCGGATCTCGCGGGGCTTCGATGGCGCGCCGGCCTTGTCGGGTTCCGCCGCGGACGCCCGGGCGACGAGCCACGCGGACGTCAGCACGACGCAACAGAGTACCGTCGCGAAACGTTGCATGAGTCGGCCCATTTTGGAGTGCGGCGATTTATCGCCGCTTTCTGGCACTTTCATACGCTTTCAGGCGAGCGGCCTCCTCGTGGCGCCCGCCCCGAGGCCGGGCCCCTGAGGAACGTCGTATGTCTCACGAAGATAGGGCGATCGGCGCCGCGATGCAAATTCACCGCCGCGGGACGTCTCCCCGACGCAAGAGAAAGCGGCGATAAATCGCCGCACTCCAAAGGTCAGTACGGCCGCAGCCCCTGGAGCTTCGCCCGCTCGGTGCCGGTGGGGAGCACGTATTCGAACGTCACCGGGTCGCTGCCCACCTCGATGCCGCCGAGCTTCGGGTCCCAGAGCCAGGTCCACCGGCGCAGCTCGCTCACCTGCAGCAGCAGCCGGTCGAGCACGCGCGTGCGCTTCTCTTTGGCCCAGCCGCCGTATTGCCAGGTGTACTGCCAGATCTCGTGGCGGATCGTGCCGGCCCCGGGCGTGTAACTGGTCGGCTTGTCGCGGATGAGCATCACCAGGGCCCGGATCACCCGCTCGTCGCCGCCGAGGTACAGCGGCACGACCTTGTTCTCGTAGTGCTGAGACTTCGTAATGTGATCGAGCACGTACTCCCGGGCGTCCTCGTCCTCGACCGTGGCCTCGGGCGCAATGAACGGGTCGAACTCCAGCACCGGGGCGAACTGAAAACCCTCGATCCGCACCTTATCCCCGGCGAAGATCACCAGGTCGTACTTGCCCGGCTTGACGTCCTGAAACACCCAGCGCCCACCGCCCGCGCCGGCCGCCCGATAGTCGAGCTGCGGCTGGTCGATCTTCGCCTTCGGATCGACCGGGCGCCGCAGATTGCCGTCCTGGTCGAAGCGGTCGATGGCCCCGACCAGCGTCACGCCTTGGGAGCTGCCCAGGTCGACGGTGAGCGTGGCGGCGGGAAGCTGCGCGGTGAACAGAGCCGTGCAGAGTGGTGCAAGAAGGGCAAAGGGACGCAGACTCGTCGCGGATTTCATGATGGAGCATCTCACGCATAGACCGGACCTTCGAAACGCCATTGCTGCCTCGGATGTCGAACCTGCATCCACTGTCCGCTCACCGGGTGTCAGACGGAGCGATCGAGTTGAACCGCGTGCGGGCATCTCCACGTCGCTTGGATCAGCCAAACACTTCTCCGTATTCACCGCACGTTGACTAGCCACCGTGCTGGCACGTGGGATACAATGAGGGGTTATTTGGACGACCCTACGGGTCAAGGAAGAAGCGGGCAATGCAGTACGCCAGCACGAGGATCATTCCGTTTGCCACCAAGAACCTATTGTACGGACCGCGGTCGATATCTGGCGCGTATTTTACGCGGTGTACGATCTTGAAAGCTATCCATGCGCCGATGAACACGGGTTGGTTGTTCACGATGAGAATTGGATACGCGAGCAACTCAAAGACTCCGAGCACAAAGGGGAGTAGGTAGTCATCACCTTGCCGTGTCTTCTCAGGCTCCGCATTGCCTTTTGTCTTCTGGCATTCGTAGCCGTAGCCGAGGAAGATACCTATCCATGCGGCGCAGAATCCCACGTTAGGGCATCGCAATGTGGCTCGCCACGCTTGGAACAATACGGAGACGGCCCGCACGCACAATGACCCGACGACCGCGAGCAGAATGTAACCCGATGCGTTTGGAACGCTGTAAGTGAGCAAACCGTTCATTGGCGCGCAACAGAAGTCTTAGGGCAAGTAACTTGGTCTTCGACTGACCCGTATATCACCTGCAGACTGCTTCCTTGCAGCCTATCCCGCTGGCATCCGTTTCTCGCAAGTCGAATTGCAGCAGCCAGTTGCTCCGTTGTCGCGATCGCTTGCATGTGTTGGGCAGTTTTGGGCCGGCGCGGTCTCTTGCTCCGCATCCTGTTAGGCAGTTTCTGCAGTCAAGCAGGAACGTTCTACACCCCTTTTGCCCACGACGTCAACGCGTAATTAGCACGGTAAACCCTTCTTGCGTGAAATGATGGTCATTGGTCAGCACCTCGGTGAGACCCATCTCCTGCATGGTGTGCATGGAGATACAATCCACCAGGCTGTAGGCTTTGTCGAGACGAGCGGCATAGAGACCCAATCCCGAAACGAACGACTCGTGCGACTGCGGCTGCACGGTCACAGAGACGTTCGCCAGGATGGCACGCACGGTCTGCACTGCTTTGCCCCGGAGATACTCACCGCGCCCAGCATAAGCCGAGAGGAACTCCACCAGCACTTCCTCGGTCGTGACAAGCTGCACGGGCCCCAACTCCGCGACCGCCCGCAGGGTCGGGGCATGCCAGGGGTCGCCTGGCGTGATACTGGCCGCCCAGAACAACGTGTCCGCAAAGACCTGCTTCATTGCTTCGGCGTGCCGTAGATGTAGTGGTCAAGTTGGTCGGTGAAGTCCGGCGGTAAGTTGGCAACCTCAGAGGCGGGAATCGCCGCGGCAATATCCGCCAGCACTTCGGCAATGGGGCGGGTATCGCGCGCCGCGGCGCGGTCTTCTTCGGCAGGAAATACCACGACGCGGAGTTTCTGACCGGCAAAGTCGGGTACCCGCGCGTTAATCTCGGCCCAAGTGCCTTCGAGTTCAACCAGCGGAGTGGACATTAGTATTCCTCCTGCCCGCATTGTATCCTGGCAGAACGCGCCGCAAACGCGTCTTGCCTGGCTAGCAGATAACTTGTACGTATATGTTCTCCGGCCGTCGCCGGTGTAGAACTCCGATGTTTCGCTTTCCGGGCCGGCAGGCATTCGTGGTGTATTGCATTGTAGCAACCGCTCGCTCAGTTGTCACGCTGGTTTCGCGGTGGGGTAAGGCTGAATGGCCAGGGGTACTCGGTATTCGGTACACAGTACGGCGTACGGAGTACCGCGTGCTCGGTGCTGCCCCTTCCCACTGACAACTAACGACTACTCCCTCTCCCCCTCCCCGCCCGCCTCCAGCCGAGCGATCACCTGTTTCACGTCGGGCACCAGCGGGCTGCCGGGGTATTGTTTCACGAGGGCGTGCAGAATGGCCAGCGCCCGGTCGCGGCGGCCGCGCTTCGCTTCGCAGCGGGCGGCCAGCATCAGGGCCTGGTCGATGTAGGCCGATTCGGGATTGACGCACTCGAGCTGCTCGACCTGGGCGACGGCCTGGGGGTACAGCTCGCGCCCGGCCCAGTAGCGGGCGTAGAGCAGCGTGAGGTAGCCCTCCAGACGCTCGGAAGGCGCGTCCTGCTGCCACCCGCGGAGCTGCTCGGCGGCCCGGCCCAGGTCGCCCTCTTTGAGGAAGGCCTCGGTCGAGCGGGCGTGGGCACCCTGCCAGGCGATCCGCTCGGCGAAGTGCTGGGCGGCGGCCTGCGTCTGCGTGGCCTGGCGGTATGCCTTGCGTGCCTCGTCGGGCTTGCCGGTCGATGCGTAGTAGTCGCCCAGGACCCACTGGAGCTTGCCCGCGGTGGTGCCCAGCGTGCTCCCGCCCAGCTCGCGGCGGGCCGCGTCCAGGAGGCGCTTGGCCGCTTCGAGGTCCAACAGATCGTTCACGGCGATGTCGGCGGCCTCGACGGCGCACTCGGCCCGAAGCTCGCCGATCTTGATCTTCCCGCCCGCGGTGTACCAGATCCGGTATGCCAGGGGTGAATCTCCCAGCATATCCCGGGCCACTGGCGCTATCAGCCGGGCGAGGCGCAAAAGCTTGTCCGGGTCGTCAGCCGGGTAGTCGGCTTCGAGGAAGGCCACCTTGCCCGCGGCAACCGCCTTGGCCAGGTACGGCTTGGGATCGGGGCCGGCCGGGGCCGCTTCGGGACGCGGTCGGGTCGGCGGCCGCGCGGCCGGACGGGGACCGGCCGCCTCGCCCTCTTCCGCGCCCGACTCCGCCGCCAGCCGCGCCTCGTCGAGCTGGGCCTGCACCGCGTCGGCCTTGGCCTGGTAGGCCAGCACGAGCTGCGTGAGCGAATCGAGGTCGAGATTCTCCGGCTCGTAGGTGTCGAGGACCGGCAGGTACTGGTCTAGCGTGTGCAGCCGTTCCTCGTCCTTCCTGGTGAGAAACGGCCGATCGACGTACACGCGGTTGACGGTCTCCACGACGCGCGTGCCCTGCTTGACGGCCAGCTTCACCGTGTAGAGCCCCGGGCGGAGGTAGACGTGGTCGACGTTGAGCTGGTCGGCGGTTTGGCCGTCGCCGAAGTCCCAGTGGGCCCGGGCGTTCGTGGTGAGGGCCGCCACCGAGTTGTCGCGAAACGCGACGCCCACCAGCGGCTGGGGGTTGTCGGGCAGCGGCACGTCGCCGGTGGGCTTCATCACGAAGTCGGGGATGTACCTGGGCGTCTGGTTCACCGTGGGCGGACCGGCCGGGACGTGCCCCACTGCGTCGGCGCGGAAGTTCTCGGGCGGGATGGGCGCCGGCTTGGGCTTCTCCTCGGGCGGGTTGACCTCCCAGGCCGCCACCATCACGGCGTCGGCACCGGTGGCCACGTGGTAGTACTCGAACAAGTGGGGCCCCGCGTCGAGACGAATATCCTTGCGGCTGCCCGGCTTGGCCTGGCGCATCGGCCGGTGTACGCCGGGGGCCGAGACGACCTCTTTCTCGTCGATCAACAGGAAGCTGGCATCCTGGCTCGAGGTGAGGAACCCGTACGTGCCGGCCGCAGCCACGTTGAGGTACCCGCGGTAGTAGCTCATGAAGGGCTCGACCTTGCGCGTCATGGGGTTGTGTGAGTGCTGCACGGCGTCGACGTAATCGGCGCCGTAGGGCTTGGCCGAGTCGAATGCCTTGCGCACCGATTCGAGGTTGCTCAGGTCGCAACTCTTGTAGTGGCGAGTCTTCAACAAGAGGCCCACGCGCGCGGTCCAGGCGGGCAGCTCGTCGGTGGGCGGCTCGCCGCCGTAGAACAGCTCGTACTGCGTTTGGCCCGGAAGGGTCTGGATGCGCACGCGGCAGAAGTCGCCCGGCCCGAGTTGGAGCACCTCGACCGGCGCGAGCCGACCGTTTCGGGCGGCGGCCACGACGTTGGTCCCCTCGGGGTTGATCTGCCCGTGGTGCAGGAACTCGGTGACCAGCACGGCGTACTTCTTGCCGGCCGGGACGGCCACGGGCCTGACCGCGAACAGCTCGGTACCCGCCCGGTGGAAGTTCTGTGCCGCGGCGGTGGCAACGAGCCCTGCCAGCGCGGCGGCGACGAGCGCGGCCGTTAGACAATTTCGCCTCATCTTCGCGTGTTTCCCAGTGTATCGGTCGGCGTTGAAGGGATGCCCCCGATCAGCTATCCTCTATCTTATAAGGAGCGGGCCGCGACGAAGAAGGGCGAAAAAGGGACCTGGTTTATTTTTTGCGAACCACCCTTCGGGCCGTTCCGGAAAAATAAACCGGGTCCCTTTTTCGCTCCGGGAGAGTGACCGAATGCCGCCAGCCACCCCCCAAATGAGCCCCGAGGAAGCCGTCCGCCGGGTTGCCCAGGCCCGCGAGGCCCTGGTGCGCGAGGTCCACAAGGTGATCGTGGGCCAGGACGAGATGATCGAGCAGATGCTGATCTGCCTGTTCGCGCGGGGCAACTGCCTGACGATCGGGGTTCCCGGGCTGGCCAAGACCTTGACGGTCTCGACGATCGCTCAGGCCCTGGCCATGCGCTTCAGCCGCATCCAGTTCACGCCCGACCTGATGCCCAGCGACATCACGGGCACCGAGATCATCGACGTGGACCAGGCCACGGGCCAGCGGCACTTTCGTTTCGTGCGGGGTCCGGTGTTTGCCAACATCGTGCTGGCCGACGAGATCAACCGCACGCCGCCGAAGACCCAGGCCGCCCTGCTCCAGGCCATGCAGGAGCACGAGGTCACCGTAGGGGGAAAGACCTACAAGCTCGACGAGCCGTTCTTCGTGATGGCCACGCAGAACCCGATCGAGCAGGAGGGAACCTACCCGCTGCCCGAGGCCCAGTTGGACCGCTTCATGCTCTCGATCAACATCGGCTACCCCACGCGGGCCGAGGAGCGGGAGATCGTGCTCTCGACCACGCAGACCAGCCGGCACGAGGTCCGGCCGGTGCTTCAGGGAAAGGACATCCTCTGGATCCAGCAGCTCGTGCGCCAGGTTCCGGCCTCGCAGCACATGGTCGACTACGCGGTGGACCTGGCCCGGGCGACCCGGCCGCGTGAGGCCCCCAGCCCCGACTTTGTGAAGAACTGGCTGGCCTGGGGCGCGGGCCCGCGTGCGGCGCAGAACATCACGCTGACGGCCAAGGCTCGGGCGATCATCCAGGGCCGGTTCTCGGTCTCGGCGGAGGATATTCGCACGGTGGCCTTCCCGGTGCTGCGTCACCGGATCTTCACGAACTTCAACGCCGACGCCGAGGGCGTGGACGTGGAGCAGGTGATCGAGAAGCTGTTGGAGACGGTGCCGGAGCCGTCGTACGGCGAAGCGGTCGGTCCGCAGCGCCGTGCCAAGGCGGCCGCGGCCCAGCCGGCGAAGGTCCAGCCCGCCCCGCCCCAGCCGGCCCCGGCGCCGCAGCCGGCCTTCGCCCCGGGCCGGGCCACTCCGCAGAGCTCGCCAGCCACGCCCCCCGCGGGCCCCTGGGCGTCTCCGGCGGCTCCACCGCGTGCGATGCCATCTCCTCCGCCGGGTGGTCCGACACCGCCGCCGGGCCCCACGCCGCCGCCGGTCGGATGACGAAAAAGGTACGTAGTACCTTTTTTGCGGGGGTTTGGGGCAAATGGGCGCCCTGTTGTTGATTCGCGTGTCGTCGAAATGAGTACAAGGCACGACTTGCCAAGCAACCAAGCTTCCCTTTGGAACCTCCCCCTTGCCGGGCAAAAGAGGTAAGATTGGAGAAAAGCTCGGGCTGGTGAGTCCCCCCGGCGCGGGAGTTGCTATCTTGACCCGTGCTATGCACCCAATGAACCATTCCCCGCGGCAGAAAGGCAGGTGAACCATGTCGGTGCGAAAGATGACCGTGGCGTGTGTGGCGGCGGCCGTGGTCCTGGGCGTGGCGTGGCCATCGGCCGAGGCCGGGCCGTTTCGCTGGCTCAGGCAGCGGGTCCGCGACGCCGAGGATCGGGCCGAGGATTGGCAGGAGTGGCAGGAAGAGCGTCTGGAGGAGCAGGCCGAGCGCCAGGAGGAGATGCTCGAGAACTGGTACAAGCACGAGCGAAAACGCCTGGACTACGAGTACGACCGGGCCAGGATCGACGCCCGCGGCCCCTATCGGTCCCAGATGATCCAGCAGTACGATGCACGGCGCCGCGCCTTGTCCAACGAGTACCACCGGCAGCGAGAATGGCTCGAGGACCGAGAGGAGGCGGCCGAGGAGGCGCTGGAGGAGTACTACGACGACTTGGAGGACCGCTACGAGGACCTGGACGACCATCGGGTAAGGGCATGGCGTTACGGTCCCTTCTGGTACGGTCCGCCGCCGTTCGTGGGCCCTCCGGGCTTCGTGCCCGGCCCGCCGGTCGCGGTGCCCGGGCCCGGTGGGTGGGACGGAGTGCCACTTCGTCCTACACCCGAATCCGTCCCCACGCCGGCCCCCCAACCCGCGCCGCAACTGCTCGATCCGCGCGAGGCAGTGCCCCCGCCGGAAGCAAAGCCGACGCCCGCGCCGGTGCCCCCGCCGGCCCCGCCGCGCCAGGGCAGGACCTTCTGAGAGGCTTGTGGGGAGAGTGTTCGTAGTGACCCGATTCATCGGGTCTAGCTGCGCCAAGGCGCCCTTTGGCGGCTCAGGACCGCATGAATGCGGTCACTACGAACTTCATTGCGGTCAGTACGGACTTCATTGCGGTCACTACGGGCTTTTCAGTGCGCGAAGCGGGCCGTTTCCCCGGAAGAGCGCGGGGATTGACAGGACCACCAGCGGGGGCATAGGATCGGGGGAACATCTCTCCTCCCGTGGTTTCGATGCTCGAGTGCGTAGCGGAACGATGGATCGAGCCCGATCTCTCCCCGGCGCCCGGCTCGGCTCGACGCATGGCGGCCGGGCCGGCGCCCTGCGGCCGCGCGCGACGTGGCTGATCGCCTTGGTCCTTCTCGGGGCCGGTCCGGCGGCGGGTCAGCAGGAAAACCAGGGCCCACCCGCCGAACCGGCCAAGGAGAAACACTCCAAGGCGGTGATGATCGAGTTCGAGGGGGTGATTACCCCCGTGCTCGAGCACTTCGTCTACTGCAAGCTGCGTGCGGCCGAACGGCGGGAGGCCGACCTGGTCATCCTGCGGATCGGCAGTCCCGGCGGGCTGGTCGAGCCGAGCATCCGGACGGCTGAGCGGCTTCGCGACGTCGAGTGGGCCCGGACCGTGGCCTACGTGCCGCGCGAGGCGATCAGCGGGGCAGCGATCGTCTCGTTGGGCTGCGACGAGATCGTGATGCACCCTTCAGCTACGATCGGCGACGCCGGCCCGATCATTCAGGGCGAGGATTCCCAGTTTCGCCACGCCCCCGAAAAAATCGTCAGCTATCTGGGGGGAAAGGTCCGTGGGCTGGCCGAGTCCACCGGCCATCCGCCCCTGCTCGCCGAAGCCATGGTGGATAAGGACCTCGCGGTCTATCAGGTCAAGAACAAGAAGACCGGCGAGAAGAAGCTCGTCACCGAGGAGGACTACCGGGATTTGACCGCCCGCGGCGAGTGGGAGGGGGGGCTGGTCGACGAGTCGCGGCGGGGGCTGTTCTTCACCGCCACCGGGCGGCGGGCCGTGGAGCTGGGATTCGCCGACGCCACGGTCGAGGACCTCGAAGGGCTCAAGGCGCGGTACGGCCTGGTCAAAGACCCGGTGGTGTTCCGCCGCACTGGGCTGGATACCGCCGTGTTCATCCTCAACCTGGACCTGGTCACCGCGGCGTTGTTCATCATCGGGCTGATCGCGCTGTACGTCGAGTTCAGCGCGCCGGGCATCGGGCTGGGGGGGCTGGTGGCGGGGCTGTGCTTCGCGATCTTCTTCTGGAGCCGCTTCCTGGGCGGGACCGCCGACTGGCTCGAAGTCGTGCTGTTCGTCGCCGGCGTGGTCTTCCTGGGCGTCGAGCTGTTCGTTTTGCCCGGCTTCGGCGTGGCCGGGCTCTCGGGCATTCTGCTTCTGTTCGTCAGCCTCGTGTTGGCCATGCAGGACTTCGTCATCCCCGAATCCGGGCCGGAAATGAGAACCATGGCCCGCACGCTGGGGGTGATCGCGGGCTCCGGCGTGGTGACTGCGATCGCCGTCTACGTGCTCGGCTCGCGCCTGGGCTCGCTGCCGCTCTTGAACCGCCTGACGCTCCGCCCACCCGACGCCGCCGAGGCCGCCGGGCGCCGAAAGCCGGCCGACCCGGCCGACGCCCTCTCGGGGCGCGACGTCGAGCTGAAGATCGGCGACACGGGCGTGGCCGACTCGCTGTTGCGACCGGCGGGCAAGGCCCGGTTCGGCAACCGCTGGGTGAACGTCGTGGCCGACGGCGACTACATCCCCAAGGGGCGGCGTGTGCGGATCGTCGAGGTGGCGGGAAACCGGGTGGTGGTGGTGCCGGAGGAGGGGGAAGCGTGAAGACGCGCGCCGCGCAATCTTGATCGCGTCTTCGGTGGGGGCTACAATGCAGTTGGGGTCGCAACCTACAGGGAGAAGAAGTGATGAAAGCGGTGATGCCGCAGGTTCCCGAGCACTTTCTGGAGCGGCGCAGGCGCATCGCGGCCGACCGGTGGGACGAAATGTGGGAAGGGGAGTTGCACATCCCTCCGGCACCGACTTTCGAGCACCAGGACCTGGCGGGAGCGATGGAAAACTGGCTGCGGAACCATTGGGCACAACCGCATGGCTCGAAAGTCTACCATCAGGTCAACGTGGCATCTCCCGGTGGCTGGCCGGACGACTACCGAATCCCCGATCTGGTGCTGCTTACCCCCGATCGCCTCCATATCAAGAAGAGGGAATACGCCGACGGCGGGCCGACCGTGGTGGTCGAAATCCGCAGTCCGGGTGACGAGTCGGTCGAGAAGCTGTCCTTCTACGCGAGAATCGGCGTCCAAGAGGCATGGATCATCGACCGCGACACGAAAGTGCCCGAACTCTACCTCCTCCGCGGCGAAAACTACGAGCAAGCAACTTCCGACGCCGATGGCTGGCTCCACAGCCCCGCCACCGGCGTTGGGCTCCGCGGCGAATCGCCCAACAAGCTGGCCATTCAGCTCGCCGGCCGGCCGGAGACGCGGGAACTGGTGCCGTAGGGTCGACACGTCACGCGGGCTCACTGGCCGCCGGCGTCCGGCGTCGAGCCCGCCTTTCGCAAGCGTGCGTCGGCCCAGTTGGCCATGTCGGCATAATAGTTGTCGCCGGCGTCGGTCACCACCAGCCGGAGTTGCGCAACGCCTGCGACGGAGACGTCGACGGGTTGGGCGCCCTTCAGGCCGTGCATCGTTGCACTCTCGAAGAGCAGTTTGGCGTCGCCGAACACCTGGAACACGACGGTGCCGCCCTTTTCCGCACCGCCGATGGTCGCATGGAACCGGTCGTACTTGCCGTCCAGAGCATAAATGATCTCGGAGGGTGCGTGAGTGCCGATCCCTTTTCGATAGCGCCGGCTCCCGAGCCGCAACGTCTGATCGAGCACGTCGCGATCGCGGCGGGGCAGTCCGTCGCCGTCGCGGGTCCAGCCCGAGCGGGCCGATTTCCACGGCACGTCGCTTAAGAAGACCCAGTCACCCGGCGGCAGTTGCGCTTCCGGCGGTCCCGGCGGTGGTGGGGGCGGAAGCTTTACGACCCGGCGCGCCGCGTCGGTGCCGGCGATCGACAGCAGATCCTCCCGGGGCCGCTCTGCAAGCGTCTTGTCGAGCGAGGTCAAGGCGGCGAGCAGCTTCCGGTAGTCCGGATCGTTGATGTCGGCGAAGACCGGCTCGCCGCACCGCTGCCACCCGCCGGCCGACTGGGCCAGAGGGGCCGCCAGCGCGCGGCTCATCTTCGGCTCGTGCCGATTGAGTGAAAGATACCAGGTATCGTGGTGGCCGTCGGAGTTTCCGTGGCACGTGGCACAACGCCGCCCGTGCACGTCCGCGATCGTCTCCTTGACCGACCCGGTAAAGATGCGGCGTTTCGGCCCGTAGGCGTCGGATTCGTATCGGTCGTAGTAGACGGCGTTGGCGTCCACCCAGTTCACCAGCCGGGCGGTGTCCTCTGCCCCAAGCTCCACGCCGTGATGCCCCGATTCGAGCAGGGTGGTCAAGCGCGAGACCTTCGACCCGTAAGTGTACGGCGGCCGGGCGTAGACGTCGTCCGGATGATCCCAACGGGTCGCACTCGCCGCGCTCACGTAGGGCAAAAGCTCTTCGTAACCGATGGTGAACTGGTCCGTCAGCTCGTCGGTCAGTATCACGCCGCACGCCGGCCGGTCGTGCGTGTGGCAGCGGATGCAATGGGCACTGAGCACCGGCTGGGCGTCCCGCAAGAAGCTGACGATCTCCGTCCCCCACGGCGGCGGCTGAGGGCGGCTCGGCTCGCGCGTCAGGGCATCCAGGAGGTGGTTGGGCGGGGCCGTGTTGCGGTTCTCATGACACCCGATGCAGGTGCGGCGTTCGCCCGGCCTCAAGCAGACCACGCTCCGCATGCGCTGGATTTCCCGCTCTTCGGCGTCGAGCACCTCGAAGTAGACGTTGCGGTCGGCGGGGACGACGAAATGGGCCGAGCCGTCCGCTTCGACGGGCACGGTGCCCAGCACTCGCTTGATGGTGTAAATCGGGGTGCCCGAGGTGAGAACCACGCCGCCGCGGCGCACGCCCTTGCGCGGTACGTCTTCCAGGATTCGCAGGTGCTTCGCGCTGCCACGCGGCACGCCGTCGAGGCCCGTGTAAACATCGACCACGGCCAGAATGGCCTCGGCGTCCGTTGCGTCGCTGCCGGGGGGGGCTGACGGCCGCGCGTGAGGCGCCGGCCGAGCCGCCAACGGCACCGGCTCCGCGCAGGAGATCTCCGGATCGCGATAAACCAGTGCCAGGGTGCCGTGCCGATCGCCCACGTAAAGGGCCCAGCTCCGCTCGAGCCACGGAACGACGGTGGGTGTGTAAGAACAGAGGTAAGTTGTCTCGGAGAGGGGCACCGGATCGCTGAACCAGCCGAAGCGGCTGTCCTCGGCCCGCTCGCCCAAGAGCGGCACGTCGGGCGTAAGCAGCTCGAGCGGCTCCGCTCCATCGCGGCCGCGTCGGACGTCAATCACCCCAATCGCCCCGTGCGTCTGTCCGTGGTGAGCCGTGAACAGAGCCATGACCTTCTGGCTTGCGGCCACCGGACGGGGGAACATCACCACGTTGGGGCGGATCGTTGCGTTGCCATAGTACGGAGCCACCATGGTGCCGTCCGTGTTCATCGTGAACGGATCGTGGAGCGAGGTGACGCTCCGCTCGTTGTACTCCCAGCGGCTGTAGAGGATGCGGCCGTCGGGGAGGACGGTCGGGTTGAAGTCGTTGAACACGCTGTAGCTCAACTGCCGCACGCCGGAGCCGTCGGCTTCGGCCACGAACAGCGTCGGGCTGTGGCGGTCGCCGCCACACATGACGAAGTGTTCCGAGCGGTCGGAGGTGAACCCGATGCGCCCGTCGGGCAGATAAAACGGCTCGCAGTCGTTTTTGGGGCTCGACGTCAAACGACGAACTCCCGTGCGGTCGACACCGGCTTCATAGACGTCATAGCTTTGAGAGCCGTCCCACTGATCGGAGCCGTTGCCGAAGGCAAACAGCATCTTCTGCGCATTCCAATGGAGGCACACGTCGCGATACACCCCCTCGCCCAGCGCGTCGACCACCGGGGTGACCGCCCCGTCCGGACGCGGCGGCGAAAGGCGATAGATGCCGCCGCCGGGCCGATTGATCAAATGGTGGGCATCCATGAACGGCTGCTCGGAGACGTACGGCTTCCGCTTCACGAAGAGCATCTCGTCAAAAGGAATCCGGCCGAGCAGCAGTTGCTCGCGCAACTGCGAGGCCTCTTCGAAGAGCAATCGCCAACGCTCGTCTGCCCCGGGCGCGGCCGCCTGCCGCTTGAGTTCGGCGAGCCGCTCCCCGGCGCGCTCATTGGGCGTGTCCTCGAGGATCCGCTCGACGCTTCGCAGCACCGACGGGACGTCCTCGACGTGAGTCAGCACGGGAATCCGGAACCACTCGTCCCCGGCCTCCAACCTCAAGACGGCCAGCCCGCCGCCCCGATCGTCGAGAGCAAGCGGAAACCGCAGCGTGCGGTCCTGACGCGGTGGGAGCACGACCGTTTGCCGTTCTCCCGGGCGAGGCCGATCTGTGCGATGGAAGTCCAACCGGGCGTGGATCGTGAGCGGCGCGTCGGTGACGTTGCACACCGCGACCGCCAGGTTATTCGCCCCGCGCCGCAGATCAAGCGGTGCAGAGAGGGTGACGGCCACAGGCGCGGGCTTCGCGCGGAACCGCAGCAGACGGTCGAACCGCCGCTCGTAACGGTGATACCAGCCGTCCTTGCCCCCGCTGCCCGGGTGAACGTAACCGGCGACCTCACCGCCGGACGGGACGGTCTCACGCGGGACCTCGCCCTGCCCGCCGTCGCGATCGACTTCGATGCGGCCCTCGAACAGGCGGAACCGCAGACGCAGTTCGCGGTCCTCGGGCGGGAGCAAGAGCTGCGGGACCGGGTTTGGCCAAACGGCCCAACTGCCGTCGCTGGGAGCCGGCAGGACCGGCGCCGTCGCGCTCTCGCCGGACTCCTTGTCCAGACGCTCCAAGATCGCTTCCCAATCGCGAATCGCCACGAGGGATTCGCGGAAATACACATCGTAACGCACGACGTCGGGCATCGGTGCGGCGCACAACGACACCTCGGCCGCGGCCAGGTGAAAGAGAATAGCCGCTACAAACGCTGACAAGCCGTACCGCATCAGGCGGGTCATGATGGCCACTCCCCGGGCGTCCATCATCGCGCCGCAAGAGCCGGATGTCAAGCGAGCCGCCGAGTTGAACGAGAAAGGGACCTGGTCTATTTTGCCGGAACGGCCCGAAGGGTGCTTCGCACAAAATAGACCAGGTCCCTTTTTCTGCTACGTAAGCTTTCCGGAGCCCTCGATCGGCCAAACGTCCACGACGCGGTCCCCCTGATGAATGACCATCTGCCGATAGAGGTTGCAGGTGGTGCAGGCGTGGCTGGGAATGAGGTGGACCGTCTGCCCGATGTTCCACGCCGGGGCATGGTGCACGATACAGTGCTCTTCCGACTCGAAGGACGGGATCTCGACCGTAGGGTAATCCTTGAGCCGGGGGAGCCCGAATTCGTCCCCGACGCCCTTGACGCCCACGTCCAAGACGGCCTCGCCCGGGCGCACGCTGATGACCCGCGCCAGCACCGAGAGCGCAATCTCGAATTCCGGGGCCAGCTCGGCATAGCGCCAGTCCATGGTGGGATAGGTGCCGGCCTGGATCTCGTCGACCCCTTCGATGTCCGCGGTAATCCGATACGTCGAACTGGAGCCGCCGCTGATGACGCCGACCGGGATCCCGGCCCGCTCGATCATTCGCCGCGTTTCGACCGCACGAGCCATGGCCTGGCGGACTCGCGCGGCCCGTTCGTCGAAATCACGCAAATACACCAGATGCCCCTCGTACGCCTGAAGCCCGCGGAACTCGATTCCGCTTCGGTTCATCACTTCTCGGGCAAGATCGAGCGCCGGCTCACCGGTCGGCACGCCGCAGCGGCCCATGCCGATGTCGATCTCCACCAGGGCGCCTACGGTGACCTTCGCCGCGATCGCCGCCTCGGAAATCGCGGCGATCTGGTCGACGTGGTCGACGGCCAGGGTGACGTTGATCCGCCGGGCCAGCTCGGCCAGCCGGGCCATCTTGCGGCGACCCACGACCTGGTTGGCGATCAGCACGTTGTCCCGCCCGGCGTCGGCCAAAACTTCCGCCTCGCTCAGCTTGGCACAAGTGAATCCGATCATCGAGCCGGCTTCCTGTTGCCGCCGGGCGAGCTCGACGCACTTGTGGTTCTTGAAATGGGGGCGCAACCGACACTTGCGGCCTTGAAAGAAATCGGCCATCCGCCGCAGGTTGCGCTGGAAAGCCTCGGCGTCTAACAACAGAGCCGGGGTATCCAGGTCCTCGATCGCAGCGCCGGTCAACTGCCGGGCGCCGACGCCGGTAGACGGTGAATCGGCCATCACCTCAGCTCCACATTCCCGGTGTTCCGGTGTTGAACGATCCGCACTGCCCTAAAGCCGCCGCAGAGCACACTCCGCCGCTCCACCGCGCCATCTCTCCACTACTCCCCCGCTGTCCTCTGCCCGCTGTCCGCTTCCTCCGGAAAGATCATCGCTTCGGCAAAGGCCGTGGAGAAGCCGGGGTGGGTCGAGAGGTCGACGCGCTCGGCGCGCGTGGCGAGGTCTTCGGCCAGGCGACGGGCGGCTTGCGACAGGGCGACCAGCCGGGCACCGGCCAGCGAGGTATTGCCCTGGTAACGGATCTTGCTCCGTTCGATCTGGCCGGGCAGCAGCCCGACGCGCTGGGCGTTGCTGCGGCGGATGAAGTTGCCAAAGCCGCCGGCGATCAGGACCTCGCTGAGGTCTTCGGGTCGCAGGCCGGCACGCGAAAGCAGGATCCCGACGCCCGCACGGATCGCGCCGGTGGCGAGCTGGAACTCGCGCAG
>Ga0180438_10004992_pt1 | contig 18752 bp, 28 predicted proteins | sample SS_ome_12_FD_132455 | JGI IMG/M metagenome (GOLD analysis project Ga0180438, IMG submission 132455) | Hypersaline lake sediment archaeal communities from the Salton Sea, California, USA - SS_3_D_2 metaG | ecosystem: Environmental > Aquatic > Non-marine Saline and Alkaline > Hypersaline >...
AGAAAGAACAGCAATCATGTTTAACGTTGTAAACATTTCATTTTGCCATCTACGTAATATTGTTTCCCTATGTCGCTTAGCTCTATCAATTTTTAGTTGCTCTTCGACAATTGGATGCATCTTAGAGGGCATTTAACATATCACGCAGTTCGTCAAGAGACTTAGCACCAAGTGCTTCGTCTTCTTTCGTGTTGATGATCTCCATGATGCGCTCTTTCTTTTTCTTATTTTCAAGCGCAAGACGATGTTGCTTGTTCTCTTCAAGACGAACAGCAATTACGTGCTTGAGAATATCAAGTTTCAGAGTTTCTTCAGTATTGGCTTTGGAACCAGGAGTTACGAAAGATTCTTCATCCAGTTCTTTCAAGCTACGATTTACTGTCTTAGCAACCAGATCTAGTGATGCTGCTCGCGTAGAAGTAAGTGGCAGATCCCAAAGATCTTCAACGGTCAATGCACCTTTCGGTGATGGAAAACGCAGTTTCAAGCGTGATGCTTCTTCAAACATGTTCATTAGAATTGTACCTTTACAGTGCGGTTAAACGTGCCTTTGACGCGGCAAATCAGTTCATTACGCTGAGTGGATGAGAAACCAAGTCCACTTAGCTGTTCTTCGTCATATGGTGCTTTCATTTTTGCACCGAGTGTTTCGAAAACTTTACGATGATCAGTTAAATCTGAGCGTAAATATTCATTGAAGAATCCACGAACTGAATCTGGGTTACGACAACCATCAAGGATAAAAAAGAAATGATGGTTTCCGATTCCTTGTTCTCCCCAATAATTAGGAGAGTTAAGGACCATACGAACTGGTGTAAACTTTGTTGTAGTTATTTCCCATTCAGTTCGTGGAGCTGCGGTAGATTGCAATGATTTGCGGAATTTGATGCCTTCTTTATATGTGAAATCAAATTCAGCTACAACAACATTGCCATTATCAGGAACATCTTTGTTGTAATGGAATGTGTGTATTACACCTCCATATTCCAGTTCAACTGTAAATCCAATATCTTCAGTTTCTCGTTTCTGGAAATTATTAACCCAGATTCTGTAGCGACCTTCTTGTAGATTGGATTTTGTTCCCCATGTAACGTTTTCAACTGCGTTACGTGATTTACCACTTCCAGCATTCATATCTACGTCAAGCTCGCCGTGTTTGGTACTCTTGTTACCGTAATAAATATGATCGCCAGCTGGTGTTTGAACATGAATGTCCAAATCATCATAGTTAAACCAAGCAAGTGATGCTCTCATGAGGCCAGTAACTGTGCCACCAGCAGCTTTAACTCGTTCTTTGATTGAGTCAGCTACTTCACCGTTATATGTCCAGGAAAAATTGCTGTCCCAGTGAAATAGTGGTTTAGCATCCGGATATACTGGAGCAAGTAAGCTCATCAAGTTACTAACATGTTGGTTTTCCATCATTACTTCAAGAGAAGTAGTGTTTGGCAAAATTTCTTGAATGAAATGTTTGATAGATACTTTTTCAACTTTAGAAAGATCTTTCTGAGTTGTATGAGCCTGCTGAGCCATTTCGTCAAATACAGACATTTCACGTTTAACTGAACGATCAGCCCAGTGAACTGCGTTGATAGTTAGATCAGATACCTTGGCATGTCGTCGTGGTAGAGAATCTGTGAGACCCAGTTCTTTAACTTTCTTTTCAGCTGCTCGCACCATCTTAGGTGTGATAAGAGCTTTAGGTCGTTTGTAATTAGTAGGAGCAACTTTTTGCTCAAATGATGTTACTGCCGTATCAAGGTCTACGCCTTCAGATAAGTCAACCAGCAATGTTCCGATAACTGTGTTACGGATAGCTGCATTTGAATTTTGAATTGACCATGCAAATAGTTCTTTTTTGTCAGCAGCAAGAGTATCGAAATAACGTTTAAATGTCAGAAATGAGCTAACTTTTGTGCGATGTTCTTCTCCGCGATACAGCGAACCTTGTTTGATAAGATCAAGTACTGTTTCGACTGCATCGACTGTAATTTCACGTAGCGAACGTAGTGTGACTTCTTTTAATGAAGTTTCGTGCCCACGTTTCGTAGCTAATGCAGCTTTGTGAACTACATGACGATTATTTAGTTCGCAATAAAAGTGATTCCATGTATGAATGTGATCACCCATGTCTTCACGATTGTGATGAGTGCCTACTTTATTCTGATAGTGATAGAAAACTGAACGAATTGGTTTTGAACGAATCAGTTCGTCCATTTTCTGTGCAACTGTGTGATATGGCTCTTCGAGATTGTCGATTTCCCAGATGGTTATAACTTTTTCATCGTGAATAGCAACCACGTTGCCCAAATCACGGATAAAAGTGCGGCAACAGGAACAATCATGTTCAGTGCGTTCACGAAATATCGGGTTCGTTCCCGGCGGAAAAGAGTTGAGATACGTATCCCACATTTCTTCCTTCGAGACATCAACTTCGTAAAGCTCATTGTCATCCATTACCGTTTTGAAGTGTTCGTTCATCATATCCCGGAACGGGACGAAATCCATCAACTGTTGGGCTGGTTCAGCTAGCATGGTTTTGCTCCTTAGCTGGTGTATGTAGAGTGCCGGTTACCTGCATCCGGCGAGTGTCTTCTGGCACCACTTCTGGGTCCACTCGGTATACGCAGCGCTACGTATATGTCACTTAATATATATCGCGCTACTGGGTAGTCTGACTCCTACCCAGCTGCATCGCCTTTACGTCCCCCAATCCTTATATACGATGCGGGCTTCCCTCATTGGAGCCGTCGCCTAGGGGCCACGAGGGAACTGAGACTTACTATTGCAGTAAGTTTCGCTGGAGTTTCACCAGCTCTTCAGTCAGTTTTGCGCGAGTTTGCCGAATATTTCGGACTTATTGTAATCGATTTTTTGTTCAGCGAGTTTCTTCTCCATTAATGTCACTAACTCAATATGATTGTGAGCTAGTTCTGAAAGATTTTTTGCTTCAATCGTTGAAACTAGCTCATCTTCTGGCTGAACCTTGGTATGGATGAAGATTGCAGTCTCCAGCTTGTCATCAACTCTGACGCTGGAGACACGAGAGATGACGTTTGTGCTTTCTTCGATAATTGTGATCTTATACAAGTCCGTTAGGTCGGTCATTTTTCTCTTCCTTCCATATTGTCTTATCGCTCATAGCATGTTTCCTGTTGCGAATATGATTGCTTCCTGTAGTACCTCGTTGTTTTTGAGCAGCCGTTCGTTTTTTTCCTCCAACTCCCGGATGCGCTGTGCTTTGTCGCGGCACTGATTTTTCAGCCGCTCGTTTTCTTCAAGCATGTATAAGTTGGTTTTTCTGTGCCGCTCTGCTCTATCAAGCAACGCCGCATATTCTGCCTCCAACTCCCGGATGCACTTTCGCAGCTCATCAATAACCTCCTGAGCAAGAATTACATCCTGATATACTTCGGGGTCATACCAGTCATCTAATTTACTCATCACTCTGCCCTCCATCTACACGTTTGATTAACGTAAGCCGACCCCTTCTTCGCTGAATTGTTGACAGCTCAAGCCCCACAACAAATACTCGTTTGCCTTCGTCAAGCGCCTTTCCTAGCAGGCGTTTTTGCAGCTGGGACTTGCCGCATTCCCGGCCATAAGTTTGCCGGTCATTCATCGTCCTGCCCTCTTACCTTCTCCCAAAGCTCGGCATCAGGGTCTCCGGCATCAAGCAGCTTGACCACCATGACATCACCCGGAAGGTAATGAAGCCGCTTGAAGTACAGCCGCTTCCGCTCTGGGGCGGCTGGCTTATCACGCGGCCTGAACTCGCCGCACCAGTATGTATTCGGAGTAAGACTTTCCCACGGGTATCTACGACAATGGCTGGCTCTGTAAAACTCACAATCATCACAACTTCTTTTCATCATCTTGCTTCTTCGCCGTGTCGATTTCTCTGATGTAATGCTCTCTGATGTATCCGAGTTCACAAGCCTTGCGCCACCGCTCGGCGTCTTCAATTAGTTTCATAGCCGTGTCTTCATCGAAGTGTGCTTTACCATCCCACAAGCATCGGAGCCTTTCGACTTCCGCCAGATTCTCCTGAGCTTGCTCGTGGGCAGTTAGAAGCTCCAGCTTTAGCTGCTGGTTTTCTTCCTTGAGTTCTTCCCGCTCTGCCTCAAGCTCCCGGATGTGCTTTTCTAACTTTTCAATAGTAGAAACTGCCCACATTTCTAAGTCATTACCAGCAAACTTTAGTGCCTCTATTGCATGCTCTTTCTTAATCATTTTGCTTCTTCGTCGCGTCTATGGCGGCGTTTGCAATTGCCTTTCGGTTTAGCCAGATGGTCCCATGGCCATAGCCATAGCTATAGTCATAGCTATAGCCATAGCCATCGCCATAGCCATCGCCATAGCCATTGCCATAGCCATCGCCATAGTTAGACCCATCGCCAAACCCATCGCCATCGTCAAACCCATCGCCATCGCCATCGCCAGACCCATCGCCAAACCCATCGCCATAGCCATAACTATCGCCATAGCTATAGCCACAGCCATAGCCATAGCTATAGCCATTTTTTAGCCAGTTACCTACTGGGTACATTACAAACTCCAAGTGCTTTTCGGTTTAGCCAGACAGTGTCATGGCCAGAGCCATAGCCATTGCCATTGTCATAGCCATAGCCATAGAGGTTGCCATAGCCGTCGCTATAGCCATGGCCAGAGCCATAGCCATAGCTATTACCATAGCCATCGCCATAACCACGACCATCGCTATAGCCATAGCCATAACCATAACCACGGCCGGTGTTATCGCCATAGCCATAGCCATAACCATCTTGCAGCCAGTTACCTATGGGGTACATCACAACCCCCAAGCGCCTTTCGGTTTAGCCAGATGGTTTCATAGCCAGAGCCATAGTAATAGCTATATCCAGAGCCATAGCCATAGTTATAGCCATAGCCATAGCCATAGCCAGAGTTATAGCCATCGCCATAGCCATCGCCATTGTCATGGCCATATCCATAGCCAGAACCATAACCAAAGCCATAGCCAGAGCCCTCGCCATCGCCACAGCCATCGCCACAGCCATTTTTTTGCCAGTTACCTACTGGGTACATCACAGACCCCAGTCATCATCAACCGGCACCCGAAAAATCTCGGACATTTTCGGTATCTGAAACCCATTCGGAAAGGGTCGAATCTCGGCTTGTTCAGGGTTAGCGATCATGCCGTCGAAGCCTATCTTTTCCCACCGGAACACCCATACCGCGCGGGTCAGATAAATGAACCCGTCCCTTTCTTCCACATCACCCGCTGCGATCCAGCCGCGATCAATCACGATCACAGCTCGGTTGCCTTTCGTCACTGGCGCATATTCCACGCCGTCAATCATCACGTTACTCATCGTTTTTTCTCCTCGTTCTCTCATTGTGGATCGTGTGTTCCTGATAAATTGATTTCATCCTACGCTTCTAAGCGATTGTTTCTCTGTTTCAAGGTGAAGATGTGTGCGTTTTGTCTGAAACTCGTCGAGAGCTGAGCTGCTTATCGCAAACGGCACCTTATATCCTCTGAATGTCGTATTCTTGTCGTTATCCCATAGCACCTGATTGTTCAGTCCTTGCCGCTTGAGCATGATAGTGAACTTATTTTTATGGGGAGTCTTATCATCCAGAAACTTAAATAGTGATTCTGCTTGGTCACGACTGAGCTTTGCACCCTCTTCATCATTAGTTTTTATAATCAACTCTAATGTGTCGATGTAATCTCTTAATTGCTGCTGTTCAAACATGTCTCTAGGCATGCGCAGTGGGATTTGCTCTACGAAGTAGCTGAAATCTCCGTCACGGAAAGCTGCTGTAATCTCGTGTAGGCTGCTAAGTCCTGCCCGACGTAGTTTCATGTTCGCTTCATTGATAAGCGGTTTGTGTGCTTGTGTTGTATTGACAGCATAGTTCATAAGGAACTTAGCAAATGCAGGAAGCTCTGCTTCCAGCTTTTCCAACATGCTGGGAATCTTAGGAAGGCTTTCTTCCTGGCGTGGAGCTACATTGAACCTGCGGTCGTTGTACTCTACGTGGATTGGCGTAGGCTGATTTGATGTGAAGATATAGCTACAGTAGTTGTCTACGAAGACTCTCTGCTTACCTTTTGCCTCAAATTCTACCCGAGGCTCTGTGATTAGGTTTTTCAAACTGGCTGAGATGGCTGGAGCGTCAGATGTCAGCTCGTCCATATCAGCTTCGTCAACTAGAACCAGTACATGATCCCTGTTGTACCGATTGAATCGATTAATAAGGTCTGGCAGACGCTTGGTTCCAACGTATGTCGCTCCGATGAGGGGAGTGAGTATATAGTGGAACAGAACGCCTTTGCCTGTGCCGGTCGTCCCTTGGAATATCCAGGCAGTTCGCGGTGGTCGCCTAAGTTGTACGAGGCATGCGAGCCAATTAAGAAAATGATTATAAGCATCCCGATCATTGCCCAGAACCCACATGATGATGCTTGAGATGGTCCCAAATTGGGCTTCTTCGGGTTGATCTTCAGATAAGATCGCCTGGAGCATAATGGGCGGAGTGACATAACGGTTCAGAAATCCTTTCTCGAAGTTGACAACAGCTGGATTGTCAAATTTAAACTCATAATCCCACTCAGGCAGTGCTTCCGGTACTGGCAGATTGTTCACTACGAAGAAGTTATCGATTTTATCACGAGAGCCTGCTGCATCCAGTTCCAGTGTTTGTGTCTGGGGTGACCACGTGCCTCTATAGTACGTGTCAGTCTTGCGGTCGAGGAAAGCTATGTATCTAAGTCCGCTTTCTCCTTCTTCGACCTTGTATACCTCGTGTTGTTGGGATGCTTCTTCCTGTTTCTCGTTGTAGTAGCTCGGAACAAACTCTTTTGCCCGGAATGCCGTGTCATCCTTGAAACTGTAGATAACTTCCCAGTTTTCCTTGGGGTGCCAGTAAGCCCAGCTGTCACCACCATCGATATTCAGGCGTACAAATGCTCCCTGATCCTTGATTCCTGTGACTTCACAGTGGCTAGGGTTGGTAATGACGTCCCTGTTATACATTCGAGTCGTCTTGACCTTAGTCAGTGGTAGACCAGCCTGCTTGCGCAGCTCATTGATGCGCTTTTTCTGGTTTTCCTGGATGACTGAGCCGTTAACTCCCGCGAATTGCGAGAAATCAAGATCTACCGTGGGTTTGACGCCTTGATACACCTCGAAATATTGATCTGGATCAAGATTTATCAGGGGATTAAACCCCTTAGTCTGCGGAGGAGCTATGAAAACTAGCTTGTCATTCTGACAGGTAGTGATGTCGAGCTTATAACGAAGTGATCGACCATCTGCTGTCAGCTGTAGCTGGGTGTTAAGGGTCATGTTCTCCAGGTTCTGCTGTATTAGCCAGTTTTTGATTACACCTGGATGGACTGGTCTCTCTAGCTGGAGGAAAAGATGCCCGGAAAAACTGTCTGCTGAGTCAATATAGCTGGCTGAGGCGCTAGGCTGGTAGATGAACGAGACGTCTTGTAAACCGTTTCCTAGCAGTTGAAGAGCTTGTCTAGGGTGAGTGATACCTAGGAGCTTATCGAAGTCGATACAGAGCCACCACGTGGGTGCTATGGGGTCATGCGAGCCTTTTCGAGACTCATTGACCAGCTGCTTCTTGGTGTTGCCTTTTAAGAGAGCGTAACCCTTGGCAGCGAAGCTGACCAAGGCGTCTTTAAACTCAGTGAGACTTGAGACCTCAACGGTCTCGGAGTGCATTTCTCGGATGTTCGGATAAGGTTCAACTGAGTATCCAGTCTGGTTTTTGGTAATTGACTTGGCGAATTTACGGCCATTCGCTGCGCGTAGAAACGTGAGTTTCACGAGACTGGACCTCCTTATTGTGCTTCGGTGAGGCGCTCAGACTATTACACCTTTGTAAGCTGGGGCAAGCATTTTTCACTACAAATTTGAGCTGTAACTAGTTGTTTTCTGGTTGTTCTCTTTAAAAGTTGTAAGAGTGTAATAAGTAAGTCGTTGAAAATTAAGTATTCTTACGAAATCAGTAGTATAAGTAGTAATTTCGTGAGAATGCTTAGTAAGTTAATATATTAACAAATAAGAAAATACTTATATTTAAGTAACTTACGTAAGTCGAGGGTTTTCTTACATTTAAGTGTAAGGTGACCAAGTTGTTGATTTTTGAGCTTTAATACCCTCTATTCTCTCTATTCTTACATTCTTACAGTAAATTTAGTTAATAGATAAGAATAAGAGGTATAAAAAAAAGTATTATTCTATGGGGGGATAGGAACGTTCGTAAATTACGAAAGTTGAAAGGCGGGTCAGCGATCAGGTCGAATAACCACAATGAATGGTCGGTCTTTCACTAGCGGATTTCATCTATATCCCCGTAGCTCTCCTGGCCCCCATTCTTAAAAAGGGCCAGGAGCCTTTCGGCTCCTGACCAACCTTCACCGGAGAGTGATTAGTTGATCCTCACGGACCCACGACCAAGCGCTCCGTCCAGCTCCATTTGCAGAGCACGGCTACGCCGCTTGGCATTGTTGATGGTTTTGCAGTCTTCGACACGACCGTCGGTTGCGTGACGAAGGATATGACCTTTGCGATACCACTGTGCGTCTTTCATGCTAGTTGTCTCCAAATTAACGCTTGAGTTTAACGTTAGCAGCAGCTTTCTCACGAATATCTGCTAGAAGCGAAAAATCGTCTTTGACGAACCTACGTACTGCACGAGGCATGTAATTCATGCCATATGTGCAAATTTTTGGATTACGCTTTGCTGCATTCGTGGTAATGCGAATGGCTTGTTTCTTTGACTTAATCATTTTAGTCTCCACAAGGGTTGGGAAATGGCCCGCATAAGCGGGCCGTGATGGTTAGTGAACTTCAGGGATCGTACCGCGATGCGCACCTGCATCGGCTTCCGGCACTTCTTCCTGCTCTGTCGTGTTAGCCTTGAGCAAGGCTTGGATATCAGCCTGGATATCACGTACCAGCTCAATGTCTGCCATCCACGCGGCGGGATTGGTATGTTCCCGCTGGTCACGACCGGCTACATCACCTTCCCCAACGTAAAATCTGAGGAATGTGTTGCAGTAGCGGTCCAGACGCTCAAGGAACCTCACCCAATCATCATGAGTGAAGCGAGCTTCATCACGCGGTGCGTCCATGATGCTGGTGAATGTGCTGGCAATGACCTGAGTGAACGGTGCATTCATAGCGATATTTGCCTTCTTGCGCTTTTCCTCAGCTTGCTCCCGAGTCAATCCGTGTACCTTGAGCTGTGCTTCGTAGTAAGCTTCGTCAGCTCGGCCTTCCAGGAAGCGTTGCCCAATTTCAGAAAGAATTGGACGTTGCTTTTCACCCAACTGATACCAGAAGAACTGAGCTTTCGGCAGAGCACTATCATAACGTTCTTCCGGTTGGCGCAGAACCTCATCAATTGCATCAGCTTGTGCAGCATCGAACTCAGCGAAGGGGTTAGCCTCAGCTACGTGGTTCACACGGCGCTGTTGCTTCTCCAGCCACACGGCAGCAGATACAGCTGAGGTGATGTACGCGCTGGCAAGCCACTGCTTGATCCTCAATGCGCCATCACTACCGTAATAGGTCAGACCTTCAAAACGGCTGATCAGATCGTCGATGTTTTCCAGATAGTTTTCTTTCAGTTCATAGTTCATGATGTTTACCTTTGCGGTTTGTGTGTTGATGTGTGCCACTTTAACCCAAGTGGCCAGGGTCTTACTCAGAAGTGCTGCCGCTAGAAACGGAGCTTAGCCAGTTCGTGCACGAAGCGATCACGGGACCAAGATTCCCAATCCCACGCTGCGTATCCGAGACTGATAGCGGCTTCGCGTTCAGCCGCGATGAATTCTTCATCCAACGAACGGACGAAGATTTGGCTATGGGCTTCTACCCACGCAGTCTGTGCTGGACTTGCATCCATTGACTGATCAGGTGTGATGCTAGCCATTCAACGTACCCTCCAACCTGTGGATATAAGCCTCATTGGCTTCTTTCCACTTGTCGAGCGAAACTCCACGGCGCTTCGCTCGACTTTGGTTGTAGGAGTATTTTTTCGCTCTCGCGACGGCTTCCCGGCGCTTCTGATATTGCGACTTCATAGGCTGTTGCCTCCATCTTGTGAGTCACCTCGGATGACATCTTTGAGATCGGTGACGAACTTCTCAAAGCGCTTGCGGTGCCAGAAGGCATATCCAATGACACCACCAAGAACGAGCCACGCTATTGTGGCCATTACTGGCACTAAGGCCAGAATTGCAACCACAATAGTGATTGCAGTTGCTTTATCTTTCATAGGGCTTCACCAAAATTGGGCTTAGACAAACTTCATCTGTGCCTAAGTCATAAGTGCATTCGATAAGTCCTGTTCCTCTACAATGAGAACATGATGGATCAGCTTCAATCCATACAGGATTACCTTTTTCGTTTTTACCGTATACACAAGCACACGGTTCTACTTCGGTAAAGCTCATTTCCACCACCCCTTACCGCGCATGGCGGCAAATATGTCAGGATCATCAATGCGGAACCACAAGCGCGTAGCCCGAAGCGCGATACTGACGAAAATACCAGCAAAGATAGCAGTCATCATGCCGCTATATGTGCCAGCAAAGAGAAATGGGATGCCAATAGTCAGTGTGGCATCAATCACCAGTTCCCAATACAACACCCGGCGAATGCCGAGTTTGTATAGGATTATGAGAATGCCGAGTGCCGTGAAGAACCCGGCTAGAACGAATTCACCCATGATATTCAGCCCTCCCGCCACTCAATTTCATGGTTACTGAGGAAATCTGTGAGTGGCTTATAGACTCGCCCCCACGGATTGGCTCTGACGCTAGCGTATAAGTCACCATCAGCACCCGTGAAGGTATACATCTGCACCCATACTTTCATGCCACCTTCAACAGGCATTCCAGGTATGCGCAGTAGCATTTGAAGATGTTGGGTATCGTCGCCTACATCTCTGTAATCGATGACATCCACCCGAGTTTCGACATCAATGTTGTCGAGAAGCTCTTTTAACGGAAATGTGACATCCAGGCCCATTACACGCCCTCCCCGATAGTTTGGAAGTAAGCACGCGCCATGTACGACACAGCAGCCATGAGTGCATCCCGCTCAGTAGGATGTTCTGAAACATCTTCATCATGATTGTCCCATCCGTCGAAACAGGCGAAATAGTGGATGTGACGTACAACCCACATTTCGGTGCACTCTTTAGTACGTTTGGTAACGTAGTAATGGCTGTTGGGCATGTCATGCTTTACACACCCGTCGACTGCTTCCACGTAGTGCCCAGATGGGTGTCCAGGAGCTATAAGCATATACAGCTCATTGTTGGTCATTTCATAGATATTCATCTATACCTCTCCAGTGAAAATGTAACGAAACGTTACAATTAGAGCGTTCTGAGCCGCTCAATCCAGGCCAAAATGTAACGAAACGTTACATTTGACCCATTTTTTACCGCATCGTGAAAAATCTGTTCACTCGCGGTTATTTGGTCAAGATATTGACGCATATGGTCACCCAGCGCCCACGCGCTAAGCACCGCAGCGCCCCAGGCCATCCCAGCCCACGGGTGGACCAGGAGAAACAAGGCAATTCCAATACCCCACATCACAAGCCTAGCCATTTCGATACCAACCCTCCTATGAACAAAGCAACGAGGAAACCCAGCACCACACCCAGCCATTCCATGCTCAGTCCTCCTTGGTCAGCAGAGCCGGATGAACCGGCCTAGCGCGATAGAACCGCATAGCGTCCAGGCGAGCCTGGATGTCGCGGGCCAGCTCCCGCTTTTCGCGGATATCCGCGATTAGCAGGAACATCAAGATCCCGAGCAAACCGCCGAGATTCACCGCAGTGAGCAAGGGAACCCCGAACGTTAGCAGGATCCACTGGCCTGCCCCTCCGAGCAGGCCGCAGAAGGCGAAAATCGCCAGGATTTCACAAATGCGTCTGAACATTGCTTAGCCCTCCAGGCTGGCCAGGACCTCGTCCCGCACAGCTTTTGCAGTTGACTCGGTCACCATGTGGTTGCCGAGATACCAGATGACGCGGCGACCAGACTCGGTCTCTGCGATGCGCACCTCACGGTAGGGCAGGGGCTTCACCACCTGCCGGTTGTACCCCACACGCTTGATAGCGTGCGTGGCCCGGTAGGCCAGCTTCTTGGCCTCAGCGTAGCTCTCCACATGGGTCAGATGCAGGCGCTTGGCCTGATGGTCGTATGCACTCACGGTGTACATGGCAATCTCTCCAGTTGGTACGTAGTCAACAGCGACTACATGAGCCGAAGGACAGGGGGAGGCGCGCCAGCGCCGACCTAGCGGGCTAAGCCCTGCACAAGACAACTCGCTCTGCGAGTTGGCGCAGGGTAGGGCGGGGGGTGGGTATGCTGTCAGCTCAGTGCGCATGGGGCATGGGTGCGGAGCAGGCTCAGCTACAGGCAGGGCATGGGTCCCTCGCGACTTGGTTCAGGATTGCGAATCCGAAGTGGGGTAGGTCGCGTGGTAGGGGTAGGTAGGGGACCCGTAGCCTCCCGGAGAATAAATTTTGCAAGCCCTCCTAGAAGAGAACAAACAGAGAACAACTTACTATTGATATAATCGATCTTCGCAAACATGGAGGTTGCTATGCGTATTCTGGGCGGAATTCTCCCCTTTATCGGCTTCACTGCTAGGTTTGTTAATGAACAAGGCCAATGCCTAGAAAGCCGAGACGATGCAGTTATAACCGTTCAGAACGGAGATCCGGTCGTATTGATCGAAGTGTTCGAGGTGTCTTGGCTGAATAGGTATCTCTGGCCGTGGCGGGCACACGATGCTTTCCTGATTACTGACTACGGAGTCAGGGATGGAAGCGGATCCTAGTTTTTTGCTTTCCGTAGCGTTCTTTGCCGTGTTTATTTGGATGTACACCTGGTTTTTTGGACCTTGATTTGCTAAATTCCGGCCATGCCGCAGCTGAAAGACGATGTTTTGACGTCCAGAGAAGAGCGCTACCTTGAAAATATCAAGGTGGGGATGGATCCGCGCCCAGCCGTCCTGGCTGCAGGGTATAAGGATGCGACGGACGCCTTGGAGCGGATGAAACGCAGGCCAATCGTGCAACGCGAATTGGCGAAGGTGTACCAAGCTGCTAGGCGCAAGGTGAATATCACACGCGATCAGGTTCTTGAAGGGTTTAAGGACGCGATTAACGACGCGAAGCTGGCAGGAGATCCCAATACTCAGATTAAGGGGTGGACAGAGATTGGGAAGATGTGTGGTTTCTATGCTCCCGAAGAGCGCAAGGTTACTGTGGAGCTTAGCAACGCGGATCTAGCGAGGCAGATTGAGTCTCTCAGCACCGAGGAGCTGCTGGAAATTGCTGGGAAGGACAGCCTTGAGGTGATTCAAGGTGAATATGAGGTGATTGAGGACGATGGGCCGTCACCTTAGCCCGGAAAACGCGGCTGAAGTGGAGGAGATGGCGGCGCTGAGCCATACGGCGGAAGATACTGCGTTCATAGAACTCTATCGCCAGCGACTCGCGGAAGCCAAGAAAGCCACGCATGCTGATGGATCCCCGGCTACGCCAGAGAACCGGTTGTCTAAGGAGGAGAATCCCAGTTACCACAAGCACCACCTGTACAACGAGCGGTTGCCTGGACAGGTGTGCTTGGTCTGTGAGCTGCAGCGCGGCGTGCAGTCGTTCAAGAGGGATTTGACGAGGGAAGGTTCAAGGGCAAATATCTGTCAGGCGTGCCAGTCGAAGTACGAGGACTTGGTAAAACCGGCTGCTGCGGTGTCGCGGCGTCGGATTATGAAGAAGAAGATACATCAGGTAGCGACCCGCGAAGCGCGTAATTACAAGAAGGTGCGCAAGGCTCAGAAGAAGCTGGAGTCGCGCGAACAGATGGCGGTGAGAGAGCTGGCGCAGCGGAAGCTGGCTCGCGAGCGGTTGTTGCCGTTCATACAGAGGTTTAACGAGAAGTACGAGGCAGGGTGGGTCCACCGCGCGATATGTAAGCGGCTGGAGAAGTTCAGCAGGGATGTTGCTAACCGGAAGTCCCCACGGTTAATGATATTCATGCCGCCACGGGCCGGGAAGTCTGAGATTGCATCGAAGACTTTCCCGGCGTGGCACCTTGGTCACTACCCGGAGCATGAGATTATTGCGTCAAGCTACGCGGTGAGCCTGCCGCTGGGTTTTTCACGGAAAGTTAAGGATCTGATTACCAGTGCTAGTTACAAGCAGGTCTTTCCAAAAACAGCTCTCAGTAAGACTAGTCAGGCAGCAGAGGCGTGGCTTACCACGAAAGGTGGTGGCTACGTCGCGGCGGGTGTAGGGACTGGTATCACCGGTAAAGGGGCGCATGTTGCAATCGTCGATGACCCTGTTAAGGACGCAGAAGAGGCAGACTCAGAGACGCAGCGGCAGAAGGTCTGGGATTGGTATTCATCGACGCTCTATACGCGTCTTGCCCCAGGAGGGGGCGTCTTGGTTATTCAGACGCGTTGGCACGATGACGATCTCAGCGGTCGCCTCATTCGCAGGCAGAAGGAGCGTGAACAGGAACTCACGGAAGAGATTGAGCGGGTAAAGACGGAGCTTGCAGAGCCGCTGTTGACACAAGCGGTCGAGGGAGCGCTCAGGGACGAGCTGGCTCAGCTAGAGAAGGAGTACGACAGCATGGAGCGCTGGGACATCCTGGTGTTCCCGCAGGAAGCGACGGCAGACGAGTACTACCACCCGGCGTTCGACATGTTCTATGACAGCCCGGATCATGGGCGTGTTCTCGTCCGCAAGAAGGGTGAGCCGCTGCACCCGGCACGATTTAATGAGCGGATGATAATCCGCATGAAGCAGACGATGGAGCCACGCCACTGGTCTGCACTGCACCAGCAGAACCCTGTCCCCGAAGAAGGGGAGATTTTCACGAAGAGTATGTTCAGGTACGAGCCGACGTTGCCAGATTGGCGGCAGTGGGATCTGTACATGGCTGGTGACTTGGCGCTGGGTAGTAAGCAGAGTAATGACTGGACAGTGTTGCTCGTAGGTGCGATGGACTTCGAGGGGCAGCTGCACATCATAGATATGAGTCGATTCAAGGGTGGTGCAGACCCGATAATTGAGAACACGATAGCGCTGCTGAAACGTTACGAGAAACGCATGGTAAGATTCGGTCTTGAACAGGGGCAGATTCAGATGGCAATCTGGCCTGAGCTGCTGCGCAAGATCAAGGAAGAGAAGATAGCAGTCAGCTTCGCTGAAGGGCAGCACGCCCTGAAGCCTGTGAGTGACAAGGTTGCCCGTGCAAGGACAGCACAGGCAATGATGCAGCAGGGGCGTATAATATATCCATCGAACCAGCCGTGGCTGGAAGACTTGCAGACTGAGCTGATGCGCTTTCCTGGCGGTCTAAATGACGACATAGTTGACGCACTGGCGTGGCTGGCGAAGATGACAAACAAGGTTTCGCCGCCGACGCCTGCGCAACACAGGAAAGTGAAGTCCTGGAGAGATAAAGTTAACGGGTACGCACGCAACGCGCGTATGGGTGGAGGTCATCTAAATGCCTAAGGAGACTGTTATGAAGAAAGGTAAAGGACGCAAAGGCGGCGGCGGCAGGAAGTGCTGAAATATAACTAAGGAGCGAGGCCATGGATGGCGGAGTGGAGGAGAAGGTTGACTCGGCAGTTCCGAAGCTGATTCAGCTGTTGGAAATGTTTGGTTACGACACCACACCGCAACAGGTGGTCGAGGTATTTGAAGACGAGGGGCTAGAGATTGTGTCCTCGGAAGACTACGAGGACTTTGTCCATGGCAACTGATCGCGACAAGATAAAAGACCAGCACGACCGTTACCGCTACGCCCGCGACAATGGTCACATTGATTACGTTACTAAGGCACAACGCTGCGAGGAGTTCTACGCCGGTAGGCAGTGGGATAAGGCGACAAAAGCCCGCCTAGCTCGTCTGCGCCGCCCAGCCCTGACGATCAATAAGGTGCTGCCCAGCATCGCGGCAGTTCAGGGAGAGCAGATTAATAACCGTGTCGATGTTGCGTTCCGCGCATCAACAAGTGGATCGCCAGAGACGGCAGCTGCGCTGGATAAGCTGTATCTGCATATCATGAATGACAACAGCTACGATGACGTCGAGAGCTTCATGTTCGACGACGGCATCATCGGCTCGCGCGGCTTCGTCGATATCCGCATGGACTACAGTAAGAACATCTATGGCGAGCTGAAGATTGAGCTGGCGAACCCGCTTAACGTCATGCTGGACCCAGACGCTGAGGAATATGATCCGGCGAAATGGAAAGAAATCTTCTATACGAAGTGGCTGAGCCTCGACGACATCAAGCGGCTGTATGGCGAAGATGTATATAAGGAGCTGCGTGGCAAGACTTCGTCAGACAGTGGGTTCGGGTATGATTTTATTGACCAGCGGATGTCCAGTTTCGGCAACATTAGCACGTTCGAGCGGGTTAGTGACGATGAGAAACGGCATCGTCGCCGCTTGCGCTTGATTGAGCGGCAGCACAAGAAGACAAAGTGGGCTGAGCATTTTGTGGATGTGATGTCTGGCGATACGCGTTTGATCCCGGAAGACTGGGATCGTAACCGGATTGCAACCACGCTGGAAATGCTTGATCACGTGGCCGTGGTGAAACGGCAGACAGAGGAGCTGCACTGGACGGCTAGTATCGACGATGTGCTGGCGCATGATAAGAAGTCTCCGTACCGTAGCTTCACACTAGTACCGTACTTCCCGTTCTTCCGACGCGGCGAAACACTGGGCCTCGTGGAGAACATGCTGGACCCGCAGGAGTTTTATAACAAGACTACTAGCCAGGAGCTGCACATCGTAAACAGCGCAGCGAACGGTGGCTGGAAGGTCAAGCAGGGTTCGCTGAAAAACATGACCATCGAAGACCTGGAGGAGCGTGGTTCCGAGACTGGGTTGGCGATGGAGCTGGATGATGTCAAGGATGCTGAGAAGATCCAGCCTAACCAAGTCCCCACGGGCCTTGATCGGCTGGTGTACATCATCGGCGAAGATCTGAAAGAGACCAGTATGGTTTCGGACTCACAGCGCGGGTTTGACCGGGCTGACGTAGCAGCTAAGGCAATCCAGGCCAAGAAAGCCAGTGGGTCGGTGAACTTCGCGAAAGCGCTGAGTAATCTACTGATCACGCGGCGCATCGTGGCTCGCAAGGTGCTGGAGTGTGTGCAGGACTTCTACACTGAAGAGCGGACGTACCGAATCACAGGTGGTGGCTTGCAGCCCACCGAAGAAGACGTCACGATCAACCAGATCACGCCTGAAGGTGAGATTCTCAACGACGTCACGCAGGGTGAGTACAGCATTGTGGTTACTGCAGTCCCGGCGCGTAATGAGTTTGAAGATAGCCAGTTCGAAGAGGCGAAGGCGCTTCGCGAGCTTGGTGTCAAGGTGCCAGATCATGTCTTGATCGAACACAGTCACTTAAACCGCAAGCAGGAGCTGTCTGAAGAGATCAAGCAGCGCACTGGCTGGGGCGATCCGAGTGAGCTGGAGCAGCAGGCGGCTATGCTTGAGAATGAACTCAAAGAGCTGGAAGCCCAGGATAAGCAGGCTAAGATTAAGGAGACTGAATCGCAGACCGTGCTTAACTTGGTTCGGGCGCAGCAGGCCGCAGATGAAGATAACGGCCAAGACAATGAGCAGCGCGGCGAGATGCAGAAGATTGTCGCCGAGCAAGAGCAGGCGCTCATGGAAGCGCAGCTTGAGAAATACAGGATTGACCAGGAGATGCGCATACGGCGCGAAGAAATGATTGCGAATCTTCGCCTCCAGCGCGAAAAGATGCTGGGCGAGTTGGCGATTAAGCGGCAGCAGGCCGATAAGGAAGCTGCTATGAGAAAGGAAGCTGCTAACCAGCAGCAGGATAAACCCACGGGAGACAACAATGGACGCGGAAGCCCAGAAGGCGCTTGATAACGTAGAAGGCAGCTTTGATGACCACTTCGACGAAACCACTGCCGATTTTGGTGATACCGGATTCGATACTGACCTGGAAGACGAAGGGAGTACGCAAGGTCAGGCGGATGAAAGCATGGATGACGCTAGCGTCGATGCGCAATCCACCGACACTGAAGAGGAGTCCGAGGCTGATGCTGATGATACAGAGACGGTTGGCGAAGCGGAGGATGATACTGAAGTAGACGAAGCTCCTAAGAAGGAGCCGTTTGTACCGAAATCCCGGCTGGATAGCTACCGCCGCCGCCTGCGCGAGGCGGAGAAGCGTATTGCGGACATGGAAAAGTCCGAGGATACGGACAAAACTGCGGACAAAACTGAGGACGCTACTGACGATCTCGACACGCAACTTGCTGCCCTGACTAAGGAATTTGCTCAGGCTACTGCGGACGCAGATGCGGACAAAATGGCGGACTTGAACATGCAGATGATGAAGCTGCAGGGCCAGAAGTTCGAGTCGATGCTGAAAGAGACCCGCACCGGGGTTATTTCTGAGTCACGCGACTCAGTGTTGACGGATACGCTTGTCGATGAATTGGTAGCAAACCACGATGTGTTGAACCCAGAGTCCGAGAGTTTCGATCAAACGCTGGTCTCGCGAATCGAAGAATTCCGGGCTTTTTACGAGCATCAGGGGTTTACAGAGTCCGAAGCGCTGGTGAAGTCGATTGAAGTGGCGATGCCGCAGGCGTTTGATCCAAAAACGGACCCAAACACTAAGAAAGCCGAGCAGAAAGCTAA
>Ga0180438_10004993_pt1 | contig 18751 bp, 11 predicted proteins | sample SS_ome_12_FD_132455 | JGI IMG/M metagenome (GOLD analysis project Ga0180438, IMG submission 132455) | Hypersaline lake sediment archaeal communities from the Salton Sea, California, USA - SS_3_D_2 metaG | ecosystem: Environmental > Aquatic > Non-marine Saline and Alkaline > Hypersaline >...
CGCGGCCAGTTCGAGGAGCGGATCAAGGCGGTAATGAACGAAGTCCGCCGCGCGAAGAACACGATCCTCTTCATCGACGAGCTGCACACGCTGGTCGGCGCCGGCGGGGCCGAAGGCGCCATCGACGCCTCGAACGTGCTCAAGCCCGCCCTGTCCCGCGGCGAGATCCAGTGTATCGGCGCCACCACGCTCGACGAGTACCGCAAGTACATCGAGAAAGACAGCGCGCTGGATCGCCGCTTCCAGGTGGTGATGGTCGAGCCCTCCACCAAGGTCGAGACGATCGACATCCTCAAGGGGCTCCGCGACCGGTACGAGAAGCACCACCACGTGCAGATCACCGACGACGCCATCGAGGCGGCCACCGAGCTTTCCAATCGCTACATCACCGGCCGCTGCCTGCCCGACAAAGCGATCGACGTGATCGACGAGGCGGGCGCGAGAGTGCACCTGAAGTCGATGACCCGGCCGCCCGACCTGAAGGAGATCGACGAGGAGGTCGAGCGGCTCAACAAGGAGAAGGAAGAGGCGGTCGCCAACCAGGACTTCGAGAAGGCGGCCTCGCTCCGCGACCAGGCCGACAAGCTCAAGAAGAAGAAAGCCACCATCACCCGCGAGTGGCGGGAAAAATCGGAACAGACCGGCGGCGTCGTCGACGAAGAGGTGATCGCCGAGGTGGTCTCGAAGATGACCGGCATCCCGCTGACGCGAATGACCACCGAAGACTCGCTGCGGCTGATGCAGATGGAGAACGAGCTCCACAAGCGCGTGGTCAGCCAGGACGAGGCGATCAAGTCAATCTCGAAGGCGGTCCGCCGCAGCCGCAGCGGCCTGAAAGACCCCAAGCGGCCCACCGGCTGCTTCATCTTTGCCGGGCCGACCGGCGTGGGCAAGACGCTCCTGGCCAAGGCGCTGGCCGAGTTCATGTTCGGCGACGAGGACGCGCTGGTGCAGATCGACATGAGCGAGTACATGGAGAAGCACAACGTCAGCCGGCTGATCGGGGCGCCGCCGGGCTACGTGGGCTACGAAGAGGGCGGGCAGTTGACGGAAAAGATCCGCCGCCGGCCCTACGCCGTGGTGCTGCTGGACGAGATCGAAAAGGCCCACCCCGACGTCTTCAACATGCTCCTGCAGATCATGGAGGAAGGCCGGCTCACCGACAGCTTCGGCCGCCACGTCGATTTCCGCAACACGATCCTGATCATGACCACGAACGCGGGCGCCGAGGCGATCAAGAACGAAGCGGCCTTCGGCTTCCAGAAGCCCGACGACGACGCCACCTACGAGAGCATGAAAACCCGCGTCCAGGAGCAGATCGAAAAAGTCTTCCGCCCCGAGTTCCTCGGCCGCATGGACGACGTGATCGTCTTCCGCCACCTCACGCAGGAGGACCTCGCCGACGTCGTCGAGATGGAGCTCGGAAAAGTCCGCCAGCGGCTGGCCGAGCGGTCGCTGAAGCTCATCCTCACCGACGAGGCCAAGAGCTTGCTGATCAAGAAGGGCTCGAACCTCGACTTCGGCGCCCGACCCTTGCGCAGGGCGATCGAGAACTTCATCGAAGACCCGCTCTCCGAGGAGCTGCTCAAGGGCGAGTTCGAGGGCAAGGACACCATCATGGTCCGAACCAAGAAGGTCGGCGAAAAGCGGCAACTCGTTTTCAAAGGCTCCGTCGGCGAGCCCCAGGAGGAGGCACCTCCGGTCGGCGCCGCCGCCGACGGCGGCTCCTCCGGCGAGTCCTGACCCCGGCAAATCGAAAGCCGTCAGCCATCCAAAACGCCCGCGGACGCGACTCCGCGGGCGTTTTTTTACGCGCGCCTCGGGCTGGCGTGCGGCGTTGAGTCGGAAGAATGCTCGATTCGCTGATAACTTGGGGGACAATGCAACCATTATGGGGGACTATGAGGGGCAGCGTGGCCGCCAATCTTGTCCCATCTTCACACATCGCCATAATCGCTACGCTTCCCTCAAGCGGCACACTCCCGCACGACGAACTAAGAAGAGAGACAACCGGCCCCAAGGGTAGAAGGCGTACCGACAGGTCGCCCCGACAACGATAACGCCTCTCTTCCTCTTGTTGCCGGAAACCACGCTCTCGCCCCAAATTTTCCATGTCTTCCATCTTCCACAATCCGATCTCTGTCGATGGCAGGGCAAACCTGCTCGACCGGCTTGGCGACTGGGTGAGCGACTTGGGCGAGATGGTGATCGACTGGATCTGCGGCCTGGGGGAGATCGCGATCTTTGCCCTCGAGATGCTCGGTTGGCTTTTCGGGCGGCTGCCGCGGCGCGGGACGCTCGTGCCGAACCTTTACCAGATCGGCGTTTTGAGCCTGCCGGTGGTGGCGCTGACCGGCGTGTTCATCGGCATGGTGCTGGCCGTGCAGAGCTACCACCAGTTCCGCATGGTGGGCATGGAGACCCGGCTGGGCGCGATGATCAACATGTCGCTCGTGCGGGAGCTGGGGCCGGTGCTGGCGGCCACGATGCTGGCCGGGCGGGTCGGCAGCGCGATGGCCGCCGAACTGGGCACGATGCGGGTGACCGAGCAGATCGACGCTTTGGCCACGATGGGCGTCAACCCCATTCATTACCTCGTCGTGCCCCGCTTCCTCGCCTGCCTGGTGCTGATCCCGATGCTGACGATCATGGCCGATTTCATGGGCGTGCTGGGCGGCTACTACTACAGCGTCCACGTCTGGAACATCGACGCCGGCATGTACATGGAAAACTCCGCCCGCCTGGTCGGCTGGTTCGACATGTTCGCCGGCGTGTTCAAGAGCTTCTTCTTCGGCGCGGCCATCGCCTTGATCGGCTGTTACCGCGGATTCCATTGCGATCCCGGCGCCGAGGGCGTGGGCCGGGCGGCCACCGCGGCATTTGTTTACTCCTTCGTGATGATCCTCTTCCTGGACCTCATGCTCGGAATCGGCCTGGAAGGGCTCTACAACTTTCTCTGGCCGGAGGGAAGGCCGTTGATGTGAGTCGAGAGCAAGAAATTTCGGACGCGCCTGGCGCGGCATGCTGAACCGGAGCAGTTCGTAGTGCCGCCTTCAGGCGGAAGGCCTCGCCGACCGGCGTCTGCGACCGCCTGAAGGCGGAACTACGAACACGCCCCCGAACCCCGAACCCTTCCTTCATGGCGCCGACCGAGACCACTATCGACCGCTGCGACGCGCCGCTGGTGCGGCTGGAGGGGCTTTGCGTCGATTTCGGGGGCCACAGCGTGCTCCGCGACGTCCACCTCAACGTGCCCCGCGGCCAGACCCTCGCCGTGATCGGCGAGAGCGGCTGCGGCAAGACGGTGCTGTTGAAGACGATCATCGGGCTGATCCGCCCCACCCGGGGCACCGCCTGCTTCGACGGCCGCGACCTCTGCACGTTGCGGGAAAGCGAGCTCACGCGAGAGCGGATCCGTTTCGGTTTCGTCTTCCAGCAGGCGGCGCTGTTCGACAGCCTGACGGTGGGCCAGAACGTGGCCTTCCCGCTGCGACAGCACACGCGGAAGCCGGAGGAAGAGATCCGCCGGCTGGTGTTGGCCCGGCTCGCCGAGGTCGGCCTCAGTGAAAGCGTCGTCGACAAGAAGCCGGCCGAGCTTTCCGGGGGCATGCGGAAGCGGGTAGGGCTAGCGCGGGCGCTGGCCATGGACCCGGAGCTGGTGCTCTACGACGAGCCGACCACGGGGTTGGATCCGATCATGGCCGACGTGATCAACGAGCTGATCCTCGACACGCGGCGGCGGCATCCCGTGACGGCGATCGTCGTGACGCACGACATGCGGACGGCCGTCAAGGTGGCCGACCGCGTGGTCATGGTCTACCCGATCGCCCGGCTGCGCCCCGACGAGCCGCAGATCCTTTACGACGGCTCGCCTTACGAGATCCACCACGCGGCGGACAAGCGCGTGTCGCAGTTCGTCCGCGGCGAGGCGGGCGAGCGGCTGATGGAAATGGAACGGACAAACGGGGTCTAAAACCGTGAACGAACGCGCCCTTCAACTTCGCATCGGGCTGATGGTGCTGGCCACGGGCATCATCGCCGCCACGCTCATCGTGCTTTTTGGCGAGGGCCCGGAGATGTTCCGGCCCCACTACACGATCCGCATCCGCGTGCCCGAAGCCGAAGGCGTAAGCCAGAAGACGGCGATCCGCAAGCGGGGCATCCTCATCGGCCGCGTCTCGGAAGTGGAGCTGCTCGCCGATGGCGTCTTGATCACCGCCCACATCAGCTCGGAGTTCCGCGTCGCCAGGAACGAAATCTGCCGCATCTACCCTTCGGTGATCGGCGACGCCGACGTCCAGTTTGCCCTGCCGCCGGGCGAGGCGGCCGTCGACGCCTACTTCGCCGACGGCGACACCGTCGAGGGCATCGTCGCCCGCGACCCCATGCAGGTCATCGGCGATCTGCAGGGCGACTTCGCCGGCATGATCCGCTCCGTGACCGCCACCACCGAAGAAACGAGGCGGACGATGTCGCGGGTCGGTGGGCTCTTTGCCAAGAACGAAGACCGCATCAACTCCATCGTTGCCAACGCCGAGAGCAACATGGAAGTGATCCGGCAGACGCTCCAGAACGTGAACGAGCTATTGGCCGATTCCGAAGTGCAGGCCGACGTCAAGGCGGCCGTCGAAGAGCTGCCCGAGCTGATGCGCGAGGCCCGCGCCACGCTCAAGCAGATCGACCAGATGACCGCCTCGGCCGACCGCAACCTGCAGAGCCTGGAGAGTTTCACCGCGACGCTGGAGAACCAGGGGGCCGGCGTCGTCGCGAAACTCGACGACTCGGCGGTGACGCTCCGCTTCGTGCTCGACCAGATGGCCACCTTCAGCCAGAACCTCAATCGCACCGACACCAGCTTCGGACTCTTGATGCACGACCGCCAGCTCTACGACAACATCAACCAGACGGCCGCCAACCTGGAGGAGCTGAGCCGGACCCTCCGCCCGGTCATCAACGACGCCAGGGTCTTCAGCGACAAGATCGCCCGCCATCCCGAGCTCCTGGGCGTCCGCGGCGCGATGCAGCAAAGCTCCGGCACCAAGGGCACCCCGCCGTATCCGACGTTCCGCTGAGGACCGGCTTGCTGGACTGCGGTGAGCGAGTGATCTAAAATGGCTGCCGTCGGCCTTCCCTCTCCCTCTGGGAGAGGGTGGCGGCGAAGCCGCTGGGTGAGGGCGGCTGCCGTCGGGATTCAGCTCCGAAAGGGTAGCGTCCGGGACGGGCCGCCTGCCCGGACGCGCTTGCTCATCGCTTTCCGCGGAAAGGCATCCCACCATGCGACTTTCACTTCTGTTCTGCGGTGTCCTGTTGGCGTTGCCGGCGCTTCATCCGCTCGGGGCCCAAGAGCCGCCGGCGGCTCCTGCTCCCGTCGCGACCGCAGCGGCCGAGCCGGAGTTGGAGAAAACGATCCGGGCGACGGCGGCCGCTTTCGCCGCGGCGTTCAACGAGAAGGACGCCGAGAAAGTCGCCGCCTTCTGGACGCCCGACGGCGAGTACGTCAACGATCGCGGCCAGACGTTCCACGGCCGGCCGGCGATCGCCGCCGAGTACGCCGCGTTCTTCGCCGCCAATCCGGCCCTGACGATGGAGGTCGAGGTCGAGTCGGTGCGGCGAGTGGCGGCCGGTCTGGTCGTCGAAGAGGGCTCCGCCACGCTCGTCTCGCCCGAGGCCGGCCCCCTGACCACCAGCCGCTACACAACCGTCCACGTCCAACAAGACGGCGACTGGCTGGCGGCGAGCGTCCGCGAGTCGCAGGCCGTGCCCGTGTCCAACTACCCCTTCCTGGCCGAGCTGGAATGGCTCGTCGGCCAGTGGGTCGCCGAGGGCGACGCCATCGTCCTCACCTCCTGCCGCTGGACGGCCAACCGGCATTTCCTCCTGCGGACGTTCACCGTCTCTGAAGGCGACGCAACCACCTTGAGCGGAATGCAGATCGTCGGCTGGGACCCCACCGTCGGCCGCGTCGCCTCTTGGATCTTCGATTCCGAAGGAGGGCACGGCTACGGCATCTGGACCCAGACGGCCGACGGTTGGCGGGTTGACTCTCACGGCACGCTGCGAGACGGCACCCCCACGTCGGCCACCAACTTCGTCACGCGGATCGACGAAGACACGGTCGGCTGGCAGTCCGTCCAGCGGCGGGCGGGCACCGTCGATCTGCCCGACACCGAGCGGGTCGTTGTCAAGCGCGTGCCGATGGAAAGCCCCGCCGCCAACGCCACGGAAGAAGATGCCGAAGGAGCAGCGAAAGAAGAAGAATGAGGCGGGGGCGATGCCGGTCTTCTCGGCTGCCGCGGGTCGAGCCGGGACTGTCCCCCAGGCCGTATTTCAGGTGACATGATGAACAAGCTGCTTTGGTTGCTGCTGGCGACGCTGGCCTGGATCGGCCCGGCTCACGAGGCTCCTGCCCGTGGCTTCGGCGGCGGCAGCCTCTTTTCCGGCGGCGCAAGCCGATTCGGGGGCGGGGCCGCTGCCCCGGGCGGGCCGCCGCCCGCCGCCCGCGTCCCAGGGGCCGCCGGCGCCCTGGGCCAGGGCGTACAGGGCGGAAGCTTCCAGAGCTCCAGCTACCAGGGAGGCATCTACAGCGAGGGCTTTCGGGCGGGCAACATCCGGTCGCCTGCCTTCCGCGTGAGCGACTTCGGCGTGCCGGGAAGCCCCGGCGCCGGTCCCGCCCCGATGAGCTTCCGCGGCCTTCCAACCGATGAGGGCCTGCACGCGGTCGGCGGCGTGATCGAGCCGCCATCGCGGCTCGGCACGGCTCGCGCGCGAGTCGGCTCGCCGGGCGCAGCCGCCGGCGGCGGTCCGGCCGTGGGCGTCGAGTCGCCGGTGCGGCCCCAGCCGCCGCGGACACCCGAGGCCGTGCTCGCGGCGGCCGCGAGGGAAGCGTTCGGGGAATATTCCCTGTTCACGCCCGACTGGTACGAGGACCATGCTGCAGCGTGGCACTCGGCGGAAGCGCGGAAAGCGGCCTGGAACGCCGCCGCCTGGGCCACGGTCAACGCCTGGTTCGAAGCCGACTGGCCCGAAAACTATTACGACTACGGCAACATGATCGTCATCGCCGGCGACGGCGTCTACTACTACGGCCGGCGGGTTGCCAAGGCGGCCGACTACTCCGCGGCGGCAATCGACCTGGCCGCCTCCGGCGACGCCGAGCCCAAGCCCGACGAAGCGTGGCTGACGCTGGGCGTCTTCGCCGCCCTCAGGCCGGGAGAGACCGAGATCCAGATGCTCTTCCAGTTGGCCGTCAGCAAGCAGGGCGTCCTCCGCGGCACCTACGTGAATCTCGCCGACGACGCCGTCCGCGTGGTCCGCGGCGCCGTCGATCGCAAGACCCAACGCGCCGCCTGGTACGTCGGCGACCAGCCCGACGGCGTGCTCGACACGGGCCTGTTCAACCTCACCCGGGAGCAGGCCCCGGTGCTCGTCCACTTCCTCCCCGACCACACCGAGCAGTGGCTGCTGGTGAGGCTCGAGCGGCAAGAGCCGAAAGCGTTACCGGAGTGAACACGCCAGGACGGTCCCAAGAGTAAGTTACCGCCCCCCCGGCCTTGTGCCGGGGGAAGCAGGTTTGGCGACTACCGGGCTAGTTTCCAAATCCCTTCTCCCCCGTCACAAGGCCGGGGGGAAATGTAAGATCGAAAAGTCTTTCGCGTGGTCCTTACTCGGCCTCCGACGAGCCGAAACACGCGAGCTGGCCGTCAAGGGTGGCCAAATAGAGCCGGCCGGCGGCGGCCGACATGCCGTCGAAGGCGGGCGCCGCGTCCAGCGGCTGCTGTGAAAGCAGCGCGCCGTCGGCCGACGAGAAGACCTGGAGGACGGCCCCGCTGCGACCTTCCAAGGCGGCGTGAGGATCGCCGGGCTCGATCACGTCCGGCGGCCCGGCCACCACGAGCCGGTCGCCGGCGAGCACCATCGCCCTGGCGCGGACCGGCACGAGCTTCTGCCATTTGGCCGGCTCGGCGCGGGTGTAGCCCACGCCCTTCTCGACGTCCACCGAACGAGCGGAAATGTCGTAGCGGCCCGAGGTCCGCGCCGACGCGGGCAGCCACTCGACGGTCTGCGGCCGGCCGTCTTTGTCGACGAGCACCGGGTCGTTGTCCAGCGCGTCGGCAAAGAGCAGGTAGCCCTCCTCGGCCGGCACAAAGCTGGGGCTCAGCCCGTGGCGGCGGTAAAAATACTTCACCGCGTAGGTCATCTGGTCGTCGAAGACGACCAACTGGCCGCTCTTGGGCGCCTGCTGGGCGAAGTAGAAGCCGGGCCAGCGGGCGGTGTGCATCCAGAAGAGGCGGTCGAAGCCGGAATCGTCGAGGAACCCGCCAGTCGCCAAGAGGTGCCGCCCGCCCATGTCCAGATCGCCCAGCGTGGTGAGCTGCGGCGTCGGGAGGCGGTTCAGATGGCCGTCGAACTTGATCCGCTCCATGTAAAGATGCTCGCCGTCGCCGACCAACAGGTCGGCCCTGGCCCCTTCCATCGCGAACGGGCCGCCGATGTCCTCGGCGACGTCCGGCCGGGGCCCCTCCAGGTGCGCGCGATGGAGGACTTCTCCACTCTGGAGGCCCAGGCCGTAGACGAGGATGCCGCCGTCGAGAAAGGACGATCGGCCGGCGGCGAAGTAGACGACCCCGTCCCGGATCAGCACGCTGCCGTGCACCGGCCAGGCCGATTCCAGTTGCTCGTAAGACATCACCAGCCGCTCTTGCGGCGCGGCGCGAAATCGCCAGACCAGTTGGCCGTCGTCCGCCCGCAGGCAGTAGACCGAGCCGTCGCGACATCCGAACAGCACCAGCGGGCCGCAGACGCTCGGTGGCGAGTCGATCCGCCCGCCGGTGGTGAAATCCCACAGCGGGCGGCCGTCGGCGGCGCCCAGGCAGCGGATGCGGTGCGCGTCCTTCTCGGCGACGAAGAGCCGCCCGCCGGCGACGATCGGCTGGGAAGCCCGGCAGGCGAGCTGCACCTCCCAGAGCTTCGCCAACTCAGGCGGCAAGCCGGCCTGCGTCGCGCCGCTCCGCAAGGCATCGCGGCGGTACATGGGCCAGTCGGACGAAGGCGGAAGGGGGAAGGAAGAAGGGGGAAAAACCTCGCCGTAGGCCGGGCCGCGCTCCAGGCGATCGCTGTCCCGCAGCGTTTCGGACGTCCAGCCGGCCGTTTGCGACTGCTCGGCCGCCGCCAGCGCCAGAAAGCCGGCCAATTTCACGCCGGGGTAGCAGAAGCACTGGCTGGGCGGCACGTACAACAGCCCGTTGGCCGGCAACATGCCCGTAAAACACGGCGCCCGCAGCCAGTCGTGCCGCATGTGCCGGTTGCCGTCGAGATCGACGAACTCGGCGCCCCGCTTGGGCCAGATGAGGAACTCCTCGGTGGCCTTGCTGCGATAGCAGCGGTAGTGGTGGCCGGGGGAGATCAGTTGGCCCAGCTCAAGCGTGTGCTTGACCTCGCCGGTCACGAGGTCGCGGCCCTCGCGGGCTCCGCCGCACCAGACCAGCCCGCCGGCGACGAACAGGTCGGTCGGCTGGGTGCAGGCCCCGGCCAGTCCGATCTCGCCCTTGGCGGTCCAACGCTCTCGGCCGTCCTCGGCAGCCAGGGCCGTGAGCTTCGCCACGGGGATTCCCTTCTTGCTGCCGGGCCGGGGCTCGCGGCGGTAGCTGTGGTGCAGCACGACGTTGCCTGCTAGCACGAGCGTGGTTCCCGCGCCGGGGATCCGCTCCGCATCGAGGTCCACCCGCCACAAGGGACGGCCGCTTGCCGCCTCCAGGCAGACAAGCTCGGCCAGGTCGTGATAGACGAGCCGGCCTTCACGCAGCGCCAACGCGTAGGGCGCGACGGCCGCGCCCTCTTTGCGCCAGAGGAGCTTTCCGCTCTCGGCATCCACTGCCGCGAGCGAGCCGCCAAGGTCGCTCCGCGTGATGCTGCCCGTCGCGCCCGGCGATTCGTCGGTGATCTTCACCACGAGGATGCCGCCGTCCAAAAGCATCTCGTCGGCCCCCTCGGTGCCGGGGATTGCTTCGACGAGAATCTCGCCGGTGGCGGCGTCGAGGACCGAGACGGGCGAGCCCTGAAAGCTCAGCGTGACGTAGACGCGGTCGCCCCCAGCGACCAGCCGCCGCGGCAGCGTGTGGTGGATGTTCCAACGCGTTCCGAGGCCGGTGCCGTATTCGTACCCCCACAGGCGCATCGGCTGCCGCCACAAGAGCAGGCCGTTGGCCGCGTCGCGTGCCACGAGCGAGCACTTCTGCGGCAGCTTCTCGTACACGCCGATGGGGCCCTCGTCGAGGATGCAAAAGAGCCGCCCGCCGGCAGTGACGGCGGCGTTTACGCTGCTGGGGAATTCGTGGCTGCGGCACCACCGCGGGCCGGCCTCCCACTGCATCCGCTCCGGCGGGCCGACCACGTGGTCGTCGGCCACCGCGTTGCCGCCGGCGTCGTGGAGGAAGTGGGTCCACTCGCCGATCTCGCCGGGTCGGGGCTTGACGATCTTCCGCCAGCGGTCGCCCTCCCGCAGCATGGCGACGCCCCGCGGGGCCAGCACCCGCTCGACCTCCTCGACCGCGACGCCGTCGATCGCGTCGACCACCGCGAGGTTCACTAGGTTGTCGGCATACGGCAGCCGCCCCCCCTGGAATCGATCGACCGAGACCTTGCCGTACAAGCCGAGCGAGTGGATATGGGCGCGGGCATCGGCGACGTCATCCGGATCACCGTCCAGTCCGTGGACCGTGTAGCGGCCGCCCACCGCAAGCGCGGCGGTGAGCGTGCCTTTGCCGCAGCCGAGATGCACGACCAGCCCGCCCCGGACGCCGGATTCGCCGAGAATCCGCGCGGCCAGCTCACCCGGACTGTTGGGGGCGGCGGCACCGCCGGCTTGGCACGGCGCCGCAGCGCCGCTCAACAAGATAGCCAGAATCACCGCCGGAAATGGCGCAACCCGCATCGTTCGCAACATGATCGATTCTCCCAGAAAGAGACCCAGGGTGCTTGCCCGTCAAGCTGGGCTCGAAGCGGATCGAGCCGCAGCGACAGCGGCGATCTTACCAGCTTGCGCCGGCCGATCCAACGCCCGGGGTGAGAAGAGGGGAGGTGGGAGACGGGAGATAGGGGGCAGGAGTTGGGAGCGACGAATGGAGGGACGTAAATTGCCTCACGTGTTCCCAGAATCGTAGCGTGCGTGCTCGCACGGACGCGATTCTCGAAAAAACAGCCAGCGTGCGTGCAAGCACGCACCCTACCTGTTGCTTGCACAACAGAAGCTACTTATGGTATCCCAACTCCTGGATCACCGAGAGCATCTCTTCGTAGGTGATGAATCGCCGGCGGTGGCGGACTTTGTACTCGTCGATGGCCAGGGCGAGCTCGCGAGCCTCGGGCGAGAGACCGTCGTGGCTGTTGGTGAACTGGCGGCGCTCCACGCCCGGCGGGGTCCCGCCGAGGACGTAATTGCGGCGATCCACAAACGCGGCGGGCGCGGTTTCCAAGCCTTGCGACATGTGCGTTGTCCTCTCGGGAAGCGGTGGGTAGGGGAGGTGGGGGGCGGGTTTTCCGCCTGCCGGCGAAGAATCCACATCTGCCCCACGCCACGGGGCCGACGCTGCCCCCGGTCTTGAAAGCTTAGCTTGCAGAGCCGGGCCATAGCGGCCTGTCGCGCCGCCAACTCCGGATACCAGCCCCGCCACGACCAGGCCCGGTCCGCGCAGACCGGCCGTGAGGGTTGTACCGAATGCAGCGGCAAATCGAATTCGCGCCGCCCGGTGCGTGGTTTCCGCTTGCGCTCACGTCTGATACGATGAGCCGAGGCGGAGTCAAGTCGCCTGTTGCCGCGGAAGTGTCGCATGCCGGCGGAATTCAGAAAGCTGGGTATCTCATTCCAGTATCCGGACGACTGGACGCTGGACGACCAGGACGCCCTGGCCGGGCAGGAGTCGGTCACCGTCTACAGCCCCGGGGGGGCATTCTGGTGCGTGAGCGTCCACCCCTGGCCTGCCGATCCAACCGAGCTTGCCAAGGCTGCCCTGGATGCCATGAGGGACGACTACGCCGAGCTGGAGGCCGAATCGACCGTCGAAACCGTGGCCGGCCACGACCTGGTCGGCTACGACATGAACTTCTGGTACCTCGACCTGACCAACTCCGCCGCCGTCAGGTGCTTGAAGACCGAGCGGGCCACCTACGCCGTCTTCTTTCAAGGGGAAGACCGAGAGTACGACCGGATTCGCCCCGTCTTCGACGCCATCACGACGAGCTTGCTCCAGGGCATCGAATCGCTCGACGACGAAGATTGAAGGCGGGACGCCCGGCCGACGTTTTTCCAGCGATTTGTAAACTTTACAGGCCGGCCGTTGCGACCACGCGGGGGGCAATGCGATGCCCGGAATTTCTGCAAATTGTTTCCTCCAAAGCACTTAGTAGGTATTTCGCAAATCCGGCGGCAGGTCACCCGGTGGTTTGGCACACCGGCTGCTCTCTGGTGCCGCCGTCCGCCGGTCGCCTGTGGACCCAAGCGGCTTCGGGCGTCCCGCCGCCCTCGGCAGGTCGATCCGGCGGACCGTTGATGGAGCAACCCGTGAATCTTAGGCACAACGCGCCCTAGGTCTGGCGTCACGCATCCCCACCCCGGGGAAAGCCGGCTTTTCACGGTTGAAGGACTCGGTTGGCAAGAGCAGGCGGCCAACCGAGTCCTTTTTTTCTTTTCGTAGACGACCCCAATTACGTGGTCAATTCCCTTGAGTATCGCCCGGGCAATTCGATATAATCTGCACAGACGGAATGGTTCGCCTGCAAAAGGAGTCTCTGCGTGCCCAGGAGGAAGGATATGGCAACGGCAGCCCCGGTCGACTATGTCGCCCAAGTTGGGGATATGGCTGGCGTGGTGTGGAACGTGCTTGCGGAAAACGGTCGCCTGAGCATGACCCAGTTGACCAAGAAGCTGGGCCAGCCGCGCGACACGGTGATGCAGGCGATTGGCTGGCTCGCCCGCGAAGACAAGATCGTCATCGAGGACGAAGGCCGCACCCGCGTGATTGCGCTGCGGTAGGCATGCTTGGCGGCGCTGCGGGGTCGGTCGCGGTGAGAGTCTGCGCGCAAAAAAGATCAGGGTAAGACGGTCCGTCGTCTTACCCTGATCTTTATCCTGAAACGGGACGACGTAGGTCCCGTCCTCCCGGCAATCTCTACTGCGATCATCGGCAGGAGCGTCGGCGGCGCTGGAGCCGATTTTTCCAGTTCTTCTCTATTTCGCGACCGCCGCGCCCGCCGCCCAACTTTCCGTTTCTCCGGCCAGCCTTCCAAGAAAGACCAACGGGGGCCCGGAGGCCCCCGTTTTCACCACCTGCCAGCTCGTTGCCGGCTGCCGCCCTGTCGGCAGCTACGTCTCCGACGGGGGGTCGGAGTCGGGCAACGGGGCCGGCGGGGCAGGCTCGTCTTCCGGCCACGTGTCGGGCAGCGGCTGGACCGCGCCCGCCGGGCCACCCCACATCGGCTGCGCGTACGGCACCGGGGGGATGCGGGCGGACTGACGCATCCAGTGCATTTGCAGCCGGTAGGCCCTGCCCTGGCAGTACGTCGCCCAGACGTTGTCGCAACAACTCGGACGCGTCTCGCAGCAGCTCGGCACCATGCCAAAAAACCCGAAACAGCACGCCGGCGCCGAGGCCGTACCGTACGCCCCGTGGCAGGAAGTGCACGGGGGTGCCGCCGCCACGGGCTCAGCGCCGGCGGCTGCATCCCCGAGGACACACGCCGCCAACACCCCTGCGACCCAACCGATCCATCGCATTGCCGTGCTCCTTTGCTCGCTTGTGTGAATGGGAAAGAAGTTTGCTGGCCAGCGGCCGGGGTAGTGGAAACCTTTTCCACATAGCTCGCGGGGTAGGTACCGCGGCGGCCGTATTAACTTTATTCGGCCGCCTTTGCGGCGAAGAACATCGGCTTCCGCCGGCGGCAAAGCGGCTACAATCGGCCAGCCTTGGCAGGGCTTCCCAAAGCGAAGTCGCGCCCGCGGCGTGCAAACGTTTGGCCACGGCCCACTTAGATGCAAAAAAGGGCGAAAAGGCCACCGTGCGGCATTTTTGCAAGAGGCAAAGTTGCTGCCAACTTCAGAAGACCCCGCATCTGTCAGTGATGTCGATTGTTGCGGTCGTCGGAGAGGGGGTCGCGGCAGGGCCGCTCGATGGATCGCAAGACTGGCCCCCCCGCCGCGGCTTCTGTTAGGATGAATGGCGGCTGCGAGACCCTCGCAAGTGGCCGGTGCGTACGGCTCGATGATCCGATTTCGCTGTCCCCGCTGCATGGCCGACCTGAAGGCCCGCCCAGTGCACGCCGGCACCCGGCGGACGTGCCCCCGCTGCCAGTTCGTGCTCAAGGTGCCTTCGGCCGAGGAGGCCGAGCGGCTGGCGGCCCTCCGGAAAGCGGCCGGGGAGTACGCCTTCTGGGACGTGGACGGCGTCGCGCTGCAGGATCGGCAGTACGTCAGCCTGCGGTGCCGGCTGTGCGCGACGAAAATCGACGCCACGCTGGACCAGGTCGGCCAGGAGATCACTTGCCCCGACTGCGGCACGATGGCCATCGTCCCGCCGCCGGCGGCCGCGGCGGAGAAACCGGCGGCCGTCGCTCCGCGGGTCGACGAAGAGTACGCGATCTGCGAAGGGCTCGACCAGCCCGACGCCTCCCATCAGCTCGTGTACCAGAAATACCTGCGGCTGGCGTGCAAGCGGTGCGGCACGCGGATGCTGGCCACGCTGGATCAAGTGGGGCGGGAAATCGTCTGTCCCGACTGCGAGTTGCCGGCGATCGTGCCCGCCCCGGTCGAGCCGGCCGAATCGCCGCCGGACGCCGCGGCCGACGAAGTCCGACGGCATGACGAGTACGTGCTGGCTGCAGGCGTGGATCAGCCGCCCGCGGGCGTGGCGTACGTCAAGCTCCAGTGCCCGCATTGCCAGACGCGACTGCCGGCCACGCTGGATCAGGTCGGCACGCAGGTCATTTGCCCCGACTGCGGCACGACGGTGATGGTGCCGGCGCCCAAGGCCCCCGCGCCGGTGCTGCCGGCCGAGCTGGATCGCGCGGCGGAGTACGGCACGGGGGCGGCGATCGTCACGCCCGAGTATCGCCACGTCGAGGACTACCGCTACGTCGAGGGATACGTCGGCACCAGGGCGCGGTCGGAGAAGACCGGCGGCGAGGTCAAGCCGCCGGCTCGCCGCAAAGCCGGCGACGTTGTCGAAGAGAAGCCGGCAGCGCCGCAAGCGGCCCAGTCCCAGCCCCCCCACCGCCCGTTCGTCGTCGGTACCGTCTCGCTGCTGGTGCAAGACGGCGTCTGGCAGCGCTGGGTGGGGCTTTCGGCGGCGGCCATGGTGATCGTGCTTCTGCTCGCCACCGGCATCGATTTGGTCAGTCGGCCGGCCGGCCCTTGGGCCGACGCATGGCCCTGGATTCTCGGCATGGCGCTGATTGCCACTTCGGGCTTGCTGGGGATCGTTTGGTCCGCGCCGGCCGCCGCCATTTGGCTGGCCGTCGTTCAGGAGACGTCCGAAGGGGCCGACCGGATCGAGCAGTGGCCCGAGGCCGTCTTCGTCGACTGGATGCTCGGCGTGCTGTTTCTCTTCAACAGCCTGGGGCTTTCGACCTTCGCCGGCGTGATGCTCCGCGGGGCGCTGCGGGAGTATGCCGGCGTCGAGTTCTGGCCCGCCGCGCCGCTGTTCATCCTCGCGACCTTCCCGATCCTCCTGCTGTCGATGCTGGAGTCGGGCTCGGCGCTGAATACCGTCTCCTGGCCCGTCTGGCGAAGCATTCCTTTGGCATGGTGGGCGTGGCTGGTGTTTTATCTTGAGTCGGCGCTCGTGGCCGCGGCGGGCGGCACACTGGCCGCCGCCGCCATGAAGCTGGCCGGACCGTGGGGGCTCGCGCTGGTGACGCCGCTCTTGCTCGCGCTGGCGCTCGTTTACGCCCGGCTCTTGGGCCGCCTCGGCTGGGCCTGCCAGTCGCTCGCCGCCAGGCCGAACGAGAACGCTTCCGCTTGACCGTCCGGCGCCGCGGGAGTCAAATGCGGGAGGTCTATTACTCCGGCAATGAAGCCCCGGGAGCAGGCAACGATTTCGTAGGGGTCACAGCTGAGTACAGACGGCAAAAGGAACCGCATCATGATCCGATTCCGCGGCGGCCCGATATTGACGGCGTTTCTCTTCCTCTTCCAGATCCTCCCGGATGAGGCGGCAGCGAAAGAACCCCGCGTGGTTGCAGGGAGCGTTCTTCGATACCAGGCCCCTGCCAGGGATTGGGAAAGCCAGGCTCTGCCGATCGGCAACGGCCGGCTCGGCGGCATGATTTTCGGCGGTGTCGGGCGGGAACACGTCCAATTCAACGAAGACAGTCTTTGGATCGGCGACGAACACGACACCGGCGCGTACCAGGCCTTCGGCGACCTCTACGTGGAGTTCGGCGACGCCGCGGGGGCCGTGGGCGTTTCCAACCCAAGCGAGCATGCGCCGTCTCGCGGGCAGGATGTCGAGAAGACGGTCGACGGCAAGCCCGACACGAAGTGGTGCATGGAGCACGGCGACCGGCCGGTCGTCTGGCAGATGACATTCCCCGCGCCAGTCGACGTGCCGCTGACAAGCTATACCCTGACCAGTGCCGAGGACGTGCCCACGCGCGACCCGCAACAGTGGCAATTGCTCGGTTCCGAGGATGGGGTCGAGTGGACGCTGCTCGACGAGCGCGGTCTCGACGGCCCCTTTTCCGAGCGGCGGATGGCCAAGACGTTCACCTTCGAAAACGAGAAGCGGTTCCGGTCGTACCGTTTCGTTTTTCAGCATGCGAACAAGTCGCATTTTCAGGTTGCCGAGATCGCGCTCGGCGAGCCCGGCTCGGCCTTCCGCCAGTCGGCGGAGGCGGCGTTGTCACAATCGTACGAGCGCGCATTGGACATCGGCCGCGCGCTCCACGAGATCCGCTACAAGCGGGATGGAACGACCTTTCGACGCACGTATTTCTGCAGCTATCCCGCCGGCGTGATGGTCCTGCGGTTCACCGCCGACAAGCCGGCGACCTACTCAGGCAGGGTTTCCCTCGTTGACGCACACCAGGCCAAGATAACGGCCGAGAGCAACAGGATCACGGCGACAGGGTCGCTCGCCGGGTACGTCTATTCCGGCGGAAGCAGCCGTGGCAGAACCGAACCGTACGAGCTCGCCCTCGATTACGAAGCCCAAGTCCTGCTGCTTAACGAGGGCGGCACGCTCGAAGCTCGAGATGGCCTGATCACCTTCAAGGAATGCGATGCCTTGACGCTGCTGCTGGCGGCGGGGACCGACTACCAGAACCAACGCGTCCAGGGATGGAAGGGAGAGCATCCCCACGAGCGGATCACGGCGCAATTGGCCGCCGCATCGGGAAAACCCTTCGAGGCACTGCTCGAAGAGCACGTGCGGGACTACCAGGGCCTGTTCGACCGCCTTTGGCTGGACCTGGGTGCAACGCCGGAGGCGGCACGCGACTTGCCCACCGACGAGCGACTCGCGGCGTACCGGCAGGGAGGTGCCGATCCCGACCTGGAAGAACTGCTCTTCCAGCACGCCCGCTACATGATGATCAGCTCTTCGCGCCCGGGCAGCTTGCCGGCAAACCTTCAGGGCCTCTGGAACATGAGCAACAGCCCGCCCTGGCGTTGCGATTACCACACGGACGTCAACGTTGAAATGAACTACTGGTTCGTCGATCCTGCGAACCTGCCCGAGTGCTTCGAGCCCTTGGCCGAATGGCTGTACTCGATCCGCGACGTCCGCCGCGACGAGACCCGCGAGGCCTTCGGCACGCGAGGCTGGATCACCCACGCGGAAAACGGCGTCTTCGGCGGCTCCACCTGGAAATGGTCCAAGGGCGACGCCGCCTGGGTGGCGCAGAACCTCTGGGACCACTACGCCTTTACGCGGGACAAGGAATACCTGCGCACGCGGGCCTATCCGCTGATGAAGGATCTGTGCGAATTCTGGGAGGATCATTTGAAAGAACTCCCGGACGGGACGCTGGTTTCTCCCGATGGCTTCTCCCCCGAACACGGCCCCGAGGAAGACGGCGTCTCGTTCGACCAGCAGTTGGTGTGGGACTTGTTCACCAACACCATCGAGGCCTCGCAGGCCCTGGGGGTGGATGAGCCGTTTCGCAGCAAGATCGCTTCCATGCGGGAGCGGCTGTTGGGGCCGCAAGTCGGGCGCTGGGGCCAACTGCAGGAATGGATGATCGACCGCGACGACCCCAAAGACCAGCACCGCCACCTCTCGCACATGATCGCGGTCTACCCCGGCAGGCAGATCTCGCCCCTGACGACGCCCGAACTCGCCGACGCGGCCAGGGTATCGATGAACGCCCGGGGCGACGAATCCACCGGCTGGAGCCGGGCGTGGAAGATCACCATCTGGGCCCGCCTGCACGACGGCAACCGCACCTACAGCATCCTCCAAGGCATGCTTCAAAACATGATCCACGACAACCTCTTCAACACGCACCCGCCCTTCCAGATCGACGGCAACTTCGGATACGCCGCCGGGGTGTGCGAGATGCTGGTGCAGTCGCACATGGGTGTGATCGACCTCTTGCCCGCCCTCCCCGACGCATGGCCTAACGGCAGCGTCCGGGGGATGCGCGCCCGGGGCGGACTGGAAATCGATCTGGCGTGGCGGGAAGGCCGGGCAACAACCGCCGTGCTGAAAGCATCGGTTGACGGCCGATACGCCCTCCGTGCTCCGGAGGGCCAACAGATCGA
>Ga0180438_10004994_pt1 | contig 18749 bp, 21 predicted proteins | sample SS_ome_12_FD_132455 | JGI IMG/M metagenome (GOLD analysis project Ga0180438, IMG submission 132455) | Hypersaline lake sediment archaeal communities from the Salton Sea, California, USA - SS_3_D_2 metaG | ecosystem: Environmental > Aquatic > Non-marine Saline and Alkaline > Hypersaline >...
ATCGGTGCCAGGAACCTTGAGACAGGCATACCATTAATGGTGCAGACAATGAAGGAGTTTGAGGACCTGGAGATTGAAGGTTTTGAAGAGATTGTAGATAACTTTGAGGAACTGGAAACAGATGGAGGATTCTTCTCACCAAACGAAGCAAGTATATTCTATGCTTTTGGTGGTGGCCAGGGTGACCTTGCTCCGGAAGAACGGAAGAAATATGGTAATGTGGATCGGATACTAAATCAGTCAGCAAAAGAGTTTTCTAAGGCTCTTACTACAAAGGCCGGATCATTTGGGATTAGTGATGCCGGTAAGTTGGCACTAAAGAAGTATGGCCCTGGATTATTCGAATATGCAGTACTCGATGTATGGGAAGGTTCAGATGCTATGGCATCTTTATCATACAATGAGGAAATGACTCAACAGTATGAAGCATATAAAGCCTTGATGAACGAATTACGTTCCGGTGGTGCAAGAGGTCGTAAGATGGCTGAGTTAATTGCACACTATGGTAAGGCTAAACAAGGTTTGGGCGTACGTACATTAACTAATCCATGGCTAAAGAACATGGAAAAACAAGCTGGAGGATTGGAAATAAACATAGGTAATTTAAAATAGGAGGATAGGAATGGGCGTTAAAGATGACGCAAAACAAGTTGAAATTATCTCCGCTAATTATGACATAGATAAGATGCGTAAATTCATTAAGGATTCTGGCTTTAATCCTACTGATACTAACGTAGTCCAGTTAGCGAAAGATAACCTTGAAAATCCAGCGTTCTTGATGGAATTTACAAGATCGTCTGATGATATTAACAATGAGATTGATGAAATAGCACGAAAAATGATAGGTTATGGTAAGGCTGGATTACCGAAGTTCTTACCTAACAGTAATGAATATATAGACTATGCGTTAGATAAGGTAACGAAGTCAATTGCCAGTACTTTAGGATTAGATGAGCAGATGGCATCTGATTATATAGATAAGGGTAAGGCATTACTCGAAAGAGGGGAATTACTTGATGATGCTATTGAGACTGAAGCATCCTATAAGTACAATGCTGATAAAGATTGGCTTATCAATGGTCTAAAACAACTTGATCTTACCGGATTCATGTCGTCTACGGGCGAGGATGCTATGCGGATCAATGAAATGATCATGCCACAATATGATGAATCCGGTAAACAAACAAATCCCTGGTACAATGAAAGATTAGGACATCTTCTTCAGGAGAAGTTCATTGAATACTCTCAGAGTAAATTATCTCAGGGTGCAGAAGCACTTACCGGATTGCTGGTTCAGGCTCCATACTTCATGGCAGTCGGTGGTATTACCGGTGGTATGACTTCTAAAACATTCCAATGGCTTTCAAAAGTAGGGGGTAAAAACCCTGGTAAGTTTGCTAATGCTTTAAAGACAGTAGCATCTAACGGTAGCCGTGGTATGTCAATAAATTACTTTAAAGAATCTGTCTCAACCGGACAGAAGATATTTAACATTGGTGCCAATATAGGCCACAAAGCCATTAGTGATGGTTTAATGTTTGCCGGTCTTGCTTTACCAGGAGGAGAGGATTTAAAACATTCATTTGTCGATGGTGCTCTATTTGGAGTAGCATCTGGTATAGGCCACACGGCCGGATCAGCATTATCTCCTATATTGAAAGATTCCAACATATTAAGAGGTGTAGTACATACTACTACAAGTGGTAGTGTTTTTGCCGGTGGTACCGGATTGGTAGCACTATCCAGAGGAGAAGAATATTCTATATCAGACGCGGTGAAAGAGTTTTCCGTAGGTGCATTATTGCCACTGATACAGAATTATGGTGCTCAGGTTGCATACATGGGTGCTAAAACAGGGGTACAGGCCGGTAAGGTATATGTACTCGACAAGCAGAATAAAAAGCAATCGGAGAAGAACTCTCATTACGTAGCAGATGTTTACAATAAGGTACTGGATAAAATGAAAGATTCTCCGGAGCTAAAGAAGATCCTGTCAGATGTTCATAAAGCTCAGGAAGAGGCTAAGTTATCTACGAGGAAAGAGCCAGAGAAAGATACGACAACTGGTAAGACTGAAGAAGGTCGGCCCATTCCAGAAGATATTAGCAAGGAAGAGGTATCAGCGATGGAAGCATCTGATCCATCGAAGCAAGTTGCACCGGAACCTACACCGGTCCAACCTGGAAAAAGGGAAGTCACCCTCCAGGACAACTATGATAAGTTGACTGATTTTGTTAACTCGGCTCTTAAAACTGGCAGTATTGAGAAAGGACATCTTGAAGCATACAAAGAGATGTTAGAGATTGTTAAGGGTAAAGAGGTAACAGAAGGTGAAATGATCTCTCAGGCGGTTAAAGATGGATGGTTCGTTCTCGATAAAGATGGTAATTGGCAGATAGATGGTAACCGTATCTGGGCATCGATCAAACCAGGTCAACGTCAGATAACAAATTCCATTATTGTTAACCAGAATCTGCAGAAGGCCCTCAAGGAAAGTACTATTAAGAAGTTTAGAGCCAACACAGAGGATGTATTTTCCGGCCTTGAATCGAAAGAAGAAATGGTAAGAGAGGTAGGACAACTCCTAAAAGTCGTAGAGGAGATGAACGTACTACCGAAATCTCAGGTAGGAGAATTAAAAGCCAAAAATACTCCATCTTTAGAAGTAGGAGAACTGAAGGATCTTTATACGATTGCCAGGATACATGCCTATGAAGCAAACAAGATATTAAAAATCAAAGATATAGATGAGTTGTATAAACAGTTTAAAATATTCGACAATGGCGAGGTAGATAAGCATCCAGGTTATGACGGATTCTTCAAGGGTATGAATCAGGCATATATGGAGTCAGGAGTAAAAGCCAATCCAGTAGAGGCTGTTAACAGGGTGCTTGAGATTGCTAAAGAGATCAAATATTCCGATGATTTTGTGAATACAGTACGTGAACGTATTGGTGAATTTGGTGGACCGGAAGTACAACGTGTTATACGTAAGTTCACGGATGATCCGGATGCTAATATATCCTTACGTGGATTACATAGGTTCGCCCAATCGTTCCGGCCATATTCAGGTAATAATCTTCGGAATCTTGCATTCTTCTATAATCAAGAAACTGGTTTACTTAAAACAACTCCAATTCAAAAGGTAGATAAAGCACAGGTTGGGGAACCAGGTTCGTTCCTAAACGAGGTTTTTGGCGACAAGATTATCAAAGTGCCTTTTGAACAACATAATAATAAGACAAAAGAACGTGCTCCAGTAGACTTTGCAGCTCTACCGAAAGAAGATAAGATCTCTCTGATCCGGCAAGCCAGGAGCAAAGGTTATCATCCATTGTTTACTAAAGGCTCTGATACTGTAATGTACTTCGGTAAATTGCATGAGAAATTGGATGGTATAGAGAAGCCGGCCGGAAAAGATGCGACTGAGTTCTTTCAAGAGAAATTAAAAGCAGAGATAGGAGATGAACTATATAATAAAGTCTCGAAACTATCGAAGAGACAGGAATACTTCGAGAATGATGCTCAGTATTATCAACATGCTCTTAATAATCATTATTATCTCCAGGATGTTCTCGGGGAAAACTACATCCAGAACGAAGTTCTTGGTGGAGGATTAAAGAATATTGTTGATGTTCTTAAGCGTTTTCAGATACCAGCATCTAAAGGATCGTCATTAGCACCAGGTGAATTTCGTGGTGAAAAAGGCGACATGATTAAGGTTAAAGTACTTGAGGATAGTGAAAACTCTGAAGCATGGAGAATGTATGGTAATGAGGCTAAAGAGTTACCATTGGAAGCAACCGATGGTGCCTTACTCGTACATCCTAAAGTCTTTGACAGATTAAAGCAACTCTTTGGTGTGGAGAAAGATGCGGAAGTGCTAAAAGCCTTCTGGCATCACTTAGATCCGGAGCAGGGAGCAATCGGCTTTAAAATGGGTGTCTTTAAGGCATCTCCGAAACAAGCAAAATATATGGACAGTGAAGGCGTAGAGATGACTACGTTCTCATCTGTTACTAAATATTTGGGATCACGTAAGGTAGGTGATACAGTCGAGGCTGATATCACTAAGATGCGTTATATCTTTGCAGAGCATTTAGATGGTAAGCTTGTAAAAAATCGTGAGAAAGGTCATAGAGTACCTTCTAAGGTTAATATGAATCTTCAGTTTATGAATGCTATCGCAATCGATCCTAAAGATCCTACTCATGATGGTGTCTATCGAGAGTTGTCTTCAATCTGGGATAAAAATCTGGATAACATACAACGCGAGGTTGCAAAAGTTTATTCTGATGCCGAATACAGGGCAAAATTTATAGATAACGTTATGAATTTAAACTCAAAAAGGGAATACCTTGACGATGCCGGCCGAGATCAAAGGCTTGATATACAGGCTGTTACTATGGCTACATCGACAACTGACAAGATCTTACAGGCCATGCCTAATAGTTATTTTGCACAGAACATTCCCTGGACAAAGAATTACGTACGTAGTGCATTAAACAATTATTTCTACAAGAAGTTAGCAAGACCGGAAGTAGACGGTCATATGTGTGTCTTACGTGAATCGTCAGAGTATTACGACAAATTAACCGATGATACTCTTATACTCGGCCATCAGGGCAGATTTCTTGGTGTGCCATGTGGTACTTATAAAGATGGTAAGGCAAGTTACAACCGATTGGGTGATGTCTATGATGCTTACACATTCTTAAAGGGTAAAGTCAAGGATAATATTACTATTGGCCGGACCAAAGAGTGGAAGGAACTGGTTGCAAAATTCCCTAACATGGACGAAACTATCAAGTACAAGAAGTTAAGTGATTTAGATCAGGCTCTTAATATAGTAATAGCCAGGTCGCCACAGGAGAATATCTCTGGAGCCAGAGCTTTAAAGCTTGGTGGATTTGCCGGAGAAGGTAGCGGTATTCAGGTTATGGTTAATAAGAAGAATATGAACGCTCTTGGTGGTGCAGATGTAGACATCGATAAGGTTGCTCTTATGAACATGGGAGATAAGAAATATCTATTTGACTATGTGAAAGATAAAGCAGAGTGGACTCAGGGTGTTGATACAGATGCAGAGATCCGGAAAGCAGCTCAAGGTAAACTTCAAGACGGCCCTGAATCTATTTACGATATTGAATCACAGATAGATGCTATTACCAGGAACATTGATGGTTCTAAAAATATCGCTAAAGTTGCATCACTTATGAAAGTATTTAATATTGCCTATGCCCAGGATGTTAATTTCGCTAAAGATTTAGGAGTGACTCCACTAAGTAAGAATAGTATATTAAGTTCTCATTACGAAGTAAAAGATCCTACTAAGCCTTACGATATTGTAGTATTAGGCTCTCATGATGTAGAAAGACTGTACGAAGAGCCGAAGAGTGTGGAGAAATACTCTGGTAGGGCAGTTGAGGACACTAAAGATTATATTCATAATATGCTGGAACAGGCATTGGAGAAAAATCCTAATGCGAGACTTGTTGTACCATTAGAGCGTGGTATTAGTGAGATTGCTCTTCAGTCTGCTATTGAATTAAATATGGATGTTAAGGTAATCGAACCATCTACCGGCACTTACAATCCTATCAAAGCATTAGATTATAAAAGATTGAATGACATAGCCGGTGATCGCAGAACGATTATCAAGACTGATAGAAATAATAAATATAAAGATATGGCAAATATGGGTAATGAAGTCTGGACGATGAATATAGATAGGTTCTATAGTGATCGCAAGACTCCTATCGTAGATGCTGTTATGGATTTGGATAACCAGGGAAAAACACATGTTGATCTGGTTGCTAATCAATTCCGGACCGGTATGGAAACTACCAGCAAGGAACAAATCGATCAAACATTTAAATACTTTCTAAGGTATGCTGTGGATTCTGGTAAATATGGTGGTATGGATTCGTGGCCGGAAGTTCAAGGTCAGATATTCTCTAAGATATTTGATATCCAAGATCCCTATCAGGCTACATTGTTTGCTAATTTGGTAAACAGTCCCGGGAAGTCTAAGATGTCACTGATCAGAGAGACTGTCCAAGCTATATCGAGAAACAGAGATCCTGAAACCGGTAAGGCTATGGGTAATGGCCGGAGAATGGAACTCATTTCAAAGTATCGTAAGGTGTTTCCCGAACCGAAGACTGCTATGGAGTGGGGAATCCATAAGACATTAGATCAAGATTTCTCATTAGTACGAACAGTAGATCCTGCAAAGATGAAGAATGTGATCTATGGTGAATATAAGGTGTCTGAAGGTGGTTTCAACCTATTCAAATTTCTAAATGAATTTGGTTATCGGACAGATGCTTCGATTAACAAAGCGAAAACAAACAATATCGAGGGTGAAGTATCTAAATTTGTTGATACATTATCTGATAAAATGGTAGAGGGATTTATAAAGACTCATAAGATACCAAACATATCAGAAAGAGCACAATTAGAACAAGCACTTATCGATAATCCTAACTATTATAAGTCTGGCCTTAGATATATTAAAGATATGGCTGAAGACTTTATAGTAAATGATATACACAATGCTACATCTAAAAAGATGTGGTTACCTCTACGTAAAGCAGTAGAGAAACAATACAAGGGTGACTTTAAAAGAGCACATGCTGAAATGGACGCTATTGACGCTATGGTCAAGGAACTCCGGTTAAAGTATAATAATATCTGGAACTCCAAAGAACTGACTGTTGATGAAAAGCGTGATCAGATAGATCAGCTTGTAGAGAATGAGTTAAAGCCGAATGCCTATATTAATCCATCGGATGCGAGAACAGATTGGTTCTGGTTCAAAATGATTGATGCTTTAGGGCAAAGGCAAACCAATACTCCGGATACCCCCTTCAGTTCAGATATGAACAGATCAGCATTTCTGTTTGATGAGATGCCATTGGCTTTCTTAAAGAAATATGCAAGAGTAGCTGATGATCTAATCAAGGAGGTCAGCCAGGAACAGGCTATTACTACTATGGTTGCCGATCCTATGTTGATGGTTGGGCAAAAGGGATTAAAGAAATTAAAAAGTATCCTATCTAAGAAGTCTCCTAATGTATCAAGCAAGTTGTACAATAAGTCGATGAAAGTTATCGATGATTTTGTCAATACATTCGACAGCCTTCCAGAAGTGGTAACCGGTAAGGCCAATGCAGCTGAATGGTTTGAATCTGTTACAGGCAGACCAGTTGAAACCCTTGACCGTAGTCCATTATCGAAAAGAGAAATAACCAAACTGGTTGACTCGGCTCTCGAATTGAGGGCAGCTGAGAAGTTCATGAAAGATCCTTCGGAGCAATCATTTAGTGAGTGGCGTAAGAAATACAAAGCCTTTAGGCTTAAAACCTTCTTACCGGTGTCTTCTTTATCTAAAATAGATGCTGGCCGGAGATTATATGATAATGTGATGAGATCTACTCATGAATCGGAAGCAAGTAGGGCATACTTGAGAACGACATTCGATAAAATGGATAAGTTCTTGCGTGAAGAAACAAAACTCCGGATCCAGGAAGAAGAATCACAACGTGGAGAGAAACTATCATCCAATGAAAAGGAACAAGTTTACAGAAATGTGAACTTACTCTTCAGGGATCTGGTAGAATCTACGCGTACTGGATTGAGTATCGATGCTCACAAAGGCAGACCAATCGAAGATGCTTTCAACATGTGGAGTACTACAGATCCGCATCTTGGTGAAGCACCAGTAGATTTCTTACATAATATCTTACAGGCTACAAGAGAAATGAAACAGGAATATCTTAGACGGAAAGTGGCCAGAAGTGCTACATCTAAGATCTGGGGAGCAAAGTTCCTGGGTAAAAGCCTGGAAGAAGTCGAGGAGATGGAACCACTCGTATATTACAGTGAGATTGAATCTACTCTCAATAAGATATTCAGTAAGGGTGGGCAGAATGTAGGCAAGATAAAAGAATACTATCCGAGACATCTCGATGATAATCGCAAACGTGAGATGATGAAGACATGGATAGCAGAAGATGAATTGTGGAACAGATTGCACGAAGAGGGTGGGATAACCAAAGAGGAATTTGAGGCTATCTCAATCAAGTTGCCGGAATCGGGCCACTCCAGAAAGAGAACGATTGAAGAATCTGATAACGATATTAATATGTTGGCAGATCTTAATGGATATTTAGATAGCGTAATACATCCCTGGAATCGTATGAAGACTATGATGCACGGTGAAGAGGCTCTTACTGAGTTGATGAAACATGAGAATAATCCGGATTATGGTGTGATGACAAAAGAGATGGTTAATTACGTGAAGAATACTCTACAACATACCCTCCAGGGTAGTAAGAAATCTACTCCGAGTATATGGGATGATGTAATGACCGGTACTTCTAATATGGTATTTGGTACGGTAATCGGACTAAATGTCGCTTCCGGACTGAGGAATGCTTCACAGAAATCTTTTGCTTTAGCAGATGTAGGATGGAGTACAGCAAGACAGGCTCGGGATTGGAAGAATGGTGCTACACCATTAGCAGTCGACGAGAATGGTAATGCTATCCGGACTTATGAAGACGTTAGTCGTTTATGGGGTGTCGAACATGGTTTAACTCAGCACGTTGCTTCAGATGCTATCGAGAGAAATGTTGATACTGTAATGCGTGTTGTACGATTAGAGTATGAAGCCGATCAGGTAAAAGATCAAATCGATGTAATCAAACAAAAGGTGAATGCCGGTGATATAGCAAGAGCCGAGGGCGAATCTGCTATTAAGAAGCGTGAAAAGTATATAGAATCGCTAAGCAAACAAGCTGATTCCCAGGAGGTTCGAGACAGGATTATCAATTTCACCAGGGAATTTGCCGAAAGCACATCGAGTAAATCTTATCTGGGATTACTACCCGAAAAAATAAACAAAAACATTAATGTTCCGTTCTCTTTTGCAGAGATAGAAAAGGGAAACCGTTTATACTCTGGTAGGTTAGGTTATTTTAGAGCCTATAAAGCACGGGAAGCGGAATACAGAAGACTAAATCAAGGTAATATTGATCCTGTAGAAATGGATCGGCTGGCTCATGAGGCCGGCTTAGAAGGTGCAAGATCGTTAATCGCTCTTACACAGTATGAATATCATAGTTTCAATACCCCTGAAATTATGAGATCCCCTACAGGACGAGCATTACTTCAATTTAAAACGTTTACCTGGAACTGGCTCAATATGATGCACACATATATGCGTCCGGCATTGAGAAAGATTCAAGGATATGAAGAGTATGGATACGATCATCTACGTCCGGCATTGTATACCGGAATGATGATAGGTGCTTATGCACTCATAGATGAATATCTGTTTGGTGGAGCCGGTAACTACTGGCAGACCGAACCAATTGATAAGACTATAGATCTGGTAAAGTTTATTGCTGGCGATGAAGATGCAGCTTTCGGTAAGGGATTATATGGATATGCTACTGGATCTTTAGGACCGGTATTTCAACCAGCTTTTGATGCTCTTTATATGGTTAGCCAACAACCTAAGAATAGTGTGTTCTGGGGACAAAGAGACTCATGGGATTATAATTTCCATAAAAAATATGGAATTTTCGGTGATGCTCTGGCGACTAAATCGGATCCAGCTAATGCTGTAGGTGTGATGTGGGCAGGACCAACACTTTCCGGCCTTTACTATGATGTGATGAAGAAGGGTACTAAGAATCCTTTGGAGATCTTAGCAAAGAGAGTGCTTGGAATAAGACCGCGTTGGTACTATTCCAAAAAGGGTAAGAAAAGACCAGATGCGACGTTTTAAGATTCGTTTTTAAAAAGAGGACAGGCTTACGCCTGTCCTTTCTTTTTCTGCTCTTGCCACTCATCTAAGTCTATTCTTAAAGTTTCTTTACAATCTGGACATGTTACCATATGAAGTCCTGTTGTTTCAAAGAAGTTTTCATCAAAATACATTACACATTCTGGACATTCTATTTCTACCAGATATGTTTTCCACGTATTCTTTATAGTTCCTTTTCTCATAAAATCCCCTATACGATTCCTTTGATATATCTGATCACAGTAGATATATCAATCGCTACGTCTTCGGCTTTTACTATGTCATCAGTATTATATCTATTAGCAAATTCTTCTAATTCTTCTGTAACTCGATCAATAATATCTATTTGCTGTTGGATAATTTTTAGACATAAAGTTTCATTCTTCTTCAACTTCCGTATTTTTCTTCTTAATTCCTTCTCATACGGTGTTAGTTTCTGGTTCACTGACTTCCTCAATTTTCTTTAATATTTTTTTAGATAATGCTTTATACTTCTGATTAACTGGTTGTCTGTTAATTGCAACTCTGTTTAAGAGTGAATATAATACAGCTCTCGGTAAGTTATAGTTATCTTCTTTTTCGATCTTTAAATGATCACCGAGTAAGAGCCGTAACATATCGGCCCTTACTTCGGTTGTTGCTGAATCTAATAGTTTGTCAAATTTCTTTTGAAATTCAAGTTTGGTCATTCGTTGTCTCCTCTTTGGACTCCGTAAAGAATCTCAGTATTAGGTTTGATGTTGTTTTCAATCATCTGAGTACTCATCCATGATGTGTTCTGTTTTTCAGGAACATGAGCATAAACGATTACCATCTTATTGTCGATAGAATATGTAATCAGTAAAGCATCCCACGAATATTGCTTAATAGTTTTTAAAGCGTATTCATAACCAATTACCATACGGATAAATTTACCAGCCTGATCGTGAATCCAAAAATGTTTATTAGATAGGTTCATTTTTCCTCCCCAAGATATAGTTTGTTGCTTTCTCGGCTTTTGAACTTGCACTAACAATCCACTTTGGATTCTTCTCAAGATGTGAAATCCAATTATTGATGTATGCTGAACTATTATCAAATACCTGGTTTAATATATTACACTCAGCACAAAGAAATGATGATCCGAGTTCGGCTACCAGTTCTTCTTTTGAATATTCATGAGAACCAAACATATTGAGATCTGTAATACCTTTTCTGTTGAGCCTTGAACTATGGCCAGTAGAATGTACCAATTCATGAAATGCAGTAGCATAATAGTTTTCCGGAGTCTCGAATGCTTCAGCTATAGGTAAACGTACTCTATCTTCTATTGGAGAATAGCATGCTCTGTCTCCTGTGTGTTCGATTAATGGTTTATTAGGCATATTTAGCATAACTTTTGAAGCTTTTTCAATAGGTTTAAACTCTGGTAGTTTCTCCTTTGATGGCACATATTTCTCATCTAAGTCTTCTACTTGATCAATATTAAATACTTTCCAGTATCTAAGAATGGGAAACTCTTCTTCTGTTTTTTTATTGATTATCCATTTCCAAAAGATTATAGGCGTACCTTCTTCTCCTTTCCGGACATGAGCACCTAACGATCCCCATTGTTTATATGAGGCCCAAAAATTACGTGGATATTGTTGCATAAGCAGAAGTAGGATGTTAATCCCATTATACGGTTTCTTGGTTTTCAAGTTTATAGGTCCATCCCCTAACATTTTCCAGGGTCTATGCCAGGGGATATCACCGTTCTTTAATTGTTCAAGAAACCGATCTGTAATTATCTCATAGACCGTTTTCTTCATGTTGTCTCCTCTTATCGTAACCTTCTAAATCAGGTATAAAATCATTGGCACAATTCCAGCACTGAATATGATCAGTGTATTGTATGTCATCTAAAGTAAATTCATTACCTTCTTGACAACAATGAGGACATTTAGAATCATATTGAGTTATTCGCCAACTGCTAATTACTTTGCCTGACTTTATCATTTAAGTACCTCCTTACAAATCCATGTTAACATCAATATGTACTGACTCAAATGGCACTCTGGTTATAATGTATCCCATTCGATTTACATAATGATATTCCGGTACAATCCAGGTCAATCCATCATCCCCATTAATTACAGTCCAAACTCTACTTGGATTGATATCATTAACTATGTGTTGTACATAATCCAGTTCGTTACCATAAGTTTCAAACATATATCCATCAAATGAGGCATTTAGATCAAAATGGTTATGTACAGGTTCGTATTTTTGCACAAATTCTTCATAACTTATTTCCATTTATGTCTCCTCCAATATAAAAAAAGGACAGCGTTAAGCTGCCCTTGCTCTTGCGATCTCTGCTATTACATATGGTAAGCAATCGTCACAGTATTGACCTCTATACCTGTATTTCTGACTGTTTGCTTTGGTCACATTAGGATTTTTCTTTCGGTATACGAAATCTATTCTCTTTAGGCTTCCACAAAAATCACAGATATCTTCGTAAGATTCCGTATCTGCATAATTAGATAATGCTAAACGTTCTCTATTCTTGTTATTACGCTCTATCTTTGCTGATTTATTTAGCAAAGATCTATAGAAATAAAGTTTGGCATCTTCATATGTGTCAAATATCTTACCACATTGTAACAAATGTAATGCAATATCCTGAAGTATATCATCAAGTTCAGGATGTTTGTTTTCTTGATGTAATTCTGACCATAACTGTTCATAATATTCATCAATGTTTGATGGTGGATAATATATTTCTTTAGTATGTATAATGGGAACAAACACTTTACTTTCATAGTATGGTGCTTCCATTATAAGATCCATTACTATATTCTCCAATCTTCCCATAAGGTTATCTCCCAACTTGTTTGGAACCACATTAATGATAAAGTAAGAGCCATAGAATATCCTTGATTGTCATTAGTTCCGCTAATCGTTTTTTTCATATAAAACCCGATAGCAAACCATGAAGTTCTAATCAAAAAGAATATCCTGGCTGATGGGTACTTCAACAATTCGAATATTTTCATCGTACCTGAAGTGTCCTCTCCTCCTGAACTTTTGCACCTTCCGGCAAATCGATAAGTCCGTTTTCAATGTCATTTTTCAATAGAGTTTTGTTTATAGATGTACTAACTTTCCAGTATTTCTGCGGAACATCTTTAGGTAATACATCATCAACATTAATCTTCTTCTTAGGATTTGTTAAAATTACTTTTCGATCTTCGCCTTCAAATGTTATACCATTTAGCATAGCATTCTTTGTCACTTCACGCATCCGGCTTTTAAAATTCTCGAGTTGTTTCTGTTTAAGTTGATATCTATCTTTTTTCTTCTTGACAACTTCGATAGCAGTATCAATATAATCGATGGTATTTGCCAACTGATCTGATACAGTAGACATTTCCACAACCGCTTGATCAAATCTTTGCTCCAGTTCTGGAGTTAATACACCATCGTTTTCTTCTATCTTTGTCATTATTTGAATCCATTCCTCAGAAGCCTTAATCAGATTGTTTATCATTCTCCATTCCTTCCTGGATAACTTTATATCTTTCTATAAAACTATCCAAATCGTCACTGTGGACTACAATTAACCACCCCTTTTTCCTGGTTTGATGTAGTCCAAGCACCGGTATTTTATGCTCGGCTTTCGCTTGTTCCTTAGTTTCCTCCCATAGTGACCATACCCATAATTTCTTACGTTGTTTTGCTTCTATGAAAAGTTCCTTATCAAGTGAATCCGACCTTGTTATCTTACTGTTCCCTCCCGATAATGGTGTCCTTTCAGTGTTGAAGTTTTTTGCTAATCGCCTCTCGAAATTCTTCCACCTCATCTAATAGCTCCTCTTGTCCGATCCAAGTATGATTCTTAGGACATCTATACTCTCGTATTGTTAATGGTGATACCGTACTGTCTATTGTCTGCGTCACATTCATTTTTCCTTTGCATATCGGGCATATCATTAAATCATCCCTTTCTAAGTTAATCCCCCGATAAAGAGAGACTGATTGTTATAATTAAAAATGTTATTTAAAGATTGTCCTTCTCTGTCTTTAGTCGATATTAAATGGATTGTTTTTGCAGTTCTTGAATCTCTTTCGAATGAAATAACTTTACTACTATCATTCTCTATGCTACCTGAACCTTTACCGGCATATATACCAAGAGATTGACCTTTAGCATTTTCTCTTGATACCTGGTTGATCATTATAATAATTACATCATATTTTATAGAGACTTGCCTTAACGTCTGAGTAATCTCAGAAGTTTTAGCATAGTCATCTCTATATTGTGAGTTCATTAAACCAATATGATCTAAAACAATTACCTGTGGATTAATCATTTCAATAATGCCTGGTAGTTCATTGGCGTATATTGCTTCGCTATGAACTTTAATATGATCCAGTTTCTTTTTATAGTTCTCTCGTAAATGTTCATAATTTCTATCTACAAACTTTCTATCCTGTCCGGTTACTATTTGTAGATTTCTACGATGAACCTGATATGATGGCATTTCAAATGAAAAGTATAAAGTATCTAATCTTGTCATCTCATTTTCTTTGTTTTGGTACCTGGCTCTTATTATTAAGTTCTGAACAAATGCAGACTTACCCATACCAGTAGCACCATGTATTGAAACAAGTTCATTTTGTTCAATACGATAAGGATTCAAACCTTTCCATTCTGGAATATCTGCTAAATCAAATCCAAACAATTTTTTCTCGTATCTTTTTGTTAATTCTGTATCCATGCGATCATAATCATGTATATCGATATCTTTGTAGTAGGGGCAACTACTATTACAGAATCGTTGCATAATAGGATCTTCACACGTATAATATCCATCCCAATCATCATAGATTTCTTTAATAATTCTGGTAACCTCTTCTTGTCTACCGTTATTATCAAATTGATTTCCTATCCATGATTTAACCAGATTAAAAGCCATAGTTTTAGAATATCCCTGACGTTTGAAATGACTTACCAATCTCATAATAATATCATGTCGTGATCCATGTTCGGGCGTACTTTCATACATGTTATGAATACAGGCAAACTTACCCGTACTTTTCCCCTTTGGGCCTGATTTTGGCTTTGGGGGAGATCCCGGGGTCTTCTCATATATGACATACTCTTTTAACTTCGGTTCAACAACCGTTCTGTCATATTCGAAGTCCCATCTTGGACTTTTTGCTAATTCTTTTATTTCGTTAAGGGAAAGGCTCTGAGCCTCAGATACGAGGAGTGGTATTTTGTAGAGTTTAGATTTATTATTAATCGTATTCTGACAACGATAAATACGAGGTTTATCAAATATGTTGTCAGCTTCTGGAAACAATTTGTTAATAGTATTTGCAACAACCTTATGGAGATTTGGTGTTGGAGTAAAGTTGAACAAACGTGAATCAAGTTCAATATGAAAACCTCTTCCTGAAAAGAACACATTGAAGCCATCATAAATCGAGAGATCATCAAGCTGGACCAACACAAAACGCATATTTCGTAAAGCACGGGATTGTGTTCCGGATATGTCATTATTTCCAGAAGCGTCGTCATCTCCATCAAAATCAAGAACAATCCTGTCAGGATATACAATCCCAGGATAGTTAGCAATAGACCCTGATTCTTGAATATGATCCTTAATTGTTTCATCATAAAGATATAGACTCCTATATAGTTCTCCATTGGCTGTTTTTATAAGATTGTCTAATTCATCTGTAGGATATATTTTACCTCTTTCGTTAAATCTTCTGACAATTTCAATGTAGTTCGCCATACACCACATCCTTAAAAATGTGATGCCCCATACATAGGCGAATCTAAGTATAGGGCATCACGGTATAATAATAAAATGATCAATATCACAAAATAGTATTATTAGAAGTCAACTTCAGACTCTCCGGTAGCAAGTTTCTTATTTTTCCCATTCCCGTTACCATTTTTTTGAACGGATTGGAATCTTTTCATAAGCTGAGTTCTTTTATCTTCTTCTGCGTCCGTTGCGATAAAATCAAAGATATTAGTATATTGCTCTTGATAAACAAGAGCATCAATTTCCTTACCTTCCAGATCTGCTTCTTCCCATTCGTTCACTGTATCATCACCAACTTGTTGAACTGAAATAGGTGTACATTTAGCATTCTGGAATAATCTATCCAGGATCCAGGTTTTCTCATCATCAAAGAATACTTTCTTGGTGATTTCAAATGGTATCTTTGAAGAATCATTTGCTTTCCAGGTTAAATTCAGAGCAAATCCATATTGAGTTGTTTCTAATTCCGGAGTATTTACAATCTTACCTGTATAGAATGTTGTTGGTACCGGTGGACGTTCTTCTGATTTCTTTGTTTTAATAGCCATTATTTATTCCTTTCTTACGCAGCTTTCGCTGTTGCGATAGATGGAAATATTTCTTTCCAGTTATTGTTGACAATCTTGTTTTTCTCAATGTCCATTGTGATAATAGGAACACTACGATTAGCCAGATGAGGTATTCTACAGCCAGCTTCCAATGCTTCCATTACGTCAGACTTGAAATTAAGAGCCGTACTTACAAGGTTCGGATTCTGTTCATCTACAATTCTGTGCATATAGCCGATAGCATCAGCCCATCCGAACATGAAATTCTTTAATTTTCCGGTAAGGTCCACATCTTGTACGTTTATCTCTTTACCGGATTCTCCGATAATGCTCTTTTTTCTGTGAGCAATTACCACTACATTAAAGCCAGCATCCGTAAATGTATCGAGCATCTTAATGATAGCATCTCTCAAAGCTGCATATCCTTTACCATATTCCATATCCCGATAATCATCAACTCCATTCTGCCTTTCGACTTCATGGCCCATATATAATTCAAGATAATCAGCTGTATCGAAAGTAACAGTTCTGAAATTATGTTCTCCGGCTTTTAATTCTTTGAAGACATTTCTTACTACTCCAATAGGTGTCATCAGACTACCATTTTCTGACTCTTTGAGGTACTTATTTACATTAATGGCATAAGATTCGAGATATTTTGTACCTTCTTCAAAGTCAATAATAAGATTATTAGGTAGATTAGCTAATGCTGTCGTTTTTCCTACCTTAGACTGACCAAAGACAAATAATCTATTTGGTTCCAGCTTATCTCCTAATTTATTCTTATTCTTTGGGATAAGATCCATTTAGTCTTCCTTTCTAATTCCCATCGAGGGTGTTATATTAATTAAAACGTTCATGATTCAGATATTTTGGTGAATATTCCACCTTAAACCTTTTACCATGTTTTAAGAGTGTTAAGAAATCCGGATTAACTCCTTCTCCACCAGTATTAACAAGATATTTAACTCCATCTATTTCTAATACCAACGTTCTGATAGAGGGATAGTCTTTCTCACATTCTCTTAAATATGTTTCATTTACTTTCAACAAATGACTTATTGGAAATTTCTGTTTTCCAGCAAAAATGAAACCTAACATCGTTACTCCTCTCCATATTTACTCCATCTTTTTCAATCGTTGACCTTTTACTAACATTTCTGCGTGTTGTTGGCTACAAGCCACTACAAACATTGTTGTTTTGCCAATCACTACTGGCCAAGCTAATGCAGTAATTGTACCACATATCCCACATGGCCGTTCCTTTTTTACTAATCCGGCATACATTATGCTTCCTCCAATGTTTCTTCTATCATATCGTAGATAGCATTAACCAGTTTGTCAGAAGGACGTTCATATGTTTTTTTATTTGACATTCCTAACTCTTTCGCACACTTAGGACATACATCTAACCATGTTCCGGAATATCCACTAACATCCATTCTAACTTCTTTCCAGCCTTCTGGTTTGTGCATATATCTACACCCACCAGACATTAAACCGCATTTGTCACATTGATAAAGTCTCATTTATCCTCCTTGGAAATAAAAGCCAGGGTGTGTAGGATTGCTAAGTAAAATGGGGGTATTTACTTTAACATAAGACATCTCCTTTTTAAAGGGGTTTATTTTAACAGTTTAGTTAATTCCCTGGCTTTTAAAATTAGTCATTTATTTTTCTTACACTACGTATGTAGAAAGTTTCATTAGTCCAATCATCATGATCATCATCCCAATCGAAACAGGATTGGAAATATACATGTTTCATTTGTTTGCCAAAGACAAAGTTCCGAACCAACATATTAAGTTCCTGATAATAATCTATAATGATATCTTCAATTTCCTCTCGATTTGTAGCATAATAATGTGTAATTAATGATTCAGTCCATTCACTTGATGACACTAAATAAATCATCTATTCCTCCAGTGCTTTTTGTGCTATTCGTTGTGCTATAAATGACACATCGTAAACATTATCGGTTGCATTGTTTGCTATTTTCTTCAATGCCTCTTTTAATCGGGTGTTTTCTTGTGTTAAATCCATTACCTGTTGGGTAAGTGCGGTCTTAGTTTCAAGAAATATCTTATTCTCCGCTTCCAGTTGTTTGATTTTGGCTTCTGCATTTTTTACCATCATAGCCAAATTATATGGACTGTTATTTTCTACAAGTTCATGCAATTCATCACCAACATAAGCCCCGCCATCTGCTCTTGATGATTGTCTTGTTTCTCCCACCTATTTCTCCAATGCTTTTTGTGCTATTTCAACTAAATTTTTCACTGTATTTTCACAATGTCTTAAACGATCCATATCATAAGCACCTTTTGGATCAGCAACTTTTTTCAAAGCCTTTCCCAGCCGTTTGTTTTCTGCTTCTAATTCATTATTGTAATTAAGTGCTTTTGCATAAGATTCCGTTTGATTGCTTATGGTTTTTTTATGATCTTTCAACTCCGCTTCCAGTTGTTTGATTTTGGCTCTATCTCTTTCAATTCTCCATTTTGCCATCGTATATTTATATTTTATATTTATATCTTTGTTGAGTTCATTTAAATAGTTGCTCATGTTTAAAGCACA
>Ga0180438_10004995_pt1 | contig 18748 bp, 15 predicted proteins | sample SS_ome_12_FD_132455 | JGI IMG/M metagenome (GOLD analysis project Ga0180438, IMG submission 132455) | Hypersaline lake sediment archaeal communities from the Salton Sea, California, USA - SS_3_D_2 metaG | ecosystem: Environmental > Aquatic > Non-marine Saline and Alkaline > Hypersaline >...
GGTATCGTTTAGATAAGTCATAGGTGTGTCCTCCTTTCTTTTTTATTGAACATATCAACTGGAGGATACACCTTTTTTTCTCCTTTTCAAGATGAATTTACACACAATAGTATACACTACCTGGATATTACATTTTTAATTATTTCTCGAATAAATTGAACTATGCCTCGAATTTTTCCTGACCGATAACAACTGTCCAGGGTCGGATCTCCCATTTTGTTACCAAACCATTTTTGACATAAGGGTCCTCTGCAACGAAGTCTTCGATAACCGATCGCACTGAAACTCGCCACACAAGGAGTGCTTGGTTGGCTGGATCAGAATAGGCACCGCCCAGTAATAACTCATGGCGGCGATGGGCCTCCTGCGCAAGCTGTAAATGCTCATCGCGATATTGTGCGCGGCGTGCGATATAATCATCAACCAAATGGTAAACAAGGGTGTAATACTGCATATTACCTCCTGATATTGTTCACTCTTTACTTTTCTTTACGGTCACTGAAAAGCCTAATTTTAACGACTGATTCTTATCTCAAATTCACACGTTTCCGCTCCGGAAATTATCGATTGGAGTATCTTCACCTCAACCGGGCACCCTAATGCCGTTTCAAACAATTGTTTGTACCACCCTGTCGAACACTGGCAATATGTGGTATCTTTAAAAGGTATCTTGGTCTGGTTCACAATCCCGCAATAGCACTGGTCATACCCTCCTGTGATCGTGCACTTATTTTTTATTTTCAATCTGCCGCCACCGATGCTTTGCTTGTTGAGTTGAATAATAAAATCCTTGAGAGATTTCGATCGCCTCATAATTTCCACTGCACGGTTTCGGGTGGTCGCACCACAACACTTCCTCCCACACGAGACAAGAATGTTATAGGTTTTTGCCACCCCGATTACCTGTTTCATACGCTTTACCATTGCCCGTATATAATCGGCTTTTTCTACACTGTTCAGTTCATTAAATACCCCGGCATTTTTCAGGATTTTTTTTGTAGCAGTTTCCCCGATTTCAGTTAGCAGGAACTTAGCGATCCTGCCTATCCTTCCTGTTGTTGGTAATTTTGAAGTACTCACTTTCTTCACATCACCTCCGCTTTATTATCGCACATTTATCCCTGATGTCAATATGATTTATCCGATTATCATTTTTATGTTTTTACAATTGACAAAACGATAAAATAATACAAGATGGTTTGGGTTTCTCAGAATATCATCAGGTATTTAGTCCGCAGGTCTATCTTACAATAACGAGTTTTCTTTCTGCGACCGGTTGATCATCAGCAGTGTATACAACAAAATAGGTTCCTGATGGTAGCGTGATCCCCTTTTCATCACGGCAATCCCAGATCACTCTCGATTCATTAGCGGGGAACTCAAGGATAGATAACAACCGTCCCGTCACATCATAGATTCTCAACCTGCCACTTGATCCATATGCAGATCGTGTTATCCACACCGTGCGACATACCGGATTCGGTTTAATGTTGATCTCTTTATTCAGAAAGTGAGTATTGATTTCCCTGATCGAAACAGCAATATACTCAAATGCGCCAATATCATATCCTGCTCCCTGTGGACGAGAAACACCATCATAGTCTTCGCTTGACGCCATCACTGAAGTGCCCGCATCTACGCACGCACTGCCTGTTATAAGATGGAGATCCTCGCTATCCGGATCAGTGAATCCAGGTATACTGTCTATATTATCCGTCTGACCCGAAGCAGCTTCCCATTCAGCAAGACTATTATACGCTACACCATCCCACCGATACTTGCCGGTCGGATCCAGTGCGTAAAGATCATTGTACTGGATGATGTGCCCGCTGTCCGCCACCGCGTTTGGAAAAACGTTTATGCAAGCAATACCCAGATCACAGTCGACAGCGTTGTTTATCACGGCATTGTCGCTACCATCAAACAGCGCGATCCCGGCCATGCCGAACCTGACGCAGCTGTTATGCCTGACGATGCAGTAACTGCCGTTCACGTAGACAAAAACAGAAGTAATATAATCCGATCCGGTTCTGAATCCGATATTGTTCTCGATCAGACACGAATCCGATGAAAGGCCTATCGGTCCCAGCCACATGTGCGCCCCGTTGCCGCCCAGACCATCGCCAAGATCAACAGCGGTGAATTTACACCGCTTGATCGTCGTGGAATGCGACCGGGCAAGTTCGATGCCGCCATGGCCATTGTCCCAGAAAAGGCATTGCGAGATCAGACAGTTTCTTGAGTAGTTTGTCAGATATATACCTGTTATAAAATTACTGTAAAACGTAAGATGCTTGAATTCGCAGAAATTTGAGCCGATCGAGTGGACCGCGTTATCGTTATAGTCCCGGAATGTCAATCCATCCACTGTGATGTAATCCTCACCTCCGTCAAGATCGAATCCCTTTCTTCTTCGTCCAATGATCATCTGATAGTTGTTGGGATCATACCCCGCACCCAGGTCGCGCACATTCACATACATAACATACGGTGGTCCCATACCTGCGGAATCGTTCATGTAATATTCTCCGGGCTCATCAATCTCTGCTATACTAAGACACATCGCATAGTTCATTTTCGCGCCGTCCTGCAGGACCAATCCCCCCAGATTTCCTGCAGGATCTCGAGAAGATGAAAACCGTGGGGAAGGAGTAAAATTCACATTTGCCATATATCGATTCCCTGTATCCAGAGCCCACCCGGTAATCTCCTGACCGCCTTCAACGATCACTTCCTCACTGGAATAATTTGTATAGGTTATCATCGCGCCCGGTGTGCCTGAATTTACCGGATTGACACTTTCCGCATAGATCCCCCCACGAATCAACACGGAATCCCCTGCGATCATGGTCTGGGCAGCTTTTCCGATAGTCTGCCAGGGAGCCGCGAAGGTACCGGATGAATCATCACTACCCCACGGTGCGACATAATAAGTTACAGCATTCGTTAGATTGATTGCTAATAAGAGATTACACAGAAAAAGTATCTTCATTTTCCACCCCCATATATAAATTGTAGCGGAATGTATAAATGAAGTCAATGTCTTTCGGTATACGCTTAAAATTCTATGTTTTTATGCTGTTTCACATCCTTCCTGCCTTATGCGTTTCGCCCTATGCATCTCGCTAATTATCCCTTGAATTTCACAACAATATCCATATCATATATCCTGTGGACGAAAGGATCCTCGAGTACGCAGTACAATGTTACGGGATATCGCGTTCTGATATCACGCCGATGAGCGGCGGACATGATAACTATATCTATGAATTCCATAAGGATGACAGGGACTATGTGCTGAGGATCAATATCGGTGCTGACGCCAACCTTAAAAAAGGCATGATCGAATGGGTCAACTACCTTGCCGATCGTGCGGTGCCAGTGTCAAAATCTTTATTATCAAAGAATAATAATGCACTCGAAGCAGTGGACATCAAAAATCAGAGTGTTACGATCGCGGCATTCGAAAAAGCTCCGGGAAAGCTCGCTGAAACCATTCCTGAAAAGGCCTGGAACGCGGGACTCTACCAGTCGCTCGGTAAAGCAGTCGGGAGAATGCATGTAGCATCAAAAACCTACTACCCTTCGACACGCGCAATCACCCGCCCCTTCTGGAACCAGATTTCTACCTGTTTCAATCAATCAAAACCTCTCGATGAGGCCCATGCCACAGTCCAGGAAGATTTAACACGACTCATCACCTCAATAAAAAAACTCCCCGAGGACAAAGATAGTTTTGGTCTTGTCCATGCGGATCTTCACCTCGGGAATTTTTTTGTCGAAGAAAAAACAGGTCAGGTTTCATTGTTTGATTTTGATGACTGCTGTTATGGCTGGTTTGCCATGGATATTGTTTTACCTTTATTTGACATTCTTGTGGTATATAATAAAATTGATAATAGCGGGTTTGCTCAAGATTTTTTTAAGAACTTCATAATCGGATACCGATCAGAACACCATATCGACGATATCTGGTTCGAGCACCTACCAAAGTTCTTAAAACTGCTTGAGATCAGCATATACACCATGCTATATAAGGACAATAATACAAACGACGCAACTACCTGGCCCGGCAAATTCATGCCTGGTCGAAAAACCCGTATCGAGAAAAAGATACCTTATATAGACATCGATTTCCGGCAATTCACCTAGGGCATTCGTTCAAGCTTTATGCTTTTGGTTATCTCTCTGCCTTGAGCATACTGCTTACTGTTTTCTGTCCTATTAACTTAAAAGATGATCCTTCTAGATCGTGAATGGTATCTGATTTTCAAAACGAGGATCATGAATACCAATCCAATAGTAATTGGGGGTCTGATCCGGTGGCATTTGCCTTAAAATTTCCTTATGGAAAGCCCGGTAATCTTTTTTAAATTCGCCGTCATTCCACACCCGGAGTAAAGTTGCGGTGAAAAGACTATTCGAGATCCCGTCCAGAGCAAATTGGTTATCCTGGCATCCTGAAATCAATATGACAGATGCCTTCACATTATCTTTTGCCTTCTTGAGATCAGGATTTTTTAATATTCTGTCATAGAATTCCCTGTTTTGACGATATGTTCGATAAGCAACGCTTATTGGCATATATTTATGCCTGATCTGTTGAAAATCTTGAATGGATGACCTCAAAGCAAAAGCACCATGATAATAAGCTGCCTTTATTATCGTACCACTGTGACAGCTGTCAGAAAAAACGACTATCCGTACACCTTCTGAAAATTGGCTAAGCATATGATTGAGTTCATCATCAATAAGTTCTCCGTCATAAAGACACCAGGATTCATCAAGATTGTCATTTTCTTCATTATTAAGATCAGGTACCTGACCGCCGTGACCAGAATAGGTTAATAAAAAAATGTCAGCAGGTTTTATGGATTTTGATATTTCCGATATTTCATTTAACACATTTTGTCGGGTAGCGGCTTTCGTTATCATTTTCCTGGTAGAAAAGCCTTGTGATTCTGCAATATCCGCCATATCCATGGCATCTGCTTCGCATGCATTCAACTCACCTGACCACCCTCCATAATGGATTGGATCTACGCGATTCAATCCGATTGATAATGCAATACCTTTTGGCACAATAACCTCCTTTTTAATAAAAACGAGCCCCGAAAGACCGAAGTCTTTCTAGCTCGTTTCGTTACAAGGAGATTGTATATAAAATCAGTGGGGTGTCAATGTGTTACGGTAGGACACGCTCACATTCATAGTGTCGGCAAAGAAAAGTATTCTGATGCTATCCATTTAGTCTCCCTTTTCTTACAAACAGTCTATCTGATTGGTAATTTTAATGACTTTCGATGACTATTCAAGATGGCACGTTTGAATTACTGAAAAATTATGAACTTTTGCTGTAAGATTTCTGATCCATTACACTCTTGACATAACCGTTCAGCCAGTGTATTTTTATTCATGAAAGCAGCGACATCATTAATTATATTTTCAGTTATGGTATTAGCAGGTGCATCATTCGTCTACGCCCAATGGGAGCCGGATGTACAGCTCAGCAATGGCACCTATAATGCCTACACGTCATTCAACCACCAGCACAGCATTGCTACCTGCGGTGATACCGTGCATGCGGTTTGGTTTGACGGACGCCACGGATGGCCCAATGCGGAGATATATTACCGGCGTTCCCTGGATAGGGGTGAGACCTGGGGTCCGGAAATGCGTCTTACCGATGACACGAACTGGTCAGGATATCCCTCCCTCGCAGTGGCAGGAGAAACTCTCCACATCGCATACTTTGAGAGTTTCGACGAAGATTCCGACATCCACTACATGCAATCGACTGACGGCGGTGACACGTGGAGTCCGGATACACAGCTGACCATGAGCACGGTTATGCAGGACTTTCCTTCGATCGCAGTACTGGACACGATAGTGCATATCGTGTTCCATGATGAAAAAGACGGAAACTGGGAGGTGTACTACCTGCGCTCAACAGACAACGGAAACACCTGGGATCCGGAAGTACGTTTAACCATCGACCCGGACTGGTCCAACAACGCGAATGTCCTGACCCGCGATCAGCTTGTCCACGTTGTGTGGAGCGATGACCGGGCGAGCACAACTCATTTCGACATTTACTATAAGCGCTCGACTGACAATGGCTCAACGTGGGGAGCAGATACACGACTCACCTTCACGCTTGATTCCGGTGCTCCGGGATTGGCGATGTTCGGACCAAATCTCTACATCGCGTTTCAAAGTGAACGGGACGGTAATACGGAGATGTTTTTTAAGCACTCGACAAATAATGGGATTGACTGGCTGCCGGATGTGCAGCTTACTGATGATCCAGCATTGCGCCAGATACCCGCTATCGCGGCTGCTGAGTCTAATATCCATATCGTCTGGCAGGATTATCGAAGCACCGTGCTGCCGGAGATATATTACAAGAGGTCCACAGATCTTGGCCAGACCTGGGAAACAGACATGCGTCTGACCAATGATTCCCTGCGCTCGATCTGGCCAGAGATCGCAGTCGGTGATTCAGCGGTTCACGTCATATGGTGCGATGACCGTCCCGGAATATACCAGATATTTTACAAGCGCAACCCGACGGGCAATCCCTACGGGATCAAAGAGATCGCCGGACACAGCCATGAACCGATACGGACTGTCCTCCATGCGATTCCCAATCCATTTGTTTCATTTACGGTGATATACGGACACGAAAGGGATATATTTGCACTCTATGATGTTAACGGCACATACCAAGGCTTGTATCGCGGGGACCGGATCGCGGAATTTCTGCCGTCAGGTGTGTATTTCGTTCAAAACATGAATGCGAGAGGTAAGACAACCAGGATCGTAAAGATAAAACAAAGTCCGTAAGCACGAAATTTTACGCGCCACAGATTGTTCTCTTCTATTCCTCTTCTTCAGGCTCGCCGACCGGATTCCCCTCAGGATTTCGGATATAGAATATATCGTTTCCCTTGGAACTTTTTCCAAACCACAGGACATGTAAGCTTTTACCCGAGATCGCAATGCACGGATTCCTTGCATCGCCGGGCTTTTCAAGATTTTCTCTTTTCCCCCAGGTTACACCGTTGTCAGTTGAGAGTTTGTAGAACAATCCTTTTCTAGGAATCCCCCAGGTCATATGGAGATTCTCTTTCATTGCTGCACATGATACATAGGGAAGATGATCTCCTCGGTGCAATACGATCCATTGTACTGGTTCCCACGATAGTCCCAGATCATCTGTGCGCCGGAAAAAAATTCCATTACTGGCAGTGTCTGAATGGCTTGTCTGCGCCGTCCACATGATATGATATGTTGAATCAACATGAGTGATCACAGGATATCCGGCCCACACATGCTTTGAATACGACAGCATTATCGCCGGCGACCATGTTGAACCGCTATCAATCGAGTGGCTGCCCCAGATCTCGTGCTTATCGTTTCTGTTATCAGTCCAGATAACCTGTACATCAGCACGGCAGAACGAAATGTTTGGATGTTCCTTAACTGATTCATACGATGTAACGCGGATATCATCAGACCAGGTCAGGCCATTATCGTCCGAACTTTTGTAATATACCTGAAAGTAGCCCCGTTGTTCTTCGATCCAAACGATCCGCACATCCGCGCCGCAGCAAACACAGCCATGGAGGTTGGGCATTTTTGAAGCGCCCGGAGAATCAGTCAGGCGCGTATCTTCAGACCAGGTAACCCCCCAATCGCTCGAACGTTTATAATAAATTTCCTTATTTCCATCACGATCGTCATCCCAGACCACGTGGACGACCGGATTCATTACCCCGGCAATGGATACGCCTGGATTTTCCGCGTTGCTCTCGGTGTCGACAAACCGTATTTCATCCTCCCAGGTTTCGCCATAATCAGTCGAACGCCGGTAATAAACCACCGGATTAACATCACGCGTGTCACTCCATACGATATGTACCATGCCGCCGAATGAAGACGAAACACTCCAGGCATTTGTGGATTGCGCTGTGCCATTCACACTGAAACGCTGTGCGGATTTCCACTGCGCTTGGACGGAAGTCGCAAGAATAAATAATAACGCACAACAAACACCATATCTTGTTTTCATGTGTATTCCTGTCTTGTCTGTACTTGTCTGTTAATTATCTAATCTTTATAATCTGCTCTAGAGTTATCTTTCTGTTTATTTCCATCATGACAAAATAGGTACCAGCAGGAACTTCAAAACCTTGCTCATCTGTACCGTTCCAATTGATGTTCCCTGGCAATCTCAATCCTGAACCCGACAAATTCTTAATGAATTGCCCCTGCACATTGTACACATCGATTGAAGATACAAAACCCTGACCACCATCAAAATGAACTGTGATGTTTCTGTTAAAGGGATTTGGGCGAGAATTAATCGTGTACATCTGAGGAACCTGTACGCAATTCTCCTCAACTCCTACATCCCATGTCAGGACATAGACATCATTATAGTTGGTGCTGTAGTAGTTGCCGCCAAACAGAATAAGCCTGTGCCGCACCTCATCCATTGCCCAGGCCGCACCCAGGCGGGAAGACGGTGCTGTGCCAGTCGGTGAAAGCAGTGTCCATGTTGGTGTTCCGGATAACGGATCAAGGCTGCGCAAATCATTAAAGCACGAGCTCTGAAAATATCCGCCGCCAAACATCAACATCCTATCTCCACCGCTCTCAAATGCAGATACCGACCACATACGTCCGGGCGGAACCTGACCACCCGGGTTCAGGTTTACCCAATTACCGTCACCGGTTTGCAGGTTCTCAAGCACCCACGTGTTGCTTGGATAGCTCTGGGAAGTATTCATACCACCATAAACATATAACCGGTCATTGACATGATCGTAGGAGCAGGTTGCACCCCAGCGTCCACCTGGACCACCGCCGGTTGGATAGAGCCGGCGCCAGGCCGGTGATGTCCCGAGATTCTCCAGGACATAAACATCATTCCGCCACTGGTATCCACACCATCCGCTGAAGTATATCACCCTTTCCTGGATCGGATCATAGGCTGCAGCCGCGCTCTGCCGTATCATTGGTGCGGAGCCGCCAACTGACACGTACGACCAGTGTGGTGTTGTATTACATATGCTATCGAGAAAATATACCTGGTTATAACAGCTCCCGCCCATGTTATATCCGCCGAACACGATCAGTCTCTGCCGTGGTTCGTCATACACTGGCGCGCAAAATCCCCGGGCCGATGGACCTGATCCGGTGGGAGAAAGCAGTGTCCAGGTACCATTCCCGGACACCGTACCATCCAGTGCATAAACATGGTTGTAAGCTGCACCCCAGATCGCGCCGCCAAATATCAGAAAGCGATCGGCAGTCGCATCATAGACACTCGCCGTACCCCAGCGTCCAGACGGTCCAGAACCGGTCGGGTACAAACGCGTCCAGGTTTCACCCGATCCAAACAAGAGTAGAATGGGGATCAATAATAACAATGCTTTTTTCATGTCTCCTCCTTTACTATCCTAATAGTTATATAAATATCCGTCACCCATATCAAGAACTTTGAGACGGCTTCCATTCCTGCCTATATATTATTAGTAACTGTGTTCAATATTGGCCTTTAGATGAGCCACAAAGCCTTTATTATCAATGGTTTACAGTCACAGATCTCTTTACTTGACAAAATTGCACTAATTTTGTATAATGTTTCCACGAATGTATAAAATCAAAATAGCAATCAGAAAAAAGGCAGTTGACTACTATCTACAACACAAAGGTACAACCTTAAAGAAAACGGCAGCTAAATATAGTATCCACTATCTAAGCCTTTATAAATGGGTGAAACAGTATCAAAGAGAAGGCAGCACAGAGATCCTCAGAACCTACATGAAACCATGGAACCGGTTTCCCCAGGAGGTTGAAGAAAAAGTCGTTTCACTTAAAGAAAAGGACCCTCGGATAACTGTCAGGGCAGCCCAGAAGAAACTTGCCCAGCAGGCGATAAAGATTTCGATCAAGGGTATCTGGGGAGTATGGAAGCGCTATGGCTATACGGGATTTGATCGAAATGCCCTTTGCCCGGATTTCACTGAGTACTGCAAATGGAGCAGTGAAGCAACCGAGAAATTCAACCAGGCAAAAGCATTATTCGAGATTGGCGAGATAATCAAATGCGCTGCGGTGCTGAATACTATACCTGCTTTACCAAAGAATGAATTACTCCTCAATATACCGGATAAATTACTCAACTTAAAGAGAAAGATCGAGAAAATGACTTCGCTCTATCGGACAACGCCAGTGCGTAAGTATTTAAGATTACTTGGTGATCTTCTTCGTGAATGTATGGAAAACAATCTGATGTACTCAGCGTTACGTATCAAACTATATAAGATAGGGGCATTATCATTTACCGGGGAGCCGGGTAAACAACTGAAGGATACCGAAGAATTAGAATCATCGTTGACGCGAAAGGACGGCTATCTGTCCTCACTGCTCTTTTCCCTGAAATTTCCATCTCTGATCTCAGAAGGAATCGCCCGCGCGAAAATATCTGAAATCAATGAAGCGTCCCGGATCAGCAAATATTGCTACGATCTAATACGACGACGGAAGCATATTTCCAATAGCTTCATCTATGAACTTGGCTCATTGTGTACCTGGATAGAAGATTTTCGGAAAGCCGAATACTGCTATTTGCGGTCACTATCTGGTACCAGCGACGAGGAAAAACAGCATCGCATGAGAAATCTTGGTTTCGTTCTTTTTCACAAAGGGAAATACAGTAAGGCTTTACGATATTTGAAAAGTGTACGCGAAAAGGGGTGGGGCTACGATTCCAAAGTCCTTATGTGTGATGCTATGTATGCTCTTGCCAAAGGCAGACCTGAAGATACCATAACCCTCACAACCAAAGCGCTATCAATATCAAAGAAAGAAGAGCTCAATATCGGCATTATCATGGCATATTCAAGGATAGCAAGCGCATATTGCGGTTTGGGTCAAAGAAAGAAGGGCCTGACGATTTTAAAAAGAATCCTACCCTTCACTAAAGCTAATTTTACCCGCATGGTCGACATATTCGAGGATATCATCGCAGCCAGATCCACGGTCCAAAGTGGTCGGAATATCCCCGCCAATCTCTTTCCAACCGCACGAATGATTCATTTCTTAAAATGTGGTCAATACAAAAAAGCGTATGCATATGCACGGCAAAAATATTTAATAACGCACTTTCATCAATATGTTCTCTTTTATCCGGAAGCCGCAACAAAATTGCTGAAAAGAGGAAAACAGACTTTTCTACCCCGCGCAATGTTAAGGCTGCCGGTGTTTAATAAAGAAACTCCCGTGTATCAAATCAGATTTCTCGGAGCACTTAGGGTTAACAAGAATGATGAACGATTACCTCTGAAAATCACGCCAAGAGAAACTGCCTTTATTGTCCATCTTGCCTTGCTGGCTGGCGAACCTGGTAAGCATATCCCCCTTGATACGATCTGCCAGAACTTTTGGAAAAATAGCACTCGTTCATTACGGAATCTCTCGCATATCCTTTTAAAGATTAAAAAAGCCCTGCGTATTCCCCCTCATCTTCTTGTTATAGCAGGGACAAAAGATAGTCCTGCTCTGTGCAACCGAGGGATCCATTTTTTAACTGATAAAGATGAATTTCTGCAAATGCTGACAACAGCCGAAGCTTTCCAACGAGCAGGAGAAGGGAACTTGGCACGCAAAGAATACCTGGGAGCATTTAAACTGTTTCGCAGGGCCCCATTTGCTAAAATGTATGATGAATGGTCAGAAAAGCAGCGCAGGGTGATCCTTAATGTTTTTGAAAAAAATGCGATCCGGTTCGTAGAAACGAGTATTAAGGACGGTCAGATAAAAGATGCAAAGCGGGTGCTAGTAAAACTGAATACTATCATCCCGCAAACCCCAACCTTTGTAGAAATCACCCGATCGGTTAACAGATGAATTATAACAAAAACTATTTTACTTTTATAATCTTAGCGGTAATCTTCCCATTAGCCTCAACAAAGTAGATCCCGGGTGCCATACATCTTGCATCCACCTCCCGTCCGGATATGTCATAGATCCGATATTTCCTGTCAGTTGGTAAGTGCAACGCACCGGAAAAAATAGTCGGACCTGTATAAATGTTTTCGATCAACACCCTTTGTTTTTCGGTCACACCGAAATTCAGATCCCAGCGATACATCCCGCCCATATTCGTGGCCGCAAAAAGAAAATTGTCTGGATGCAATCCCAGCCCGTATATATAAGTGTCTGCTAGACCACTGTTCATCGCAGTCCAGGTCAAGCCCTCATCAGTACTGAGATATACGCCGGTTTTCGTACCGGCATACACAGTGTCCGGGGAACCAGGATTAACGAGAATTGAATTCACGTCACTGCAACCAGTACCCGCCCATGCATTACCGTAATCGGTTGATTTGAATATACCGTCGGATGTACCACAATAATAATTATTATTATTCAATGGATCGATCGCGAGCGCGCTCACAGTATCGCCGGTAATGCCAGTCGATGATAAAAACCAGCTGTTGCCACCATTGCCGGTCACATACAATGCCGCCACACTATCCTCGCATCCACCTGCAAGTATAATATCAGAGTCATTTGGATCGATCGCGATTGAACGTGTTATGCCCTTTGCCTGTCCGATCTCAAACCGGCTCCAGGATGTCCCGTAATCGGTGGTTTTAGCAACCGACATAACCTCGATACTGCCATTGGAATGGATCCCCCCGCTCCACAGGATGTTACTTGAACCCGGATCAGTTGCCATAGCACCGCCATCGAGAAAATAACTGTCGATGATATTCCAGACGGTCCCGCCGTCTGTGCTCATGAAGAGCTCGGCATTACCTCAGCCCGTGCCCTCCAGGGCAAATACCCGGTCAGGATCATCATTATGTACCCGCACGGCGCAGAGATTGCCACAACTCAAAAAGCTCGGCAGGAGCGTCCAGTCGTTCCCACTATTGGTGGTTTTACACACACCCACATCGAATTGTTCAATATATATGGTCGTTGGCAAAGATGGAGCAACATGGAAATCATTGATTGAAGTCATATAAAGACCATCATGCGATGCAAACCAATCAGAACCACTGTTGGTTGAACGGTATAAGCTCATCATCGTACCAAGGTACACCTGCGATGCCTGCACCGGGCTGACTGTCATATGATAGACAGCTCCACCCCGTACACCGGCACCTGTGGCATTCCACGTAGCCCCGGTGTCAGTGCTTTTATAAACCAGGCTATCGCGCCCAGCAGCATACACGACAGTAGGATCAGCCGGAGATGTTGCCATTGCATAGCGGTATCCATAACCGGCAACCTGTACCCAGGTACTGCCCGTATCAAGACTGCGAAAGATCCCTTGCTCAGTGGCCGAGTACAAAATACTGGAATTAAATGGGTGATTACACAAACCCAGCACATATCGGGAGGCTCCGAGTTGACCGGCGGCGACATTGGAGAAACTCGTTCCCCCATCCGTTGATTTCATGATAAGGGGGTAGCCTGTCACCCCCTGACGATAATTGCCACCCACATATATAACCTCAGGATCATTTGGATCCATTATAATCGAGGTTGCACCGCCCTGGTTCGGATCGAGCCGCGTGGACATCCAGGTAGCCCCGCTATCCGTGCTCTTGGAAAAAACTCCATACCATATCATACTCTCATACTCCGAGCCCGTAGCATAGACGATCGACGGATCCGTTGAATGAACCACGATCCCGTTTGTACCGATCCCGGGCAGAGAACTCCCGTTCCAGGTCATTCCCCCGTCTGTAGTTTTAAATATCAACGTATTAGAACCGGAATACACAATATCATCGTCATTCGGATCGACTGCCAGACAGTAATTGAGATTATTATGAGTGCTGATTAAATCCCATGTTGTTCCGGCGTCAACTGAGCGGGCGAACCGCGTGGGCATTGTGTAGGAAGTGGCATAGAGAATATTTGCATTCAGGGGGGATACCTCGATTGATCGTGTATGCCCTCCTCCAGGACCGAGTTCCTCCCATGCGGCATGGGAAATACTAATGAATAAAAATGCATTTATCACAATGATGGGAATTTTCATCTTTTTCTCCTTCTCCTGTTTGTTACTAATTTTAAGTGTAATGGGATACTGCTTTTTGTCAAGGAAAAAGAAACATGCTGCTCTGGTTTGCCAGGAGTAATAGTGAAAAAACGATGAATTTCTTTCTTTGCTTTACGGTATGTCGATCATGAAGGAACTAATGCATACCAATTTTTGTGCAGGGTGTATCAAAAACCATACAGTATTTGTGCACATAAACCCTTAAAGTCTTTAAATATAAAGAGATTACAGTTGGTACAGGAATTGCATATAATCAAAATGATGCGAGGTGAATCATGATGACAACAATACGAAGAAAATTAGAGCCAGAAGCATATATATCCTTTGATGATCAAATGAATAATATGCTCGTTGAGATCCTCTTGCCTGGAGTCGAGCACAACATGATAAAATTACGGATCTTTAACGAATGTTTACTCTTGTTCGCGCGCAATGGCGATACTCATTACTCGAAAAACTTGAATTTCATCATGCCGGTTGTCGCTGACAAGGCAAAAGCAATGCTCGGAAATGGGATACTACGGATAATCATGCCGCTTAAAGGCAGTGTTTAGCATATACCAGGAACAAGAACTGCTGTACGGTAAACGCTAAGTTCTGTGACCCGCTTCAAAATTTAACTTTTGTCGTCTGGAATCAATAGTTCAATTTTCTTTATCGTATTTTTACTACTTTCAAGGTAATTTTACCATCGATTTCAACAAAATATACGCCTGGGGAGGGATTCAATGTCTGGATCTGGCGACCGGTGATGTCGAATATCTTGTACTTCTTGTCCTCGGGCAATCGCAGGGGCCCGGCAAACACAGTCGCACCATCCCAGGCAACCAATGCCGTTTCGCTATACTCTTTCTTACCGACAATGTCCGTACCGATCTCGATGATGTCCCCGCCGCGACCGGATACATTGGCATGGATATGTTTTCCGCACGCAGTGGCGTACGTGCCATCATTGTTTATATCCACAGAGAACATCGATCCCGGCATATCCACGGAATAGTATACGTACGGCGTGGTGTCGCGCTGGAAAATATGTACTTCAGGATTTAGATTTGCGGCATCGCCCCAACTCCCGATGATGAAATACGCCCCATTATTGGTAATATCAACATCCGCCGCGCTTTCCTGGTATGTTCCGCTTGATGTGGGATAATCGTATATCCATAGAGGTACGGACGAACCAACATTATGCATCGCTACTTTTATTGAATTGTGAGAGGTGGTATACCAGCATGACACGATCGTGGTCCCGTCATTGGAGATCGCGATCCTGTTCACATAGTGCCCGCCCGGACTCCAGGACCAGAGATCCTGATATCCGGACAAGGTATCAACCCATGCCTGAACACGAAGGCTGGGCCAGCCCCATGCAATGAGGTTGCCGTCACCGGAAATATCGAGCGCGCTGTTCGTGAATCCCATGGGGATCTGATCTCGTACGATCAGGGAATCGCGATCGAATACTACGATCGTGGACAGCGCAATGAATGCAGTGTAACGACCATCCGCACTTATCTTCACGTAACGGGGAAATCCCAGACCGGTTGCCACGTAATCGATCAAGGGCGTTGCTGAACCAGCGTCGAATAACAACAAATGGGCATCGGCTCCAGACGGTGCGGCAATGATGGAGATGGTCGAACCGTCATCTGACACGGCGATCGGTCCGTAGTTCGACATCACATAGGAAGGAAAACTCGCAGACCATTCCGGGATACTATCAGGTCCGGTCCATTTAGTCACGTTCAATCCGAGCGCGTCATTATCCGCAGCAACCAGGGTGAACGAAGCATCACCAGCATCCGTGTACATCCTTTCTCCGTTGTACACCCAGTCCGGCACGCCCCCACATGTCTGCGCATAAAGCCCAGCTTCTTTGGGCGGATTCAGATATGTCCCTGAGAATACATAGCCGTTGATCGTGTTCGAAGTTGTCTGAAAAATAGCATCGGTCAGGTATCGGGACCATAACACCGACTGATCACTATTCTCGCTCCATCTGTATGTGCCCGGTATACCCTGGTATTGTATCAGGTATGGTCCGGATTCAGTATCCTGAATATGTACTGCGTCTTTTTGGATGGCCGGTTCTGCACAGCTCCAAACTACAGGAGCGAGTATTACCAATATTACGATAACAAACAATTTCTTCTTCATTGTCTCCTCCTCTTACAATGCGCTTCGCTACCTATAATGATAGGGGGATAGTGGTCAAATGTCAATATAAGGAAAAACAAAACTAAAGAATTAGGGATAGGCCCCGATTTGTTCACACGCGGTTAAAACAGCCCGTCCACGCTCAAGTACCTCTGACCCGTGTCGGCAAAAATACCAACGATAACCTTACCGTTATTTTCTGGTCTGGCTCCGATCATAATTGCGGCATGCATTACTGCTCCCGAGGATATTCCGACCATGATACCTTCGGTGCGCGCAAGTTCTCGACATTTATTGAATGCTTCTGATTCGCCAACTAAAAAAATTTCGTCAATGATTTCACGATCAAGCGTTTCCGGTACAAAACCCGGTGCCGTGCCCATCATGCGATGTGGTTTGAAAATGCCTTTGGAAATAAAGGGCGATTCTTCAGGTTCTACTGCGATCAATTTCACACCGGATTTTTTTTCTTTAAGATAGCGACCGGCTCCGCAGATCGTACCTCCGGTGCCAAGCCCTGCGACAAGGATATCGATTGTACCGTCAGTATCCTTCCATATCTCAGGACCGGTAGTAAGATAGTGAGCCTTTGGATTTGATGGATTGGTGTGTTGCCCGACATAAAAATATTCCGGATGCTCGGTCAGAATTTGCTTGAGTCTTTCACGCGCACCTTTCGTCCCCTCGGATGCCGGGGTGAGGATCAACTGAGCACCAAGAGCTTTCAGCACCTTTCTTCGCTCCAGGCTCTGGATCTCAGACATCACCAGAATAGCCTTATACCCCCTGATCGCACCGATATAAGCAACCGCCATCCCGGTGTTCCCGCTTGTGGCCTCTATTAATGTATCACCGGGTTTGAGTTTTCCGGATTCTTCCGCATCTTTAATGATCTGAAGCACGGGGCGGTCTTTAATGCTCAGAGGATTCAAGAATTCACATTTAGCATAAAACTTAATATCTCCCGCCAATCGTGCCATTCGCAGCAGGGGTGTATTCCCGATCAAGTTTGTGATGTTCTCAAAAAATTTCATATATCTACCTGGTTCGATACCGGAATTCCTTCATATCCATATGATGGTATCACTTTAGTCTGTCGTGTCAAGTATTTCAGAACGACTGACTGAGAATAGCTGAAATTCAATAAAAAATACATTGTTGATTTTAACGGTAGTCCCGCTATAATTAAGTCATGAGGAGCAGTCCGAAATATAAAAAGCCAATGATTACCGATGGAAGTGTTATGTTATATTATTGTTTTGATGCTGGGTATGAAATACGTTTAAAGGAATTGGACAAAATTCGCGGAAAAACCGCCCGCGAATCTCCTTTAATCTGTACCCGTCTCACACCCAAGTATATTCAATATAAAGTGCCTCCTTTGCTCATTCGTATCGGAAAAAAAACAATACTCTTAGGGAAAAAAGAATTCACGCTTACGATCGAGGCGAAGGTTTACGACTTTGGTGTTATCACCGTGCGCTTCACGATTCCGATATCAGGCATGATCGATCAACTTAATGAAATTAGCACTCTACTAACAGAAAGTACTGTTTTGCGACAAAAGGCTATGATCGAATTCAGTAAAATCAATAACGACATTTACCAATCAATCGTTAAACCCAGATATAACGCGGAAAAGGAACTTGAGGACTATGCTATTTTTACTGTAAGAGGCTTTGATCAAGCCATTACCGCTTACGATCTACTGAATAACTATAAAACCGAATTAACCAGTATATTAAGAGCCGAAAAAGGACTCCATGAATCAGAAATACACGACGTCATGAAAAACCCCCTGTCATATCGCTCGAATGATCTTGCAATTATTGATTGGCATGGATCATTCATATATGATCCAGAAGCTGGTCATGATGTTTCTGATGTTATAGAGTTTGCGCTCATACAACTGCTTGAACTCCGTCTTTACGACCAAATGCTCGATGAGGTAATCGATAATGCTTATGGCACTCTCAGTCCGACCAAATATCGAATATTCCCTTTTTCAAAAACATTACAGCACCTCTTGAGAATGAAACTAGATATTTCGGAGATCATTGACCGACTGGTTTACAATCTAAAGCTCATTGGGGATTTATATTTAGCTAAAGTGTATGAAACAGCATCAAACAGATTTTATCTGGAACGCTGGAAGGCAGCGATCCGACAAAAGTTAGCGACGATCGAGTCGATATACAATCAATTATGGACGAGAACACAAACCAATCGCATGGTCATTCTGGAGACAGCAATTGTCGTATTATTCGTCATTGATATCATATTGATCATTATCGAATTTGTACGATAAGCACTGAACCCATATCACACCGCATCGGTACTGTCAATAATAGTATATACTACCACCACATCTGACCTCTGTTAGCTCAAAGATAAAACGAGACTTCGCAAAAGATAAAAGTAGACTAATTAGGGAGCTTGAGGCATACTTCTCATACAAGGAGGAAGTATGTCAAAACAGCTCCATACGAGGTTCACTGA
>Ga0180438_10004996_pt1 | contig 18739 bp, 17 predicted proteins | sample SS_ome_12_FD_132455 | JGI IMG/M metagenome (GOLD analysis project Ga0180438, IMG submission 132455) | Hypersaline lake sediment archaeal communities from the Salton Sea, California, USA - SS_3_D_2 metaG | ecosystem: Environmental > Aquatic > Non-marine Saline and Alkaline > Hypersaline >...
AGCGCTCGGGAGCTTTGCAGAAAAATCTGAAACACCGAATGCCCGGTACGAGAGCATTGCGGTCCAGAAGATCATGGGAGATTTGTGAAACCATGCCTTTCCGTCCTTGTACTGCAGAAGCCAGGACTGATTCTCGAGTGTTTCCCTGGATACTCGCGCATACAGAACCTCATCCACATTCTGCAGCGACCCGTTCAACCCGGTGAATGTGATCGCGGAGAATGCGATGAAAAGGATGATATAAAGGAATACTTTATTGAGTTTCTCAACATTACCCAACATCCTGCCCTCCAGTGAAAGGTGAAAAGACCCGGTTCATTCCTTGAAGCAGAGAAAGGTAGAGTGCATGTATATTCCCGGAAATGTCCTGTGATGAAACGAACTTTTTATAGAGAAACCTGCTTCGTGAATGATTTCCTCCTGCTTCGACAAGGTGCGTATGTACTGACCCCGATCGATCGCGTAAAAAAATTTTGATATGAAATTTTCCCGTGGAATGAGATCGTGAACCAGGACCATCTTTCTGGTGACCTCACCCATCATTTTCAGTATTGCTACCGTTTCCCTGTCGGAAAAATGATGAATGGAATTAATGATCATTGAAGCATCATACTTCGTACTGGGATCCAGGTCCTGGATGTCAGAAGCCAGAAACTCCTTGCCACCCTTTCCATACCTTCTTCTTGCATGCTGTATGAAGTGATGGTTGTAATCTACTCCTGTGTAGTCCTTCGATACCCTACTGAAGGCACCGCACCCGCAGCATACGTCGAGCACGCTCTCAAAATCATACTCTTTGAGAATACGTGAAATATATTTCACCTGACCGCCATCCAGAATGGATCTGATGACATTGAATACAAGCGGGCGATTGAGAAGGTTGTAGAGGGGGCCTGTTCTGTCTCCCATTGCAACGTGCTCCCTTTTCTCGTAAAGGCTAGTATATTAATGAAAGCGAGAAATGTATAGCCCATTTGCAAGAAAATAATTGCCCTGCGGTTTGATTGACCGTTATATATAATAAAAACTCTGTGAAAGGATTTCCCTGCAATCAATCCCCGATGAAGCGTTTTTCCATAAAAAACCTTATAATCTGCCTTGCTGCTTTGGGTCTCTCAGCGACTGCTCCCCTCTATGCAGGCGACAATCCTCTTGAAGAGGCACATCAACTCTGGTGGGCAGGCGATTACATCAGCGCTGCACAGCTCTATGAGGAAGCTTCGCTGTCCCCGGAAACGGAACTTGATGCCCGTGTTCAGCTCGGCGCCCTCTTTCGGTCGATCGGGGACTATCCTTCCGCCATATCGCAGTACCAGGCTCTCCTCACCTCAGGTGCGGCTGAAGATGTCAAAAAGGCGCATGCCAGGGATATCCTCGTCCCTCTCGCTGAATCCCTGTACTGCAGCAACAGGATGGAGGACGCAGAAGAAATCTTCAGAAAACTGCTCAATCGTACTCCTGAAGACCCGACCGCGCTTTTCGGGCTCGGGCGGGTGCTCTACTCGAAAAATAAATATCCCGAAGCCCGGGAGTGCTTTACCCGGGCAGCCGCACGCAATCCTGCGTTCTCTGGCAATTTCGTCTATCTCGGGCGGATCGCCCGGGAGAAAGAGGAGCACCAGGAGTCTGTTTCATGGTATAACGCAGCGGTGAAAGCAGATTCCCAGCAGGCCGAGCTCCTTTACTGGCTGGGGCAAGAGTATCAGGTTCTCGGTCTCTTTGAAGATGCCTACAGGCAGTTTTACCGCCTGAAAAACATGGACTCGAATAACTCATTTGTCCTCGCAAAGCTCCAGGAGCTGAAACCGCGTCTGGGTCGCAAGGAAGAAGAAATTATCCCCTCCCGAACTCTGGAACGGTTCAAGCCGGTCTCATCATTGCAGGAGGAAGAGAAAATACCCATGATCAGGGTCGGATTGAACACGATTCACCGGGGCAGAATCATTCCCATGAAGAGGGTGAAATTTATTTCCAACGAGGGGTTCAGGATCTCGATCGCCGGTGAGCAGCTTTTTTCAGGGATCCCGGGTGAAGAGTATGAGATAGAGCTCCTGAATGCATCCGTGTCCATAAAAGCGCAAAACTCCGCAGCATCTTCCCGGCTGTCCTCCTCCTTTGTCATAGAACCGGAGAAAAAGGAAACGGCTTCACTGATCATCAAGAAAATCGAGTATGCACAGGGGTTTTCCTGGTCCGGCATCGAAGACAGGCAGTACCGGGGAAAAATCCTGGTCACGGTGGTAGGCGGCGGGTTCAGGATCATCAACGAGCTCAATCTGGAGGAATATCTCCTGAGCGTTGTCCCGTCGGAAATGATGATTTCCTTTCCTTACGAGGCACTGAAGGCTCAGGCTGTCATTGCGAGAAGCTTTGCGCTCCACCGCGCCCAGTTTGTAAAGCCCCACTGGGAAGACGGTTTCGATCTCTGTGACAGTCAGCACTGCCAGGTCTACAAGGGCGCATCGAACGAGTGGAGCAAAACGTCCCGCGCAGTGGAGGAAACACGTGGAGAACTGCTCATGTACGACGGCAGGGTTGCCTCACCCCTCTACCACGCAAATTGCGGAGGGCATACCCAGTCTTCAGGGGAATTGAAGGGATGGGGAGAGCTTGAATACCTCACCGGTGTACCCGATATGTCGGAACAGGTTCGGTTCCCCAGCTCTCCGGCTGGACTGGAGGGCTGGATCAAATCAAGACCTTCCACCTACTGCTCCGGGCAGGACGCCTCGTTCCGCTGGTTTCGATTGATTCCGGCCTTTCTCCTGGAGGAGAAAATCAACCGGTACGGAAGGATCGGACAGCTCAATACGCTCACGGTCGTCTACAGAAACCGTTCAGGTCATGTGGGAAGCATACGCGTTGAGGGAACCGAAGGCGTCCTCATCATTGAAAAAGAGCACGAAATCAGGAGGCTTTTGGGGCTCGGACCCCTCAGGAGTACCCTATTCTGGCTCGAAACGCGGTTTGGGAGCTCAGGGAAGGCCGAGGAGTTTTTCATCTATGGTGGTGGGTGGGGACATGGCGTTGGGATGTGCCAGGATGGTGCAGGCGGAATGGCAGCCCAAGGCGCTTCCTACCAAAAGATACTTGCGCACTACTACAAAAATGCCACGCTTACGAGACTCGACTATTGATGATCAACAGAGAATGGCCGTTCCTGGATTGAGGCTCAGGTGGGGGTCTATTTTATCAGCCTCTTTCGCATTCTGTGAAGCGCAAGGGGAAAAAAGATCGCGCTGAAGATTAAAAGATAGACAAGGTCCAAAAGGAGTCCTGTCTCTACATATCCGAGGCTAAGGGCCCTCGTCATCTTCACGAGGTGAGTGAGAGGGAACACAAACGCCACTTTTTGCGCCCACATGGGAAGGTTTTCCAGCGGGAAAAAGGTCCCGCTGAAGAGAAACATGGGTGTGATGAAGAGAAATATGGGCAGGTTGAAGGAATCAATGCTCGGCATCACTGAGGTAAAGAACATGCCCACAGAGCCGAAGGCCATTCCGCCAATAAAGGCGAGTGGAAGAAGCGAGAGAGCCGCGGGATAGTGGATGATCCCGAAAAAACTGATCACCAGCAGCATGATTGCAGTTGCAAAGACCGACTTGGTGGCTCCCCACACGATTTCTCCGGTAATGATCTCGTGGATGGAAAGCGGTGTCGCGAGCATCGCATCAAAAGTCTTCTGATAGTACATCCGCACGAAGGACGCGTAGGTAGTCTCGAAAAACGAGTTGTACATCATGTTTATCCCAATGAGGGCAGGTGCGATGTATCCGATGTAGGAGACCGTGCTCCCCCTGTATACGATGCTGCCCACGAGCGCCCCGAGTCCTGTGCCGAACGCGAATAGATAGAACAGCGGCTCAAGCAGGGGCGGAATGAAGTTGATCTTCCAGATCTTCTGGTATACAGTGAAATTTCTCTGCCACACCTTTATGAACCTGCCTGAAATGACGCTGCTTCTCACTCTCGCAAATCCCTCCCGGTAAGTTTCAGGAACACGTCTTCCAGTGTCGCAAGCCTCAGGTCGCATCCGCCGATACAGAACCTGTGGCTGATCGTGTGGAAGAGCTCCTCCCCTTCTTTGCAGTACACGATGATCCGATGCCCGAGGTTTTCGTATTCGAGATTTTCCGATTGAACCCACTGAAGCAGCTCAGCTGGAGGTTCCGATACCTCCATCACCTCTCTCCCCACATGCTTCTTTACAAGATCAGGGGGTTTTCCCTCCACGAGTATCTTCCCATGATCCACGATTACGAGCCGGTCGCAGAGCCTGGCCGCCTCCTCCATGTAGTGAGTGGTGAGGAGGATGGTAAGCCCGCGGGACTTGAGCTCCTCAAGCCGCTCCCACACCTGATGTCTGGACTGCGGATCAAGCCCTGTGGTCGGCTCATCGAGGATCATGAGATCAGGGTTGTTTATCAGTGCCCTGGCAATCACCAAACGACGCATGAGCCCACCGGAGAGCTCCGTCACCTTTGCATCTTTTCGGTGCTCCATGGATATGAACTGCAAAAGAGAACGGGTCCGCTCCTTCGCCTCTTTGTTCGGCAGGTCGAAATAGCGGGCAAAAACTTCCAGGTTCTGCTGCACGCTGAGATCAGGGTCGAGGCTGTTCTCCTGCTGGCAGATTCCGATTCGCGCTTTTATCCGTCGCCAGTCATTTTCGATGTCCATTCCGAATACCTTCAGGCTCCCGGACGTCATCGGGGAAAATCCGTAAATCATCCTGATCGTGGTGGTCTTCCCCGCACCGTTTGGTCCCAAAAGCCCGAAACTCTCACCCTTTTTCACCTTGAAGGAGACACCGTTCACTGCAGTGAACTCTCCAAAGGTTTTCCGAACGTTTTCTGCCTCGATTACGTAGTCCACACCCGCTTCCTTTTTCAATCCCGGTGCTGCTGATACATAAGATAATTCTCCTCTCTTCCACCAGAAAACAACAATCGTATCGGATTGCTGTGTCCAAAGGCAGAAGTGAAGTGAGATTGCCCGTTGATGGATTAAGCCTTCCTGCCCTTTTCCCGCCGCTCGATCCAGATGCACAGAGCAGTCTGCAGGAGGAGCCCGAACAGAACCCAGGCAGCGCCGATAGTGTAGAGAAACGACATCGAAAACCGCTGGTACAGTAACCCGCCGAAGAGTGAGCCCAGAACGAGCCCAGAAGAGACGAGAGACTCATGCACGGCCATTCGGCCTGAACGGTTGATGCTCCCGGAAATCCCGTGAAACATGCTGTTGAAGTAGCTGAAGGCCTGGCATATTCCTGTGCAGCTTATGAGAATACCGGTCGTGAGGGGAGTCGACGAAAATTTCATGAAAAACACACACACCACCAGAAAGCCCTGTGCCACAAGCATCTGGAGCGGCCTGAAATGCCAGAATGTCGTCCTCCCCATAAAGAGAAACCCGAACATCGCAAAAAGCGCCCTGTTGAGCAGGAGCAGGCCGATGAGGCTTTTGTCGTACTGCAGGTTTCCCAGCGCATAGAGAGGAAAGATGTTCACGATCACACCGATCACCGTATAGGTGGTGAAGATCCCGATCCAGGCTGGAAAACGCAATAAAGGGCTGTTGTCAACCTCCAAAGAGATGCTGCTCCTGTCCAGGATCAACTCTTTGTCCTGTCTGATTCTTGGCAGTGTGAGGCTCGCACCGAGAAGCAGGAAGCACGCTGCAAAGAAGGAAAAACTGCCCGTGTAAAGGGGGAGGGCGGGGGCTTTTGCACTCAGAAACCCCGCAATAAAGGGGCTGATAATGCTCCCGACGCTCCAGGAAAAGTTGAAATTCGACATGAGCCTTCCGAGCACCGCACCCTCGACCCCGCGGGAAAGCCATCCCAGGATCGGCGGCCAGAAAAAGGATATGGAAAGACCAAAAAGCCCGTAGAAAAAGGACGCTGCAGTGATCGTTTTCACCTGCAGTATGAGAAGGATGAAGAGGCCTTTGAAGAAGGCCGCAGCGGTGAGCACGTAGCGTGGAAGCACCCTGCTGGAAAGGGGTCGAATAAAAATGCACCCGAGTATGTAACACACTGACCAGAGAGCGGTGAAGAAACCTACCTGGGAGGGTGTTGCACCAAACAGATCACGGGCATAGAAGATGGCGCCCAGGGTGACGAATCCGTGGCCGAGAGCAACGAGAAAGGCAATGGGAAAGATGACCGCGCTTTTTCCTATGCCGGTGTAGAAGGACTTGATGATCTGACGCTGTCTGTCGATGTACCGGTACACCATGGCAAAACCTCTGCACGAGCACGTCTCAAAGACTTATGAGAAAATGCAAATGGGAAAATTGAAAAATATAATAATATATGCTTTTCCTGTCGTTTCAAACAATTATTTCTGCTACTTCGACATACATTATCGATCCGGAGCATCCCAGCATTCCAAGCCACTTAAATCAATCCACAGATCCTCATTTTAGGAATAAGTGCCAAGCTATCATTGATTTTTTTTCGTAAACTTCCTCCCCCAAAAGTGCGTATTCCTTTTGCACCACCTGACTTTTGTTATTCTTGACGATTTTTGCAGTATTCATCATGTGCTGGGAATCTGGGGGAAGCTGATGAAAGAGCGTGACTGTAGCGCTGGGTACTGTCACACCGGGTGAAGGAATGGGGCAACCCGTTACCTCGTGGATGCCTGCGGGATAGCTCTCAGAAGCATGGTGAGAAACACCCTTTCGGCAATCATGACAGGTCCCAAGCCTCACGACAGGGCTGTGCTGGACAAGCGTCGAAGATTGCAAGGCACTATACGCTCGGATTTATAAAAAACTGATGCAGGACTCTTTATGCGAGAATTCATAAGGGGCCTTCAGTCGCCCGCAATCCATTGTTGAGTGCTCACTCGTTGGGTTCTATTTTGATATTTCTTTCAATTCTCGAATAAACACTTCGGTTGCTTCTTCTTGTGGATAATGTCCAATAGTATCAAGTTTAATCACCTTCTTGTTGGTCATTAAATTTACCCAAACATTTAACTCCTTTTCTCTGAAGGCAATATCCTTCATTCCCCAAATTATGGTTGCTGGCAAATCCTTTATTTTATCTCGCTGTTGCCAGAGGGAATCTAACCACTCACTCGAGGAAATGACCTCTTTCGGAAATGTCCAGCATCCTTTCCTATCGTTTTTTGTTTCCAGCGGTTTAAAGAGATGTTTGTGAATATGTTTGGAAAGTTTTTGGGGATTGCCGACGATTTTTTTTACCATTATTTTTCCAAAAAAGTTGAAATTTCGAATCAAGAAACGTCCAATTGGTCCCCCCATAAATGCACTGTATTTTCTGTAATAGGGATCATCCTTTACTGACCACATCCAGGTATTTAAAAGGATCAAATGTCTTATTTTTCCAGGATAATGTATTGCATACGATAAACCGATTGGCCCTCCCCAGTCATTCACTACTAAGATAATGTTTTCGAGTTTTAAGGTATTGATGAATTTTTCAAAATTCTCAGCGTGACTTTCTGGTAAGTAGTTCCATTTATACGATTTATCAGAAAGCCCAAATCCGAGATGGTCATTCGCTATACATCGATTCGTTTTGCACAATTCCTTTATTGCATTTCTGTATTCAAAAGACCAGCCAGGGTTCCCGTGCAGAAAAACTATTGGTTCTCCCTGTCCTTCGTCAACATAGTGCATTTTACCCATAGGTAAATCAAAATAATTATTCTTGAAAGGATATTCTTTTCTGTCTAACCACGTATCTGTTTCTGTCGTCATATTTTTTATCCTCATTAATTTTGATTTTTGTTCACACAGAATGCCGTGCTTTATCCGCCAGCTGCGGCAAAGCAGGGTCGGCTGGAATCGCCTGTTGAGCGCCGAACTATTTTAAAGTGGTCTACACTCTTCTGATGATGCGCCACGCCAGCAGGGTAAGCCACCGGGACGGCTCCCTCTTCTGTCCAAACTCCCAGTCTTTCCACGCTGTCCAAATTGACTCCGCAGTAAAGCGTCCTTGCCGATCCGCCTTGCTTTCCAGTATCCCAAGCATGTCGAGTAGTCGTGTATCTTTTTTGAGCCACGAGAACCGCGTAAGGACATCAAGCACGTGCATGAGGTCGTACCATACAAACGGAACCTTGAGTTTGCGAAAATCTGTACCCATGTAGAACATATACGGGTGTTGTGTAGTGCTCTCGCTCCACAAACCGAGAAGTGTATCTGCCCCTATGTGACAGGCCTGGCTATCGCGTAATTCTTCAATTTCTGACAATGCCTTCAGCATGGCCAAATTCGCAAATGGGCAAGGATCATCTTTGCGCCCTGGTCCACGGAACTTGCCGAGTTCCTTTGAGACTGCACAGGGCCAACCGTTGTCACGTAATAATCCAGCAAGATACTCGATGGATGCCTTGACTGTTGGTTCGTTTTTTAGGCCAAACTTAATCAAGGCATACACGATAAGAGGGGCATCGCATAACGCCCATGCCCATTGATCTTGACCAGATCCCCCGTACTGAGCAGGGATATTCATGGGGAGTTGGAACGGCCCTGCGGCATCTTGATGCTCCAAGATGCGTGAAACGATTGTGTCCACGCCTGAATCATTCGCGACAAGTCCTAGATCAGCGATAAATGTCAGTTTATGAAACGGCTGGCTCGCACTCTTATGACTTGATATGACTGTCCCGGGCCACCCGGATAGTTCACTGACCAGGCTCTGAATCTGAGCGTTCGCCAACATTGACTTCCGGGCAGTCTTGACCTGAGGGTCTTTCTCGGATTGTCCCAGCAAATCGCGCCTCGTCCGATATTCAATCCAGGGTTCACCTTCAAGCATCCAATCGATAGGAGCCTTCACGGTTTCTATCCTTGTCTCCAGCATTCTGTTTTGTCACCAAACGACCAAGCTCACCGGCGAAGCTGGCTGTCCGGTGGCGCGCTTTGTTCGGCGCATCTTTATTCCCCTGGGCCGACCACCTTGACTGCACCGATTTCTCGCAGCGGTCCCAGCATATTTGCCGCTCCACCATGTTCGACAATTCGTCCGTCAGCAACCCGGTCGATGTTCACAACAGTGAAAACTACTGGTTTACCCGTTGGTTTAATTCCCAACCATGATCCTTGGTGAGTGCCTCGTGCCACAATGCATGTGACCACCCATTCATCTTCAGCAATCTGGCGCTCGATTTCATCAATATTTCCAGTATTGACAACTTCCTCATAAAAACGACGGACAATGCTCTTATTGTTCTCCGTTGACATTGTGTGCCCCCTCTTACTACCAATTCACCGCAGACCGCTAGGGCTTCCCAGCCGGCGCGGAACGACGTTCTGCTGCTGGCCGTTGTTCGGTATTCTCGAGTTTCTTGCAATACCGGACCGCCTTCAAGTTGACTCCGGGCTTGAGCGTCTTTGATGCCCCATCAGGCTCGAATCCCATGGCACTGTAGAAGTGCCTTGCCTGGTCGTTTCTTTCAAAGACCCAAAGGACTGCCCATGTATACCCACGAGACTGTAAAATATGCTCTCCTTGCCGGCAAAGCAGCCGACCAACTCCCTTCCTCCAATGCTCGGGAGACAGGTAGATCCCCCAAATTTCCCCCGTCACTTCCTGTTGGATATCCGTGTCTCGGCATCGACCGACAATTAGATAACCAAGTATCTCTCCCTTCTGTTCTGCGAGATAAATCTCCTCGGATTGCGACGACAGTGCTTCCCGAAAGCGCTGTGTCCAACGATCATAGTCCAGTCCGGCCAGGGGTGAATGTCCTCGATGAAATGTCCTGACTGCTTTTTGCCTGCCCGGGTTCACTTCAACAGCGCCAGCATCCTCGACTTGTCCTTTACATTCTTAATCCTGTCGGCGAGCTCGGTGTCGAGACAGTCTCGAAGCCAGTTGTAAAAATCGTTCTTGTGCACATTCACATAGGAATGGAACTCCTCATCGCTCATCCTCTTCAGCTTTGCAACGAGCTGTGCTTTTGTCTCCGCTGTTTCCCCATTGTGAAAGCGAAATTCTTCTCCTGGTTTCACTTTTTTTCGTTTGATCATCACGCCACCCCTCATCATGAGGAATCTCACATCTGTATAAATTCTTAGCACTGAGAGACTACAAAATCAATACAAATATAGAGAACGGAGGTGCGATCTGTGAGCGCACGCTAGAATGAAATGACGCTTCCGATAGTGACGAAATTTATCAGGGCGAAGGTGTACACCTCCTCGTTGTCTGCCCCTCCCTCGAGGATCCGGTAGCCCAGCTTGAGGGTAATCTTTTCTGCGGGTGTGTAGGTTATTCCGAGAAGCACATCCTCGGCCCTGCCTTGCGGTGCGGCAAGGGCATCGCCCTCGAAAAGGAATCCGAATCTCTCCAAGGGTCTGTAATCCAGCCTGAAGTTGATGAGCGGCACGAACCCGGTATTGGTCTTCACCGCTTCTGCACTGCTGCTCTCCAGGCTGATCTCAGCGTCTCTGATCTTTGCGGTGAATCCGAGGCCAAAGCTGAGAGTCTCCTTCTGCACGATGTCGTACCTGTAGCTGAGCCTGTAAGAATCAAAGCGGTAGGTTGCATCAAGTGGGGTGTCGGGCGGGAAGGTCTCATCTTCGAAAGTGACCGCCCTGTCCAGTTTTCCCTTTGCCTTCAGAGTGAGCGGTGCAGCAAAGGCGCTCACGCTGTGCCTGCTTCCGATCACATAGGTGAGCCTTCCCCTCAGAAAGACAGATGGATCTGTGGAGAGCTCTTTGGAAAGCGAGAGCTTCGTCCCGGAGTCGCCGGGGATTCGTACGTCGTTGTATCCGCTTATAGCAACCCCTGTCTCAAAATCCAGTTGCCATCCCCCAAAAACAGCCGCTTTCCCCAGCAGCAAAAAGAGCGCAGCCACTCCCAGCACTGATGCGCCACGCTGTGCTTTTGTTCTTTGAAGTACCATACCCATTCCTCAATCCTTTCGTAAAAATTGCATTTCAGGGAATCAAAAGGGCTGAAAGATTAAAAACCCATCATTCAATTTTCTCGCCGTGATCGGTTTTCCCCGAAACAAGAGCATCCACAATGGAGTCTTGAAGCTCCTCCCTGTTTTCCAGAGACAGCTCAACTGTAATCACGTTCCGATCCTCCGCACACAAACTGACCGCATTCAAAAGTGATGGACGAACCACACACAGAAGCGTCACCGCTCTGTCATTCAGGAGCGGACCCAGAATCGGAAAAAAACCTTCTCCCATCTCCATTTCCAGAGGACCGACCTCATCGAGCATGAGAATATCGCAGCCTTTTTTCCGGGATTTTCTGATGCAGCGCTCCGCCTTCCGGAACCCTCTCCTCGAGAACCGGTACGGCCCGTACCTTGGACCCCGCAGGCACAATGACATATGACCGAGGAGCCAGCTCCTCCCGGTGGAAATATCGAAAGCGGAGAACCCCACTCTCTCTCCTCTTTTGTTGTAAAGGGCGGGACTCAGGATGCCTGCGCAGCGGTAGCCTCGCGCTCCTGCGATGTCTGCGATCTTCTTGCAGAGTGTGCTCTTGCCGATCCCTTTCTCACCCGTGAGAAAAACTACACTTCCATTCATTCCAGGCACGTGTTTCAAGAGGATTGTATCCTTCGCTGCAGTCACTGTAGCGCAATTTTTTTCAGAAGCCTCCGTGATATTCTGTTCGCATTCCGGGAAATTTCTTCTTCATCTGCACCGGTGAGCCTTCCCTCTCGAACAACGATTCGGCCGTTGACTATGGTGTAGTCGCTCTGGTGATTGTAACCCGCGAAGAGCAGTGCAGCAATTGGATCGGAGAGGGCTCCTGAGTACTCCATTCTGTGTACATCAAAGAGTGAAATGTCAGCCGCATATCCTTCTCGGAGAGCGCCGATTTTCCGGTAACCGAGGAGCCGCGCTCCATGCTCGCTCGCGATCCTGAAAATTTCCCGCGCGGTCATAGCACCGGCGCCGGAACAGACCCGCTGGAGGAGCAACGCAGTGCGCATCTCTCCGAGGAAATCGGATGTATCGTTTGAGGCGGACCCGTCCACTGCCAGGGCCACGTTTATTCCCATATCGAGCATCTCCCTGACCCGTGCGATGCCGGATCCCAGCCGCATGTTCGAAGAAGGACAGTGGGCGATAGATGTTTTTGTCCCGGCGAGCAGGGAAAGCTCCTCGTCCGTGAAATGAATGCCGTGTGCATAGGAAACATCCTCCCCGATGAATCCCAGGTCCATCATCAGCTCGAGAGGCCGTTTTCCAAAGTGTTTGATGCAGTAGTCGTTTTCATCCTCGGTCTCTCCCAGGTGGGTGTGAAGCCGAACTGCGTTCCTGCGGGCAAGGTCAGCCGATTCCTTCATGAGGACTTCAGTCACAGAAAAGGGGCTGCAGGGAGCAAGGAGCACCCTGCACATGCTGTACTCCGAACCATCGTGGTATTTCTCTATCACCCTCTCGCTGTCTTCCAGGATCTCTTCTTTAGTCTGCACCACGGTATCCGGGGGAAGCCCCCCATCCTTGACGCTGAGCGACATTGAACCCCGGCATGGGCAGAATCTGATTCCCAGTGTACGGGCAGCTTCGATTTGAACACCCATGAGATCAGCGCCCATCCCGCGGGGGTAGAGGTAGTGATGATTGAGCGTACAGCTGCATCCTGTCTTCAGGAGCTCTCCGATCGCGGTGAGAGATGAATAGTACACTGCTTCTTCATCTATGTGCCGCCATACCTCGTACAGGTACCGGAGCCACTGGAACAGCTTTACGTCCTGCACCGCAGGGAGGTTCCGTGTGAGCGTCTGGTAAAAGTGGTGGTGGGTGTTCACCAAACCCGGCACCGCAACCATTCTTGAGCAATCGATGAGCTCCACTGATTGGCCTTGTTCCGGGCTGATGTTCTTTGCGATTTTCTCGATCCTGTTTCCCCTGATCAGAATGTCACTCCCGGTGATCCCGGGAATACCGCCGGACTCATCCGCCTGGATGGAAGCAAGTATTCGGTAACAATTTTTTAGCAGTATCATAGACCCACCATCTCATTGAAGGCACTGATATGTCGGTCTATCTCAGGAACGAGCTCGTGCACGCTTCCCCAGTACCGCCGGTACTCCTTCCACTGTGCATCGAGCTCTTCAACCGGTTTTCCCTGCTGCTCGATCCAGGTGTAATACTTCAGGTTGTGAATCCTCTTCCGATCGTAGTGAGAGAGCTCCAACACGTGATCGATGTTGAGTCCCTGCAGAAGCTCAAAATCCCTGATCGCATCCGCCTCCGTGTAAGCCCCTCTCTCCTGCCCGAGCTCTCTGAGTCTTGAGCCGTAGAGCTCGAGTGAATCCGTGAATACGGTCATCACCACATCATGATCGCCAAGCTCGTAATATTTTGCGAACTTGACCGCAGCGATCAGGTTGCCGATCGAGGATATGCCAAGCAGGTCGATCCTGCTCAGGATTTCTTCAGGCACACCCTGAGCGCCCAGAAATGCTCTTCCTGCCGGTTCGTTGAAGAGGCGGAGAAGCCGAACCGAGTGCTCGTCGTCCACCGCGATGATCATGTCGGTGTTCCGCACATTGTGAATCCATGGTACATGCTTGTCCCCGATCCCCTCGATCCTGTGCGCTCCGTACCCGTTCTGAAGGAGTGTCGGACACTGCAGCGCCTCTCCCACCGCGATTCTGCAATCCGGAAACCGTTTCTTCAGGTAGTCCCCACAGCCCAGAGTTCCGGCTGAGCCTGAGGAAAGCACCACTCCGGAAAACGTATCATCATCCCCCATCAGAAGTCCGAGCAGCTCTTCCATGGCGCTCCCGGTCACCTCGAAGTGCCAGAGGTGGTTTCCAAACTCGTCAAACTGATTGAAAATGACGATGTCGTCCCGGCTCTTCTTCAGCTCCCAGCACTTGTCGAATATCTCCTTCACGTTGCTCTCACTTCCAGGAGTTGCGATGACCTCTCCTGCGACAGCCGAAAGCCACTGGAATCGCTCCTTTGACATCTCCTCTGGCAGGATTGCGATGGACTGGCAGGCGAGAAGAGAGGCAACATACGCACCCCCGCGGCAGTAGTTTCCGGTCGAGGGCCACACCGCCTTCTGCACCGTGGGATCGAACTGGCCGGTGACCAGGGGTGTCACGATGCATCCAAAGGTGGCACCCACCTTGTGGGCGCCTGTAGGAAACCACTTACCGACAAGAGCGATTATTCTCGCCTTCACTCCGGTGAGCTCCTGCGGGATCAAGAGATAATTCACCCCCCCGAATCCACCCCCGTGGGAAACAGGCTCGTTCTTCCAGGTAATCCTGAACAGATTTCTTGGATGGACGTCCCAGAGGCCGATGCTCTTAAGCTCCTCTGTGATCCTTTTTGGAGTTCTGGATGGGTCTTTCATCTGCGCAAAGGTGGGAATGATGATGTTCCGTTCTCTGCACCTTTTTGCGGTGCGCTCGAGCTGGGTCCTGTGAACCGTGAGATCGATCATTTTGTTCCTGCCTTTCACCCTGCCTTCCGTCATTACCGCTTCGACCCTGCCAGCGTGCCCAGAAAATATTCCAGGAGGCGCAGAGATATCTCATTCCTGTATCGAAGAGTGCACCGCTGATCCTCGATGGGCCTGATCAACCGCGCATAGGCAGCCCTGATCTGTGGTACCATCTCGTCTATCTCCTGCGTCTTTCGCCCTGAAAGCCACGCTTCGGTCTCGGGAGACCTGACTACCCTGGGCGCCACCGCACCGAAGCATATCCGCACATCCCTGAGCTCGTTCCCTTTGACCCTTGCAAGACCCAGGAAGGAAAGCTTGGAGCAGGAGTTTGCCCGTCGTGACCCTACTTTTTTATAGAAAAATGTGCTGAAACGCGTCCTGGGCACGAGAAACCCGGTGAGAAGCTCCCCTTGCTCAAGTGCTGTCTGACCCGGTCCGGTGATGAGCGTGCTCACCGGAACCAGACGGTTCCCCTCCGCGTTGCTCACAACTGCCTGTGCATTCAGGGCATAGAGATAGGGGAGCGTATCGCCCGCAGGGGATGCATTGCAGACATTCCCTCCCACCGTACCCCTGTTCCGTATGGCAGGAGAGGCAATCTGGGAAATTACCGTCCTGAACTCATCAGGCAGTTCACTCCATCTGAGCAGATCGGAATAGGTGCACGCTGCACCGATCCTGAGCGTCTGTTTCTCTGCATGCATCGCTTTAAGCTCATCGAGGTGCCCGATGAAGAGCACCGGAAGCCCGAAGGAGGGGGTGCACCCGGATGAGCGTCTGTGCTGCACCATCAGATCCGTACCGCCTGCAAGAGGTACAGCCCGGTTCTGTCTGAGGAATCCGAGCGCCTCCACAAGAGAGGCGGGCCTGTAGACGTTCACCATAGGCCTTTCCCCTTCCTGGAGGCGATCATGACAGCCTCCACGATCGAGCTGTATCCTGTGCACCTGCAGAGGTTGCCCGAAAGGGCATTCCGTATTTCCGATTCAGTTGGCTGGGGATTCTCCCTCAGGAGCGCCTCTGCTGCAAGAATGAATCCTGGTGTGCAGAAACCGCACTGCACCGCACCCGCCTCCTCGAAGGATTCCGAAAGCACGTGGAAACGTTGGGTCTTGCTGAATCCCTCTATGGTGAGGATCCGGGTGCCATGGGCGCTCAGAACCGGCACCAGGCAGGAGTTCACGATCCGTCCGTCCATGAACACCGAGCAGGCACCGCACTCCCCTTCCCCACACCCCTCCTTCACTCCGGTGAGGTTCAGATCCTCCCGGAGCACATCGAGGAGTCTCCGCAGGGGGTCTGTTTCTATGTGATAATCTTCTCCGTTAACGTTCAGACAGAGCTTCATCTTTCACGATCTCCAGCAGATACTCGGGTGTGACCGGGATACGGTTCACCTGAACACCCAGCGCACTCTGCACCGCCGCAGCAACTGCCGGCGCGGCTCCGATGAAGGGGAGCTCTCCTGCACACTTTGCGCCGTAGGGTCCATGCGCATAGGGGGCATTCAGGAAGTCGATTTCGGTTTTTGGAAAATCCAGAGAGGTGGGGATCACGTAATCGGCGATGGAGTGCTGAAGGATTGCTCCCATCCTGCTTTGCATCACTTCCATGGTACTGTAGCCAAGCCCCTGGGCGACTCCTCCCTCGATCTGGCCCCTGAGAATTCTCTCGTCGATCGCCCTGCCCACATCGTATACCCCCCACACGCCGGTGATCAGGATCTCGTAGGTAACGGGATCGATCTCAACTTCAACAACATTCGTGCCCCAGGAGTATACCGGGTAGGCATCCCCTCTGAAATGCTCCTGATCCCATTCGATGCGAGGCGGCTGCTCATAATCAGCTGAGACCTCGATCTCTTCCCCGCTGCGCCACCTTTCTTTCAGATCCCGCGCCGCCCTGTCGAGCAGCTTTCCCACGATCATTACTGTCCTGGATGCAACGGTGGGCCCGGAATCCGGAACCCTGTCCGTATCAGGATTTCTATAGAGGACCTCGTCGAGCGGCACTCCCAGAGTTCGGGCAACGATTTTTCTGAGGGTTGTCATCGGGCCCTGCCCGAACTCCACGTTCGATACCAGAATCTCCACACTCCCGTCTTGCGATTTCCTGAGCTTCACACGCGCCTTTATCTTGTCTTTTTCTCCGCTCCCCGTAAAGGCGCATCCGTGAGAGAAAAAAGAGATACCAACACCGCGGAGCTTTTCGCCTTTTGGCTCCTCAGAATCTGATCGGTGTCCTGACCCGTGCAACGGTGCATCGGATCTTTTCGCCTCTTTCCTGAACTCTTTCGCCTTGTCACTGTACCCTGAGAGCTCGCACACCCGCTTCACCATCTCGGGCATCCTGATACGCTCGCGCAGTTTTCCACCGGTGACCGTAGAATCTCCCTGCCGGAGCAAATGCCTCAGCTTGAATTCGAGCGGATCTTCCCCCAGTTTTTCGGCAATAGAGTGCATGTGCATCTCGATCGCAAAGATTGCCTGGGGGCCACCGAACCCCCGGAACGCCCCTGTGGGAACCGTATTTGTTCTCAGCACCCGCCCCTTCACCTGTACATCGTTCACCCGGTATACACCGCTTGCAGCGAACATTGCCCTCTGAAGTACGACAGAGGAAAGCCCTTCATACGCCCCTCCGTCGAGCGTAATATCCACCTGCATTCCGATGACTGTCCGTCGCTCATCGACCGCGCTCTGTATCCTGATAACCGACGGGTGTCTCTTCGTCGTGCATATCACGTCTTCCTCCCTGTCCAGTACGAGCCGCACAGGCTTTTGTATCTTCATTGCTGCAAAGGCGACATGCCCTGCAATGATGGACGGATAATCCTCCTTCCCTCCGAAGGCACCGCCTGTTGTCGACTGAACGACCCTGATCCGCTCCTCGCTCAAACCAAGACCTTGGATCAGCGCGCTTTTTACATAGTAGGGGCACTGCATGGAGCCGTACACCGTCACCCTCCCATTCTCGTAGAGCCCGACCACTCCCTGCGGCTCGAGGTAGACGTGCTCCTGAAGACCGGTCCTGTACTCTCCTTGGTATGTTTTCCACGCCCCTGCAAACGCCTGCTCGGCGGAGCCCTTACTGATCTCGTAGGAAATGAAACAGCCGTCAGAGCCTCTTTTTTCCGCCTCCTCAAGCGTGCAGACCGGAGAAATCTCCTCATAGCTGACCCTTATTTTGCCCAGTGTTTCATCGATCCGTTCCCGGTCAGGGCCAACCACGAGGAGAATCGGCTCCCCGATGTAACGGACCAGTTCCTCTGCAAAGAAGGGCTGGTCATCGGTGATCATCCTGACCCTGTTCACACCTGGAACATCATGCCGGTCTACGATGAAGCAGCCGTGCGGAAGATCTGGAAATTCAATGGAGGTGATCCTGGCGTGAGATCGTGAGGATCTCAGTGTTCTCGCGTGCAGCATCCCTTCAAAGCTCAGATCAGCAACGTAGGCTGCAGTTCCTCCGATCTTGTCCGGTGCATCTGGTCGGTCTGTGGCATCACTTATTGTTTCATTCATGTTTCACCTGCCTGCATCAAAAGCGCCAAACTGCAATACTTACTGTTATAGGCCATGAAAGGAGGGAAGTCAAGTGCGCTTATTTTTCTTCCCGTATATAGGCCCTGGTCAGCGCTGCAGGTGCTCCTACCTTTTTGCTCAGCGTCTCCCACCAGGTCACAATCACCAGCACGATGATGGTCGCGAGGTAGGGAAGCATGTTGAGATAGGCTGCAGGGACCGTGGTTCCCGCTGCCTGAAGGCGGAACTGAACGGCGTTGATACCCCCAAAGAGAATTGCGCCTGCTGCAGCGCGTGCGGGATTCCACATCGCGAAGATCACGAGCGCAATCACTATCCATCCTCGCCCACCGGTGATGTTTTCCGACCAGCCCGGTGTGTATGCGAGGGAAAGGTGTGCGCCCCCAAGCCCGACAAGCATACCGCCGATGATGGTTGCGGCATAGCGCACCTTGAGCACGTCGATGCCCGCTGAATCGGCAGTGTGGGGGTTTTCTCCTACTGCACGCAGGTTCAGCCCGTATCTGGTCCGGTAGAGGAAGGCCCATCCAAGCGGAACAAGCAGGTAGACGATATAGGTCAGCACATCCTGGTTGAAGAGCGAACCGATTATGGGCAGATTTCCCAATCCGGGAATGGAAAAGGGTGTAAACCGTGGCCCTACCAGTCCAACCAGATAGAACCTGTTCTCCGGGGGACCGAGACGCTGGCCGAGGAAGCTTGCCATGCCGCTCCCGAAGAGGGTGATGCACAGACCGCTCACCACCTGGTTCGCCCGCATGCTGACAGAGAGAAA
>Ga0180438_10004997_pt1 | contig 18738 bp, 17 predicted proteins | sample SS_ome_12_FD_132455 | JGI IMG/M metagenome (GOLD analysis project Ga0180438, IMG submission 132455) | Hypersaline lake sediment archaeal communities from the Salton Sea, California, USA - SS_3_D_2 metaG | ecosystem: Environmental > Aquatic > Non-marine Saline and Alkaline > Hypersaline >...
AGTTTCGTTCTAGCAGTCATCATCTTTGAGAACAGGCAACTGAAGACATTTGTCAAGGAAGGATACGTAGTTGTAATAGAGGAGGGCGAATATGTAGTCGGACTCCTCATTGTTGATAAGGTAGATGATGATGGACCCTATAGAAATAATTTGATCAAGATTGTTCAGCAGTTTGAATCAATGTATGAGTCATTACTAGTTTCTTGGAAAGGTGATATTCGTCCGTTTAGAGAATATGCATTGAATATACTCCAGGTGTATCCCTATCGTACATTCGACCTCAAGATGATTCCAAGACTTGTCGGTAAATCAGACGCAACTCCTGACCATCATGTAGCCATACCTTGGAGTGTAGGTGAAACCGACGAAAAACTGCAGTTGGTTCTCGGATACATCAATGGAAAACGAACAATTGAGGAAATCATGCAGCAATCCGATCTTGAGGACTCAGAAATAATGGCAATCATGTCAATGCTTGATAAATACAAATGGATAACGTTAACTCGTCGTCTTGAAGATAGTTCAGTATTGACCAGAATTCTTGACCCTCCAATGTTCCTATTAGGAGTTTATGGAGAACAACTGACCAGACTTGTAGACCAGTGTGATGGGACAAGAACTCTGTCTGAAATCTGTGAAAATCTTCCTTATAATATGGAGGCAGTGAAAACTGTGGCAAGTCGCCTTATTGACGCTGGTGTGCTTGGTTATGTTGATACTGCCTCTGAGGGAGCTAAGAAATCGGAGGTTTGAGGAATGGCTCTTGATGTTTCAAAAGTACGGTACATCTCCCTCATACGAATGGAGGGCGGAGAATCTGTGCTGAACATTCCTTATGCTGAACTTACTGTAGACCCCGACTTGATTGCGGGCTTTGTTACAGCAGTCATCATTTTCGCTAAGACTCCAATCAGGACCATACGGAAAGCCGCCTATGACATTCTCATCGAGGTTGGAGAGAGTGTGTTAGTTCTTCTTGTTGTAGATCCAGTTCCTGATGAGGCTCCCTATCGTGAGAAACTAAACCGTATCCTTGAGCAAGTAGAAAGTGAGCACGGAGATAAGTTGAAGCACTTTGAGGGTGACATCCGGAGATTCAGAGAATTTGCGTTAGATATTGTAAGAGAATTCCCATTCTCTTCAGTCGACCTTGATCTTGTACCCATACGAAAGAAGAGTGGTGTTCGAATTCCCTTCAGGGTGGGTGCAGTCGATCATGATCTTGAACAAATCGAGTCATTCATCAATGGCAAACGAACAGTGGCTGAGATCATGGACCTCATTGGTTTCAGTGATGACAAGGTAATGGCGCTTATTTCAATACTTGATAGATACCAATGGATAGATTTCAAGGCACGGCTTGCCGAAGATGATATTCTGGTAAGAGCTGATTGTCCTAAGATAAAACTTGGAACCCTTCAGTATAGAAGAGAGGACATAGAGGAGATACTCGAAAAATTTGATGGTACAAGGAAAATCAAGGAAGTTGCTGAGTCACTACCCTATGATTCACGGGTTCTCCTGTTTCTGTTAAACAAACTGGTGGACATTGGGTGTTTAACTGTAAAAAAGGACTAGTTAGAGAATCCGGTCTGACCCGGGTATACCAACAACATCACTTCTGCACTGTTTGCAACGATAGAACTGCTTGATAAAGCCAGAAGCCATCTCTCTAATTCCATTCAGTTCAATCGATGTTGGCGGTCTAAATGAAGCCAGTTTGTCATATGGGACAAGAGGTACGATATTCTGCAAAGAAGCTCCTGCTTCTGAAATCGCTTTCGATAGAGGGATAATGTCATGCATATTGATATCGGGAATAAGAATCGAGTTGACCTTGACATATATTCCTTCACTCGATGCTCTTGATATTCCCTCCAGTTGCGATTTAACAATCATTGAACCCATTTCCTCATCATAGAACACATGATCTCCCAATCTCGCCCATTCATAGATCTTTACTGCAGTGGTGGGGTATACAGTACTCATTGAAACTGTTATTGTCTTGACTTTTAGTTTCTTCAACCAGACTACATTATCTCTAAGCAAGGTCCCATTGGTACTCATACAGATTTCAATATCTTCATACTCTCTTCGAATCATCTCGAGTGTTTCAAATGTTTCAGGATTTGCTAGAGGTTCTCCAGGTCCTGAAATTGCCACTATTTTGAGATTTGGATTCTTCTCAATTTCCAATCTTGTTCTAACAATGGCTTGTTCAGGGTTCATTATTTTTGATGAATATCCAGGTTTTGACGTATGACAAGAAGACCCTGTTGAGTGCGAGCAGAATGCGCATTTCACATTGCAGATTGGTGCTACAGGAAGATGAATCCTATGCCAAAGTGATGAACTACTGTTAGAATAACAAGGGTGGTGGGTGAAAGGGTAGCCACTAGAAATTGTCATCTTACATCAGAGTACCTGATGGAGTAATCTTCTGGCCTCTCTTGCTGTCTTCTTAGCATCGTTGAAGATAAGGCCAATCTTCGCATTTTCAGGAGCTGTCACCGTAAGAAGATAGTCCCCTGATATAGAGATGACCAAGGTTGTTCCAAGATCGCCTTCTATGATGATGGATTTCAGCTCACCCTGTCTTAACTCTTTGACAGTTTGGTCTCCTGCAGCATAAATAGCTGCCACTATCGCCGCCACTGATACCTCCTCAGTCCCTCCATGGAATCTACTCACAAAAGGTAATCCTTCAATTGAAAAGACTGCAGCACCGAGAATTGGTGACGTATTCGAGAGGTCTTTTAGGAGATCACTAATGCTTTGCTGCAGTTTCATTACCTTCTGGTCTGCCAAGTCATAAACCCCTTTTAATGAGATAGGACCCATTTTACCAACAGAGTCTTTTTGGAATTCACGTAAGACCTTGATAAAGCTTCGGAGCATTATCAAAACTCATACTTTCAAAGGGACAATTATTCGATGAGTCGAACAGAGGTCACTTTGTCACTATGGAGCGATGCCGTTGGTAGCTTCATGACTCTCAGAACACTCTCAGCCTCCTCCTCAAAGCCCTCCTTCTTTAGAAGATCAATGAACTCAAAACCAGTTGTTATGATGAGTCCCTTTACAGGTTTTCCTTGCTTCATCGATTCTATAAGTTCTTCTACTGACCAGAGCCTACACTTCATATCAAGGTCCTTTTGCTTCTCAAGATGTGTGATGCCTTTCTTCGCTATACCTCGATTCTCTCTCTGCTCATTGGTATAAGCTCTATGTCTGTATATTCTTCTAAGTCTAGAGAGACCCTGCTCAATCAGTTCTTTCGAATGGACTGTTTTTGGATAGACATCTTTGACGCTTTTAGTTGTAGTAGTGACCAACCATGCTGTTCCATACGCAGCTTGGTACCTCATTCCCTTCAATAGCTCGGACTCACTGAGTAGTGTTATTGACCGATAACCCTTGTATTCTACTGATATCAGCCAATCTGGATCCATATGCTCAACCAAAAGGTCTGGAGTTAGACCTTCACCAGTCGAAGGAACACTCGTTGTGACATCGGGAAACAGATGCATAATGAGAGTGTGAAACGCCTCGTGAAAGAGATTGTGTCTAAGATTTCTAGCCTCCTGAGGATGTCTCAAGCCAGCTTCGCGATATAGGACCGGCATCTCTACCTTCTGTCCTGTCTTCGCCTTGATCTCACTTTTTGTAGTCAACCTACCCCTCGAATGATTTTGTTTCACAAGAACGATTGCCGCCTCATTGCTTATGAGGTCGTAGACAATCCTTCCCAAGTCTGCTTCTTTCTCTTTTGGATTCTCCTTTATTCGTCGCCTTGCCTCTGTATATGCCCAATCAATCACATCCTGTGCTTCATCTCCAAGAAGAGATGTAATTGATCTAAGCTTGTCATTGAGTGTATATTTTCTCACATGTTTTTGCAAGGCTGATCCAATGTTTATTTTAGTGGACAATAGATTTCTCTCTCTTCACTGCTTTCTTTAGGATTTTCGAAGTATGTCCTTTGTTAGCACAACCTCTTGGGAGTTCTCATCATATGATACTAAATCCGCAGCCGCCAAATCATGCACTGCTTTGAGAACTGCAGCAGGCTGAATGCCAGTACTTGAAGTGATGTTCTTCCTAGTGATTGCTGTCTTCACATCGTGGAGGGTGTAAAGAATACGAGCATGAGGTTTGCCATAGAACACTGTTTCTATAAGCGTGATGTAGATGGCTAAAAGGTCACTGACATCTACCTTCTGCTCCATGGCTTCCTTCTCAGCGGATGCCTCTCGGTAGAGTTCAGAAACTCTCGTAAGTTGCCCAGTTATCTCGTCCATCTCTCTTCGAAGTTCATCGCGTTCTCTTTGAAGAGTTTCTTGTGCTTCACTCATACCTGCTTCAGCTTCATTTGCTTTCGCTCTCAGACTCGTTACTTCCTCCTTGGCTGCTTTTAGATCCGTTTCAGCTTTCTCAAGTTTGGTTGTTAACTTCTTGACCTGCTCCTCTGCAGCCCATGCTTTTTCCTCTACCTCTCTTCTTGCTGTTCTGAGTTCCTCAGCTTCACTATTGAAACCTTCTCTTTCATCCATCAGTTTCACTATCGAGTCCTTGAACTCATCCAATAATTCAAGCATCTTCTCTCTGTCGGTCATAGAAACACTCCTCGTAGTGTTTGAAAGCAACCTGATTTATATCAGTTTCACATCGTATTCTTTGGACTTTGATTTAAGGTATCTGGTATAAAGTTGCTTCAGTTCAGCTAGGGGATACCCAAATGATTTGAAAGCTTCAAGCTCTCCTTTCTTCTTCCTCTTTAACATTGTTTCATTCTGTCTGTTTAATGCATCATCTTGGCATATTGCAGGAATGTTCCTGTTCTGCTGTGCACACTTCACATCAGACCTAGTCATTGACTCAAGAGAATGCTCAATTACCAAAAGCATTCCCTCCTTCCCCCAAAAGTCGTCTGTTGTGAGTCCTATCAATCTTGCTTGCGGGGTTGCTAGTCCTCGTATGTTCGCAAGCTCAATCGAGTTGCTTTTAATCGTAGAGAAGATCCTAAGAGACCACGGACTCATGTCTACTAACACAAGTATTGGCACCTCCCTATCTGCAAGTCGCCTAATCCACCCCCGCATATTTCTACCAGGTTGTCCAAAAAGAGAGCCTACACCAATCTTGAGGCTTTCTGGCAAACCAAGTTCAATAAGATTCCTTGCCATCGCTTCTTTCTCAACGAAAACAGCCGCGTCGATATTGATATCATGTACTTCCACATCAAAAGGTCTCGAAGAGATGAACCACCCATATTCGCCTGTTGCGTTGCAATTCAATCTCTTTCCTGAGAGATCAGATAATGTCACATCGCCATAGAAAGTCCCTTTTGGAGAGCTTACAACACCGAACTCCTCACGAGAAACCGAAGTTCCCTTTCTCCTTATGATTCTCTCACAGAGGTTGATGAGTCTATTAGTTTCAGTCTGATCTGTGATCTTCATATATTCTTGTACGCGTTTAACCTTGTGAAGATAGTAGAAATCTCTGAGACTCATTGATAAGCCCTGTTCAAGATGCTCCTTGAACTGAGAGAGTCCATAGACAATCCCTGCAATGGTTTTTGCACTCTCAACCTTCCGCCCATCAATGAACGATGCTTTTCCGTCTGTGGGAATGTACCCATCCATCTCGTTATAGACGACATTTTTCTTAGAAGAGCCATAGTACCCAATTTCAGGAAACTCCCCCTCTTCTATCGTATCAGCAATTGTATTCAGTGCGTTCTCAATCAGACTCAGGACTTTGTCAGCTCGAGGGTCCATGTATGCATCAGTCATTTACTATCACCCCAACTCTGGTCAAATAGACCTGTATAAACCACATTCCTTTCAAGTACTGAGCTGAGGGTTTCTGCCATGAAGGTGTAATATTCTGCGAGTCTGCTCTCTCTCCTCCTTTGCTTGTGCACTCTGTTTCTTCTGCTGACTCTTTTTCCTATCTCTCTCAAGCACTCTTTAAATCCAAGCGCAATCTCCTTTCTGACAATATCCACATCCGCGATGTACTCCTTGCCCACTGTTTTGTAGGGTATCTTGGTGGAGCAGATATGCATCACAAATACAAGGGGATCATCCTGTTTAAACCCGTAGTTCTTCAAATTCAGGGATCGTACAACTCGATATGTTACACCCGACCGTTCATCATAGAGAAGAGGGATGCGATTCGCGAATCTGTAGATATTGATACCCTCCTCAAGTTCACCACCAAATGCTACACCTGTTTCAACTATGAATGGATGCCCCTCATGTACATTTGGAGCCCTCTGCTTGAATATGGAGAACTCCGGTTTCAATCGTTTCACTCCTGCAGCTAAGACATCAATACCCGCGGGCGAGAGTGACTTTGGAGAGGGGGGAAGGAACTTGTCATAACCAGCAAGCGCATTCATTAGAGCAACCAGTTCGTGTTGGTCCAAGGTTGAAGGAATTCTCTCAGATTCCATTCCGGCATATGTGAGGAAGTTCTCTGCAATGGATGACCCAACACGTTGGAAGGAGTTCTTCATGAACGACTTCATGTTCACTGCACGTGTTGAACAAATCATCTTCTTTAGTAACTCGACATCAACTCCCCTTGGGTGTGGCTTCATCGCTCTTGGGGAGCTAGGGAGCTTGTCAATCACACCTTCATATCGTAATACATCACCCTCTGGTGTTTCAAACAATAATGATGCATAGGGAACGATAATGGCTGTCTTGGCAAAATAATCGATGATTCTCTTCTTACTCCGTATCCAATCTCCTTGGAGCTTGTACGAGATCATGGTGCCTTTTTCATGTAGTGATTTATCCACAGTTTCCTCTCTGAGGATTTCTGGCTGGTTTGTTTCAATATCAAGGCGCATTATGATTCTGTGTCCAAATTCTTCACCCTGCTGACCCGTGACAACTTCGATAGGATCTTGTGTAGTCACCTGTCCATAAAGGAGAGCCAAACTCCCCCCCAGACCAAAAGTGCCCCTGCTCTGTCTGAGAGTGAATTTTGTACCAGCTAGCATCTTCCCGATTAAGACTGGAATATCTCGCTTACACATTCCTTTACCATTGTCCTTGACTACAAGTTCGAATATTTCGGGGCTGGAACCTAACACATCCTGAGGTTCCTCCACTTCATATGCTCGTTTCAGCAGCACGCTCACCTCTGGAAGAACTCGTTCCTCCTCGCACGCATCAAGACTATTCTCTAATAGTTCACGAACTGAAACGTAGAGTGATCGTGCAGGATTGTCAAAACCTGCGATAGTGCGATTTCGATAGAACCAAGCAGAGATCGATAATTCTGTGATGTCCGGACTATTTCCTTGCATTGTGAGCACTGAGTATGGCCTCCTGATTGGATCAAGAGACCTGTGTATTGTTCTGCTATGAAGCGTGGTATTATTCAGACAACATTCTACAGTCCCAGAAGTGGGAATAGAACATAACCGAGAATGAGCATGAATACCAAACCTACTGTCACTGTCATCCAGACTTGATTATTCCAATATCTAACAGTCGCTCCATCGAATGGCTGTATTGGAATCATGTTGAACAATCCGAGGAATGCATTCAATTGAACGCCATATCGAAGAAGATAACCCAATGGATACAAAGAACCTATGAGGTACAAGAGAATAGCCACTAATATCATAGCCGCAGCGAGAATAAAGTTTGTAAGAGGTCCAGCCAAGTTTGATTTTCCACTCTGCTCGACATTCGATGTTCCACTAGTGTATACCACTCCAGTCCCAAATATTGGTATTGAAAAGAGAATCGCCATTGCTGATAGATAATATCCCCAAGAGGTCATTCTGAATTCTGACCACAGACCGTAACTCTGTGCCACGAACTTGTGTGCCAATTCATGTGCCATGAATGACAGTAGAAATATCCCAATTGTACCAACGACCAACCACCACAAACCCGCACCCAGATAGATTCCAATTTGAGTGATGGCGCTGATAATGCCCATTGAATTTCCGAAGACAGAAATCCCAACAAGTATGACTAACACTGAAGCTATAGCAAGATCACGAATTTCAGTGGAAGAGAAACGACTCCGTTTTGACCTTCGTTTCTTTTGTTTTCGAGTAGGCTGAATGATGTTCTCATCCATGGAGTCTGTAACTTTTCTGCGCGCTTCTTCTCGTACTTTATGTATACCTGGACACCCATGGCTCTCTGGCAAACGATGAACTGCGCAATATACAGAGTTGCAATATGGGCATGTGAAGACTAAATCCTCCTCGCCGCAAAGAGAACATGTTGTCATTTTTTCACACTCGGTTTCATTTGCCCTCGTATTTTGTTCAATATATCCGTATTCCTAGTGGCTTTCTGCTCTGTGGAAGTCTATATCAAATTCATAAGGCTTAAGAGAGAGTATATACGACTCCGCCACGAGCCGGGAGACATAAGGAGCGGTACTTATTGGATTATGACGTGGCTATTGTTGGTAGTGGTCCCGCTGGTATTTTCTGTGCGCTTGAGCTGATTGAACACAAGCCTGACTTGAAGATTGTCATAATCGAGAAAGGAAAAAGCATTGAAAAGCGTACATGCCCAAACTCAACTGCTGCTGTGGGGTGCAAGAAGTGCATTCCTTGTAACATTCTTGCTGGTTGGGGTGGAGCTGGTGCGTTCTCTGATGGAAAACTAACTCACTCGACTCAAGTAGGAGGATGGTTGGATGATCTCATTGGTGAAGACCGTTTGATGGAGTTGATTGACTATGTTGATGCAATGTACCTTGACTATGGAGCTCCTAAGAAAATCTATGGGAGTATCAATGAGCATATTGAAACATATCGGAACAAGGCTGCACTTATTGGCATGCAGCTCATTCCTCAAAGAGTCAGACACATGGGGCGAGAGGGCTGTATTGAAGTCATGGGAAGCATGTATCAGAAGATACTCAAACATGCAGATATCCGATTTCAGACTGAGGCAAAAGACATCCATGTAAATGGAGGTTCCGTTGAGGGCTTGGAAACAAATGGGGGTGAAATGATAAATGCAAGGTATGCCGTTGCGGCTCCTGGTCGAGTGGGAAACGAGTGGCTCTCTCGTCAAGCAAAACGTCTATCGCTTCAGACCGAAAGCAACTATGTTGACATTGGTGTACGTGTTGAGATCCCCGCAGCAGTGATGCAAGAGATTGCAGATGCACTCTATGAACCCAAGTTAATCTACTACTCAAGACGTTTTGATGACAAAGTTCGTCTCTTCTGTTTCAATCCAGGAGGTGTCGTGACTAGTGAGTATTATGATGATATCCTCACTGTGAATGGTCAATCTTTCGCAAACAAGAAGACTGCCAACACGAACTTTGCGCTGCTTGTTTCTACAAAGTTCACAGCACCTTTCAATGAGCCAATAGCTTATGGCCAGTACATTACCCGTCTGGCAAACATGTTAGGCGATGGTGTCATCGTTCAGCGACTAGCTGATCTGCAACGAGGAAAGAGAAGCACAAAAGAAAGAATTGCCAGAAGTCCTGTAAAACCAACACTTCCTAGTGCCTCTCCTGGAGACCTCAGTTTCGCATTGCCATATCGCCATCTCAGTTCTATTCTTGAGATGCTGAATGCCTTGGATGAGCTGTGCCCCGGCGTGGCGAGTTCAGGAACACTTCTTTATGGCGTTGAAACAAAGTTCTATTCTTCACGACTTGAGCTGAACGAGAGGTTAGAAACTCAGGTGCAGAATCTCTATGCTGCTGGTGATGGTGCAGGTGTTACCCGAGGGCTTATGCAGGCATCAGTATCAGGACTCTTGGTGGCGCGTGATATCCTTCAAAAGGAAGGTCTAGCACTTTAGTATCCTTTGAGGCTGAAGAGCTAAAATCTGTAACTCAGTGATGTGTTGCTGGATTTGTGACTTGTGTCTATCTGTGGTCCATAAGTAGACATTCCTCCAACTTTTGTCTTTACAGTGAAACTTATATACTAATATACCAAATGGTATCCTAGGTACTGGCTGACAAGCCATACAGAAAGAAGCCCCAACGGTGACTCGGCGGGCGGCAGCAGCCGCCCGGGGCTTCGTAACTGGAGGTAATTTTCCAAATGATAGATGATGACTTTGAGTCAGTTTTCCGTAAGATGATTGAACAGTTCATGGATGCTTTTGGTAGCATGTCAGAGGGTAGTGTGAGAATTAAGTCATGGAATGGCTCAAATGTCAATGACCTATATGAAACACAAATTGATCCTCAGAATGATGAACCAGTCGTTGAGAAGATAGATTTTGATGATAGTACTCTGATTCTGGTTGAAGAGCGTAATGAAACAGAAGTTCCACAGATCAAGATCAGTGGGTCGAGGATTACTCTCAGGTATGATCAGAAGGGTCATGAGTTCGATGTTGAGGTTGGTTTTCATATTGATCTCGAAAAATCGAAAGCCACACAACGAAATGGTGTGTTAGAGATTACAGCAGTCAAGAGTAACGATGATGGCGTTAGTGCAAATGATGGATACTTGAGAATTGAATATTGATGGTGTGATTTGAATGAGTGAAGAATCAGTTCGATTAAAAGTTGCAGCTGCCATGCCAAAGGATCAAGGCCGTGGTATTGTAAGGCTAAACTCAGATGTCAGAAATCATCTGGGCATTCATTCAGGGGACTTTGTGCTCTTGAAGGGGACGAAAGAAACCGTAGCTGTTGCTTGGCCTAGTCTAAAGGAGGATGAGGTTCTAGATATGGTTAGAATGGATGGCCTCATCAGAACAAACGCTGGTGTACGACTCGGTGAAATGGTGGAAGTTAGTAAGACCACTGTACCTGAAGCAACAAGAGTAGTCATTGCTCCAAACCAACCACTCCGGTTTCAACCAGGTTTTGAAAGCTATCTGAAGCAACAGATAATCAACAAGCCAATAACGCGAGGTGACATAATTCTAATCTCTTCGATTGGTCAGGGTCTTCAGTTCATAGCGACAAATGTTGCACCAAGTAAGCACGTCCGAGTTACTCCGGCCACTCAAGTTGAGGTGTTGACAAAACCTGCAAAGCCTGAGGAAGTGACTATTCCGGATGTGACGTATGAGGACATTGGAGGTCTTGGAAAGGAGCTTGTCAAGATTCGTGAAATGGTCGAGCTGCCAATGAAGTCACCTGAGTTGTTCAGAAGGCTTGGTATCGCTCCACCGAAAGGTGTACTTCTTCATGGACCACCGGGAACAGGAAAGACTCTGATTGCAAAGGCTGTTGCAAACGAGTCAGGTGCTAATTTCAGGGTCATCAATGGTCCTGAGATAATGTCAAAGTTCTACGGTGAATCCGAACAGAAACTTCGAGAAGCATTTGAGGAAGCTGAGAAGAATGCTCCAAGTATCATCTTCATTGATGAGCTCGATAGCATTGCACCAAAACGTGCCGAGGTAACAGGAGAAGTCGAAAGACGTGTTGTTGCACAACTACTAGCCCTGATGGATGGACTTGCTGGTAGAGGGCAAGTGATCGTAATAGGAGCTACCAATAGAGTTGATGATGTCGACGAGGCACTTAGGCGTCCTGGACGTTTTGATAGAGAGATTGAGATAGGTGTACCAGATGTTGATGGAAGACTAGAGATACTTCACATTCATACTAGATCAATGCCCCTTGATGAAGGTGTGGATCTTACTAGACTTGCAGCTAAGACTCACGGATTTGTTGGCGCTGACCTATCGGCCCTTGCACGAGAAGCAGCAATGCAAGCTCTGCGAAGAGCACTTCCTCATGTTGATCCTGATACAGGAGATATACCCACGGATGTTCTGAGCACACTTTTTGTTACCCAGGCTGATTTCGATCTAGCGCTGAATGACGTGTCTCCTTCAGCTCTAAGAGAAGTGCTCGTTGAACGTCCCAATGTTAGCTGGGATGATGTTGGTGGTCTGGCTAAAGTTAAGATGCAACTTCAGGAAGCAGTCGAAGCCCCAATAAAGCGACCAGAAGTGTTTCGGGAGATGGGAATCAGACCCCCTAAGGGTGTGCTTCTATTTGGACCGCCAGGCACAGGAAAGACACTCCTAGCAAAAGCAGTAGCCACAGAGAGCGAGGCTAATTTCATCTCTGTAAGGGGCCCTGAGATTTTCAACAAGTATGTTGGTGAGTCTGAGAAAGCTGTAAGGGAGATTTTCAAGAAGGCTAGACAGACAGCACCCTGTGTTCTCTTCTTCGACGAGATAGATGCGATTCTTAGTACTCGTGGAAGAAGTGACGATACTGGTGTCAGCCAGAGAATTGTGAACCAATTCTTGGCCGAGTTGGATGGAATGCAGACTCTTCAAAATGTCCTAGTTATAGGAGCTACAAATCGAGCTGACATTCTTGATCCAGCAGTTCTACGGCCTGGTAGGTTTGATGCTGTCGTATTTGTACCACCTCCCGACTTAGAAGCTCGACTTGAGATACTACAAGTTCACACACGTAACATGCCCCTGGGTTCTAGTGTTGAACTTGAAAAGCTTGCAGACTTGACAGAGGGCTTTTCAGGAGCGGATATTGAAGGTCTGATTCGTGAGGCGGCAATGGCTGCTGTAAGAGCTGATTGGAAACCAAAACCTGTCGAGATGAATCATTTCGAAGAGGCACTCAAGGAAGTAAGACCCAGCATATCCCCAGATGATGCCAAACGGTTTCTGTCACTAGCGGAGCAGGTGAAAAAGCGACAGCCAAGAGGAGCAACAGAACCACTCTCGGGGTATATCTAGAAAATAAAAGGAGCAGAAGCTGAATAGTTACTGACTCCGCTTATTCTCTTACTGACTAAAGAGCAAGAGTCTATTCAATGATAACTACAGCCACAATATCCTTTTGAGTCCTGAGCGGTTGAAGAACCCCATACCGGTTGTCATTGAGGCGTTATCATGAGTAGTTTCTTTCCAATCTCTCCACTCGTAGGCATCACCAATACCAGCTATGGCGCACAAGCAGGTGTCATGGATGAGAAATGGGCTGTCCGTGTTGTTCGAGGAAAAAAGATCATCACGGAGAAACCAATCCTAGATCTGAGTTTAGATAACATTGTGGGAGTGGCTTATGGTCACATTCGGGTTGAGGGACTCAGTAGACATGCTGTGGCAATGATGGCAGGTAGATTGATGCAATTCGCACGTCAATATCAGACTGCGGGTATCTGCCCAAACTATGAGATTCCTGAACTATCCTACGAGGATGGCACAACTGTTGGCGAAGTTACTGCTGAGGCTCGTGGTGAGGTAATAGTTTCATCTGAAGATACAGCAGCTTCCTCTGATCTACCAGACATGAGGATTGGTGTAGTGCCCCTCATTCCACGAACAACTGGTGGAGATGCCTGGGAAAGCGTTCTCGAGTCTCATGCCATAATGATATGTGAGGTTGCTGCATATGCCGCAGAGTTGCCAAAAGGGCATATGGAGATGATGTTCAATAAAATCGCCGATGCCCTCATTCGAAAATGGGCTATGGCTGATCAAAATGAACCTTCAACCGCGATCATGAAGTTTGGTGCTCTGATTCAAGCATGCTCTAGTGATAGTCAACTTCCTAAGACTGGACCTGGAAAAGCAACAATCGAAGTCCGATCATGTAAGATCCTAGATATCTGTAGGGGATTGGATCCCAAAGGCTCTCGTATTCCTCCTGGATATCCTTGTGTGTTTCATGAGATGCTTGCTAGTAAGTTGAGTGAGCTATCTGACGCTAGGATTATTGTCAACACTTCATCAACAGGTTGTATTGTTGGAATCTCTCTGGAATGAAGTTGAACTTACCCAATAATCTTAAATCGCTACGGGCGCCTCATCTACAATCAGACGAGACTGCGTGGTAAGGTCTCGATTAGGAGCTTACAAAATTGAGCTATTTGACATGGCGAGAGTATACGCGTTCCGGACCTGTGTGTTTTGGTGCGCTCTTAGTGATTGGCGGTGCCATTATTGCTTTGCTGGCAAACTCTAACCCAGCTTACGATTTCGTACCTGGTTATACCGTCTTGATTGGTGCCATTGTGGCAGTAGTAGGCCTACTGTTTATCATAATGGGTTTTGTCTTCACAAGGAAGAAGCGCGATTCGGTACTCAGACCGGTCGACACAAAACTTGATGATACACCTCCACCACCGCCTCCGCCTGACTAATCCTTAGAATCAATTCTTGATTTGAGCCTAGGGACCAAATCGGTCCTTTGGCTCTCCTTCTCTTTCTTTTTCCTAATTTGCTTCATCCCGCAAATCCTAATATGTAACCAAGTCAGGTTTTCTCCAGAACCGACTACTGGATGGTGTAATGGTCTAGATGAAGCATATGCTTGAATACAAGAACAGTCAATTTCATGAGTGCTCTGGGACGCCAAGCACCCCCATAACTCTCACAGTTGATGATTCTACGAAGAAGCTCATTCTTGTTGTACCCAGTGGGGCCAGTATGATTGAGCGAAGAGCTGCCGAAAGGAATGCTCGTGGCATCGAGAAAGTGGGTTTTCAGACCGCCTCGAAGGGTCGTATTGGCAGAGGATACGAACTGGTCATCGAGGGTCATGGCGGAGGACTACCTGATCGATTAAGGCATTCCCCACGTGAGGTCTATTAGGAAAACAAAAGAACTGCAGGAACTCTGAAGTAATTCCATGCTCCGAAAATACAAAAGGGATAGACTCAAAGAAGACCACAGTTCGCGTAGGAGAGAGATACAAGATGTCAGAAGAACGAGCAAAAAGATGGATAGAGGAGTCACAGAGAGATGCTATCAGACAGTCTGCTGGGAGTCAACATCTACAGAGGGCTGCAGAGGCAGAAAGGTCTGGTAATGTTGGAGCAGCAGAGCAGGAGTACGCCATGGCTGCAGATGCGTTTCTGAAATCCGCAAACGAGTATCGTGGAGGGAAGAGCTACAAGAAGTCTGCGGCGAATATGTGTGCGGCTGGCGATGTGTATTCAGAGCTCGGTGATGCCACCAAAGCTGTGGAAGCCTATACTGGAGCTGCAGAGGATCTCCTCAATGCATCTGCTGAACACCTGATGTGGAGTGAAGATGCAGAAACGAGCAAGGGGACTGCCCTCGCAATGACTGCCTGCATGATGTACATAATGATTGGAAAAGAGGCAGAAGGCTTCTATAAGGCTCGAGGGTTCGTCGCTGAACATTCATCTAAGATACGACTTCCCGCTACGGTTAGGTTGAGTCAGATTCCTCAAATGCTCGAGAGTTCCATTCAATCGGTGAACCTTGAATCATTTGCTTCAGCAGAGAATGCTGCTGTAACAGAGCTAAAGGCTGCATTGGCAAGTGCTAACAGCCAGGAGTTCTCAAAATATGTAGACAAAGGTCTCGATATGGTCCGAGAGATTTTGCGAGGAAAGCTAAAGGTCCCAAAGTTATCGTCCCAACTTATCCTCCCCAATGATGTCACATTCACCGAGGAGTTTCCTGTTCGTGTAATGATTAGGAATACAGGAGACGGTGAAGCCCTCAATTTCTCTGTTGAGTGGCATCTTGATGAAGGACTGAGTTTAATCTCGGGAGAACGAACAAAGGCTGCAGGAAATCTGCCACATGGGGAAACTCTTGACATCTCCGTTGTCCTACGATCGGCGCAACCGCTTGTAGGTGAGAAGGAATTCTCGATTCTCGTTCGTGGTTCTTACTATGATAAACTGAAGACTGAGTATAGTTTCCAAGCAGGTCCTGGGACATTGACCCTTAAGGATTACAAGGTGAGTGAACAACTCAAACGCGATGCGGATCTGACTGATGGTCGAGTCGGTTTGCTAAAAGAGTCCATTGAGGTTTCTGAGCTAGAAGCTGAACCACTAATACGAATTGTTGATAGTATGATAGCATCAATAAAACAAAGTCGATTAGATATTGAAGATGGTAATTTGGATTTGGCTAAGGCAAGAATTCGAATTGTGAATGATATGACCGACACAATTGATGCTATAGTGGGTGATGAGAATCTAATGAAAGAACTCTCTAGGAAGAGAGATCTCGAAAAGAAGGAGTATACGCTCAAAAAGCTCACACCAGCCTTTGATGAGGTGATTGCCTTCCTTGCTAGTCAGGAGAAAAAACTCGAGTCCGAGGTTCAAAATGCTCTTGCTGATTGGGACTTGGAAGCAACAAAGAAGAGATCATTGAAGGCTACCTTGACACGCATCAAGGACATCGCAGGGACTCTGGCTTCATCAGGTGCAGATACTTCTGTTCTTGAAAACGAAACTGAAAAGGCATTGAATGATCCACTCCTTGTCGTGGGAGAACGTCCATCCTCTCCAGAGAAAGTAGAGATGGCTCTAGTCATAGCTCGATCGATTAGGAACGAGATTACTCAGATGTTAGAATCAAGAAAGAACGAGATTTCCTGATCCAAGATGTTGTGCCATGAGCTCTTCAATCATGGCGCCTTCTTCTTTTCAAAAAATTGAAATCCTGAATTTCAAAAACATGAAATTAATAAGATTTGGGGATATATTATTTCCGAGGATTGCCCTTGGTTTCAAACAAACTACGCAAGAAATTCCTAGAGGTTGTTGGAAGAGCCTACGAGCATTATGGTTATCCTCCCTATTGTGGATGGATTGAGGGGCTTCTATTGCTAGAGCCAAATGAGTGGACACAAAAGGGGATATCGACACGCTTGAGTAATCTCTTCTCTACTTCAACCTCTGTTCCTTCTGTAAATAGAGCTCTCAAGATTCTGGAGAGTTATGGTATCGTAGAAAAATCTGGCTCGAGAAAGATAGGATTCAGTTATCGTCTTCAATCTTCATCCAATCTCATTTTGTCAATGTTTCATCAACTCCTCACAATCAATCAAGAATTCATTACAATGCTAAGAGCTATTGAAACTCAGAACAGACAAGCCGACTCAGGATTGGCGAGAGCGATTTCCACTGAAATCTCGATGGCAGAGGTTTGGAACAAGGCTATGGAGCAAATTATTGCGTCAATACAGGACAAATTGGGAGATTGAGTTGTAATGAGTCAAAGATCAATGATCATTATTGGTGCTGGGCTTGCTGGTCTTTCGACTGGTTGCTATGCTCAGATGAATGGATATCAAAGTAGGATCTTCGAGCATCACTCCAAGCCTGGTGGTGTTGCAGCAGTCTGGAGAAGAGGGGAATACTTGATTGATGGTGGTATACATTTTCTAATTTGTCACAAACCTGGAACTAGTATCTACGATGTTTATACTGAGATAGGAGCAGTTGGTTCTTACGAGATTGTAGATATGACAAACTACCTCCGTTTTGTAAATGAGGCCGGTACAAAATCCATCGAATTCACTCATGATCTTGGAAAGTTAACCCAGGATTTGATACAAATTGCACCCGAGGATGAAGAAGAAATTCGAGCACTAATAAGAGAGGTTGAGTGGATGAAAGACTCTCCTCTGCTGACAGATTTGGGTATGAGCGCTACTCCTCCAGAATTGAAAGGTAGGTTTGATTCACTGAAAGAGATGTGGCAGATGCGAAGTTTCATGAAATATTTTACTGGCAAGTTTTCAAAGTCTGCAGGTGAGTATGCTGACAAGTATATTCGAAATCCATTTCTTAAGACAGTAATCAGAAACCTGTTCTCAGCTGATGGTCCTCTCTGGTTCGTGATAATGATTCTTGCCTGTGTCGCTGCTGGTCAATTAGGTCTGTTCAAAGGTGGTTGCCATGAATTCGTCAATTCTATCGTGGAGAAATACAAATCCCTTGGAGGTCAGATTCAATACAGGGCAAAGGTTGAGAAAATACTGGTTGAAGATGATACTGCAGTTGGTGTCCTCCTCTCGGATGAAACTGAACACAGGGCTGATGTGATTGTGTCTGCTGCTGATGGTAGAAGCACAATCTTTGACTTACTTGGTGGTAATTATGTCGATGATAAGACCGAGATGAGATACCAGACTTGGAAACCATTTGATCCAATGGCAGTGGTGAGTCTTGGTGTAGCCAGAGATTTCAAGGCTGAGGCTCCTTTGACTATCTTTGTGATGAAAGAACCATTGAAATATGCTGGGAGGGAGATCAGCTGCCTGCCACTGAGAGTATTCAATTACGGTGATGCCTTTGCTCCTGAGGGAAAGTCGGTCATTCAAGTAATGTTGGAAACAGATTGGGACTATTGGTATAATCTTAGACAAAAACAGGAAAGCTATGATGCAACGAAGGAGCAGCTAGCCCAAGAGATCATCAAGCGTCTTGAGGTCCAGTACCCTGGAATCACATCTCAGGTGGAGATGATAGATGTTGCCACTCCATATACTTCATGGAGATACACACTGAATGACAGAGGTTCACCAATGGGCTGGCTGATGACAAAGAAGACACTCATGGAAATTATTCCACGAACTCTACCTGGTCTCAAGAACTTCTATATGGCTGGACAATGGGTCTTACCTGGTGGCGGTGTTCCTGGATGTATTTACACAGGTAGAAATGTAGTCCAAATATTATGCAAGAGAGATAATGAGAAGTTCAAGACGCACACCTGATGCCTGGCCTCAGGTTGCGCAATAGAGAATTCAGAAAAGTGATAATCTGGTTTCATATAACTATGAATGACTTAACATTTGTCACTCATTTATCTCAAGATAAGCAGGATCGCGAAAAACTCCAGAGTGGTTTAGCCGCAATCTATACTGGATTAGGAAACAACATAGTTGAAAGAACTGGCATTACCGAGTTGGGCAGGTCCATCGGGGTGCTACTAAAGAACAAGGCAGAAGAAACCGTTGGTGGGGTTGTTGGTAATGCATTCGGGGGCTGGC
>Ga0180438_10004998_pt1 | contig 18735 bp, 29 predicted proteins | sample SS_ome_12_FD_132455 | JGI IMG/M metagenome (GOLD analysis project Ga0180438, IMG submission 132455) | Hypersaline lake sediment archaeal communities from the Salton Sea, California, USA - SS_3_D_2 metaG | ecosystem: Environmental > Aquatic > Non-marine Saline and Alkaline > Hypersaline >...
CGTCTATCTTTCGCGGCAGTTCTTCCCCGACACCGCGGACGAAAGCTTCGCGCTGCTGTGGGCCTCGGTCTTCGGGATCACGCCCCGCGCAGCGACGGCTGCGGTGGGGCCGGTGCTGGTCAAGGGCGCCGCGGGGTCGGTGCTTGCCGGGGGCGAGATTTTGCAGCGCGACGACGGCGCCCAGTTTGCCGTCAACGACCCAGCGGTTGTGGCAGCGACCGAGGAGGTCGAGGTGACCGTGACGGCCCTCGACGACTGGGTCGGCGAGGTCGGGAACACCGAGGCGGGCACGACGCTGACGTTCGTGGCCCCACCAGCGGGCATCGAGCCGGCGGCCAACGTGGTGCCGGGCGGCCTCGTCGACGGCTTCGAAGCCGAGTCGATAGCGAGCGTCCAGGCACGCACGCTCGCAAAAATCCGAGCCCAGAATCTTGGCGGATCCGAGGACGACTACGAGAACTGGGCGCTCGAGGTCGAGGGGGTGGGCTCGGCCTACGCGCGCGGGAGCTACGCCGGCATCGGCACGGTCTTGCTGATCATCGCGCAGGAGTGGGACCCAACCAACCCAGGCGATACTCCGATCCCGTCGCTCGGGCTGATCACCAGCGTCGAGGCCTACATCGGCGAGCGCAAGCCGGCCGGGCTCTACCTCGTCGCCATCCAGCCTCCCGTCCTGCAGCCGCTGGACCCGTTCATCGTGCTCGAGCCAGACACGCCAGACATCCGCGACGCGGTCGAGCGCTCGCTTGCCCTGCGGCTCGCTGAAGTTGAGCCAGACGGGACCGCCTACTACGACGACCTCGTCAACGCCGTGAACCGAGCTGCGGGCGAAGAGCACCACCAGCTCTGGGTCTCCGATGGCCAGGGAGGCTTCGGCCCCTACAACACCGTCGTGGGTAGCAACAACCTGATCATCCCGGGTACCATCAGCTGGACCAGCCCGCCCTGATCGGAGCCCACCATGGCCTACGAGGTTGCACGAGAAGCTGCTCTGGCTTCAATTCTTCCCGCCACCACCGACCGCTACATCGCGCTGTTCCTCGGCGACCCTGCCGACGGAGGAGTCGAGATCACGCTGACCGGCTACGCACGCGTCGCCTTCCAGGATTGGTCGACAAGCTCGAACCCCGACGAGTCGACCCGGAGCCCCGCGTCTTCGATCGTCTTCCCGACGGTCACCCAGGCGGGGACCGCTGATCACTGGGCGATCTTCGATGCCCCCGCAGGAGGCAACCTCTGGCGCGGAGGGCAGCTGCTCGACGACCTCGACCAGCCGGTGACGATCAACTTCACCGGCGGTGGCGACGAGGCTCGCTTCAACATCGGCACCCTTCGAATCAAGGCGCAGTAGCGTGGCGATCATCGATGTCTACGGCGAGCAGACGCTGATCCTCGATCAGCCGCCGGCGCAGCTGCAGGTGGTCGACACCGAGCTCGCCCCGGCCGCCATGAGGGAGTTCCCGCCAGGCGAGTACTTCAACCGCACGGATGGATGGCTCCCTCGCGTGGGCCGGGCCATCGCCAGGTTCTTCTCGAGGCTGCTCAGGCGAGTGCGGGCCTTCACCAAGAACATGGACCCGAGGCAGGCCGACGAGCTTCTCGACGAGTGGGAGCGAGCCTACGGGCTCGTCCCGGAAGACGGGCTGACCGAGGCCGACCGCCGCGACGCCTTGCTCGCAAAGGTCAGGAACCAAGGCGGCGTGGTCGCCGCCTACTATCAGGCCGTCGCCGTCGACTTCGGGTACGGCGACGCGGTCGTCGAGGACGCGGCCGACCCCTTCACGACCGAGAGCCTGTGCGACGACTTCCTCCAGGACGAGGAGTGGAAGCTGAGCTTCAAGGTCACGGCGACCTCGCAGGGCGCAGCGCGGGACCAGCAGCTCGAGGACCTCATCAACGGGCAGCTGCTTGCGGGCTGGTTCGCGTTCTTCGAGTTCGTCTGAGCGAGCGTGCTCGGCGCGACCGCGGCGCATGCTAGGATCGCGTGGTGATCCTGCGCAGGCTCAAGCTCTCGGGTGACTACTCCGACGCGGACTGGACCAATCCGGCGAATGCCCCGCCGGACAATGCGAGGCCCTTCAAGGCGACCCGAGACAAGATCGTCTTCGAGCTCATCGCGCGCACCGGCACCGGCGACGACGCCGACGAGGTCGACATCGGGGCCCTGCAGGTCGACGCCTGGGTCGGCTTCGAAGGCGAGCTGCGCGAGCCAGGCAATCCCGCCGCCGGCCGTACGATCCGACGTGGGCTGACCGTGGTCGAGGCCACGAACTCGACGATCCCCGGGCGCGTGCGGCTGCTGGCCTCGGACGCCGAGGTAGGAGGCGTCGGCCGGCTGAACTTGGCCTTGACCGGCGTGGCGATCCCGGCGCTGCACGTCAAGATCATCTCGGGGGCGAGGCCGCTGTGAGGGCTGCAGGCGCTGTGACGGCCGCCGACGGGGGCGGGGGCGGGGGCGGGGGCGGACCCGTCAGCTCCGACGACGTGGCCAACAACAGCTCGGTCCCCGGCGCGACGGTGACCGATGCCCTCAACGCCCTGCTGGCCGCCGGCTCGAGGTACGCGCTGCAGTTCAGCGATACGGGAAACCGAGCTGCCGGCGCGTCGCTGCGAAGCGGCGGCGACCTCTTCGGCAACCTCACCCCTGGGTCCGGCGCCGGCCAGCCGTCTGGGGGAGGCGTCGTGCGCGAGGTCGCCTGGCGTCGCTCGGTTGCCATCCTCGGAAGCTTTCGCATCTCAGCCATTCAGCCGGGAGGGACCGAGCGCGCGTTCATCCTGGTCCCGACTCCCAACGGAGTCGGAGACGGGATCGCTTCTGGCCTCAACTTTCCGATCAACCCCGGTGAGCAGATCGCGGTGCTGTGGGACATCAGCAGCAGCGGGACCACGCAAAACCCAGCCGTGACGGTCCTGGTTGAGCCATGACGATCATCCGAAACAAGAGCGGTGCGCCATCGTCGTTGTTCAGCATCGGCGCCATCAACGTGCCCGACGACGGCGACTTCGACCTGTCCACGGTCGTGGCTGGTCAGCCGCTAGTTCTCGAGGCGAAGGCTCAAGGGCAGGGAGAACTCCGTGCCGCTCTCGTCAGCGGCGAATGGTGCGTCGTCAGCGGGGGTGCCGAACTCGGCACGCAGGACAGCGTCGCCGCGCTGATGAGCAGCAGCGAGCGCGAGCTCGACCAGCGGGCGTCCCAGCGCGAGACCGGGACCCTGGCCAGCTACGTCTCCAACGCCCCCGAGATCATCAGGGCGTGGCCGATCGGAGAAGGCGAGCAGATCACGGTCGTGCTCCAGTGCTTCGACATCGTGGCCCCGGTCTCGTTGGGCCGTACTCGTGGAGGAGCCTGGACCGGCCTCGGGAAAGCTGGTCGAGACGGCGCGAGCGCGCCGACGATGATCGGCGAGACGACCGACAAGGCGGAGAACCTCTCGAGGGACAGCCTCGGCTTTCGCGTTGAGGGCAACACCATGGTGCTGGAGTTTGCGGCGAGGATCCCCGGCACGCCGAACCTCAACTGGATCCTTCGCTACTTCATCGAGAGGCAGCCGAACCCATGAGCAGCGGGAAAGAAGTCGGGCTCGTCGTCCTCAGCCAGACGCTGGTCTTCAGGCGCGTGCCGGTCACGGCGGCCGACCTCACCGTCGAGGGCGTCTTCGTTCTCGATGCTGAAGAGGACCCCTCCACGGATGGGTCGCTGCTCGAGCTGGATGCAGGCCTCCAGCTGCACGGGCTGCAGGTCATGGACGGCGGCGAGGATGCAACGGCAACAGCAGGCGGGCGGCTCGTGACCATCCGCTGCGTCGCTGATGCTGGCGCAGCATTGATGGGCGAGAGCCTCGGCCCGAACAGCCCGACGACCGACACGGCGCCCGAGCACAGGTTCACGATCGTCGGGAGCTCTGCGGCCTTCGTCGGGGTCGATCGTCGGCCGATTCAGTTCTTGTACGATGCACAGTCCAGCCGCTGGTGGGTGCCAGACTGGGGCGCGCTGGCAGGACAAAACCCCGCGCACTGGGCGGGCTCGGTCCCGGCGTCGACGCAGGAGGCCATCGCCCGACTCGCTGCCGGCTACCACGCCGTCCATGGAGTGGTGCCCTAGAAGGGCAAGCCGCCGTCCTGGACGTCCTCGACCTCGACCTCGAGACAGCCGTCGCGGGCGCGCGCGCCCAGGCCCTCAGCGCTCCATCCCCGGAGGTAGGCTTCGCCGACGACGACGCAGATCGCCCGCAGATCGACTGCGTGGTTCGCCTCGAAGGTGTCTCGCCCACGGTCGTGCTGCTCGCGATGGTGGGCCCGACAGGCAGGGTAGATGTTGGCGATCACGCCGAGCTCGGTGTCCTCGATCCAGTCGCCGAAGCGCCGGCGAGCGAGCCGGTGCGCAGGGTCTCCACCGATAGTCGGGGCGCGGCAGACGACGCAGGGCAGGCGCCGCACGAACTCCTGGAGGCCCAGGTCCTCGGCCCCGGCGCGAGCGCGCCGCTCGTGGGCCTCTGGGACGCTTCGGATCGCCGGGCGCCCACGGAGGGCCGCCTCCCTTTTGCGGCTGCGTCGGCGCATCAGCAGGCCCAGGCGGCGAGCTCTTCGTCCCAGCGCAGATCGTCCCAGCGGTCGCCCGGCATCATCCTGATGCGGAGGTCCCGCGGCCACTCCTGCATGTCGCCGCCCTTGACGTTGTTGAGGTGCGCGCGCCCCGATCCGAGCATGGTCCCCGTGGGCCAGCTCTCGTAGTCCTTGGTCATCGGCACGGCGCCGAGCTGCTTGACGAAGAGCGCGGTCCCGGAGGCCCGGCAGGCCAGCTCGAGCGCGCGCAGCCACTCGACGTAGCAGGCGCGAGCCTTGGCCCCGCTCTCGCCCCCGCCGATCGCCCAGGCGATGCCGGCCAGGTCGAGCGCGCCGAGGTCCTCGAGGAGGGGCTCGAAGCTGATGAAGCGCAGGGCGGCGTCGATGCGACGGAGCTGTTCGACCCTCGGCTTGCGCGCGGCGTCCTCGACCGAGGTTCCGATGTGGATGTTGGGGCGCGGCCAGACGTGGGGGGCGACATCGCCGGCGTGGTGGCGGAGCGCCCGTCGCACCTGCTTCGCTATCGTCGCCGCGCCGTTGCGGTAGCTGTCGACGTCGCCCCGCTCGCTGGCGATAGCGACGAGCCATCGCATCCAGACGTCGTCGGCCTGCTCGCGGAGGGCCTCAGCTTCGTCGCGGTGCTCGGGGCCGCATCGTTCAGCCGCGGCGACGAGTTCGGCCTGGGCCGTGCGGACGCAGAACTCGGCGATCGACAAGCCGCGCTCATCCGCGCTCGCACGAGCCCAGGCCATCCACTCGACTCCCTTGGCTGGCTGCTTCGTGAGCAGCTGGAAGGTGTGGTGCTGGGCCACGACCATGATTCCGAAGGCCGCCGCGATGAACCGGCGACCAAAGTCGGAGTCGACGAGGACCTCGTGAAAGATGTCGCTGATCGAGTTGGCGAACCAGGTCGTCGGCTTCGCGCGGCCGAGCGGATCTGCGAGCTTGTGCGGCATGCAGCGGATCGCCCCGGTCCACTTCGCGCCCTTGCCCAGGCTCTTGCCCGTCTTGGGGTCGACGGGCAGGAAGGTCAGCCCGGGCTTGAGCGGGTTGGTGTTGAGGGTGACGAGGCCAGGCTTGCCCGAGTAGTGCTCGCGGAATCGATGCACGTCGCTGGTCGCGTAGCAGTTGAGGCAACCGGGCGACTGCGGAGAGCACCCCGCGAGGATGTTCCAGGTCGGCCCGGTCCACTCGATCTTGGAGTCGGTCATGCACTGGGAACAGTTCTCGCGCGCAACCTGTTCCATTCGCATGACCGAGGAAATCGACTGGAAGAACTGCGCGGCGAGGATCGCCATCAAGGCCGCGCGCCCTCACGGGGCTGAGGCTTGGCGAGCCCTGACGCCGCGGGCTCGCCAGGCACAGATCACGGACTTCGTCATCTCGTACTTCGAGGAGCACGGGCCGGAGGTGGCGTCGAAGCACATGATCTTGGTCATGCGCGAGGCGTGGAGGCGAGGCGAAGACCTAGACTGGGTGACCGCTGGCGCCGACGAACTGGGGGCGAGGAGGTCCTGGCTCCCGTACCCGTGATCAGCTCGAGCCGGCAGGAGCGTACGGAGCCGGAGCGATGAAGCCGTCGCGCGTGGTGAGTTCGGCCCCGCCCTCGGCGACGACCCGCAGGCGGTAGGTCCTCGGGGTGAAGTCGGGCATCGGAAGGTCGAGCCTGGCGATCGTCAGGAGCCGCTCCTCGTTCGCGGGGATCGGGCCGTACCATCGGACCCGGACCGCGTAGAGAAACTGCTCGTCCACCTCGTCACCGTCACCGCGGATGATCTGCAGCCCGATCGCGCCGTCGGAGTCCCGGCTCGCCCAGATCCTCGCGCCGATCCCCACGCGCGGGCCGCCCTTGTTCTCGGGCGTGACCTTGCCTCCGGTGTCGAGGGTGAACTCGCTGGGCATGCTCTCGATGATAGCGGAACAAGTCTCGGCTGGCGTCGGTGCCATTGGCATGAAGGACCTGAAGGTTGATTTGCGCAGCTGGGGGCCGCCGCCGACTCCGCGCCACCGTCGCGTGGTGGCGGGGCCGGTGATCGAGGAGGTCGTCTGCCTGTCCATGCAGGAGTTCGAGGATCGAGTCCCGGAGGCTTCGCCGGAGCTCCGGCGGGAAGCCCTGGGCTTCTTCATGGGGCTCCCGGGAGAGCTGGTGGTCGTGCCCGGGAAGAGCCTCGCGCCGACATCGGTTCACGGCTCGTGAGCACATTCGACAAACGAAAGGTCCGCGAGCTCGCCATCAAAGGCGTGCGCGTGGTGGGGGAGACGGCCGATGTCTTGGTGCACCTCAACCAGAAGACGGGGCCCCTCGGCGTCGTCGCGGTCGGGGCCAAGCTCTTGACGAAGGCGATCGATGGGCTCGAGCGAGCGCCCCTCAAGGGCTGGGTCCAGGTGCCCGGCGTGGCTCCGCTCGAGAGCTTCATGCTTCAGCTCTGCCACGCGCAGCACCTCGTGGCCCAGGTCGGCGAGGGCAAGAAGGCCGACCGCGGGCGCGTGGTCGCTGGCGTGGTCAACGGCGTGCGATTGGCCTGGGTCGAGTACGAGCGGTGGGTCGACGGCCCCTACACCCTCGGCGAGCCGGACGATGCACGCGCGGCCCTGCAGGCGCTGGCCTGGCAGGCGCTCGGCGCCGCCGTCAAATTTCACCAGCCCGCGCTGGGGCCCGCCCAGCTGCAGGTCGACCCGATCACCGAGACGCTGCCGAGCGAGACCGCCGAGCGGATCTGGCTGCGGCAGAAGCCCTACGTCGACAAGGGGTACCTCTGCTCGGTGTTGCTCGTCGGGGAGCCGGGGACGGGCAAGAGCAACATCATCCGCTACGTGGCCACCGCGGCCGGCGGCCATCGGCTTCGGGTGCGCGCCCGCGACCTCGAGCACCTGCGGAGCCTCGGCAACCTCGTCCGCTTCCTGCAGCCCGACGGCGTGCTGATCGACGACCTCGACCGCGCGAAGGATCCGGCCGGGATCCTCGACGAGCTCGACGAACTGCTCACCTCGAGCAAGCTCCTCCTCGTCACGGTCAACAACGTCAGCAAGCTCGACGCGGCGGTGGTCCGGCGCTTCGATGACGTCGAGCACGTCAAGTCGCTCGACGAAGGGGTGCTCGAGAAGCTCCTCGAGGACGCCGACGAGGACGCGCGCGCTCGCTTGCGCGAGCTGCCGGTCAAGTACATCAGCCAGTACCGGCGGGCCGTCGACGTCGTCGGCGCCGAGGAGGCGGCCAAGGAAGTCGAAGGTCTCGTGAAGCGGCGCGAGCTGGTCTTGAAGCTGAGCAAGCAGCAGGCCGAGACCGTGGAGGCGAAGAAGGGGTGAGGGTCGCGGTGATCACCGGCGGCCGAGACCGGACGCCGACGATCACCGAGCTCGAGGACGCGCTCGCTCGACTCGGTCGCCGGGCCGTCGACGTCGTCCGTCACGGGGATTGCCGGGGCACGGACAAGGCCGTCGCGGCCTACTTGAAGGCCAGGACGAAGCTGGTGGTCGAGGCCTGGCCAGCGTGGCCGGACTTCGGCACCGGGCGATCTGCTGGCCCTCGTCGGAACCGGGCGATGCTCGACGGGGTTCCTCCACCCAAGCGAGCTGCTCGACAAGGAGCTCTATTCGGTGGCGCCGAGGCGAACACCGACGGCCAGAAAGCCGAGGTGCTGATCGCGTTCAGGGGCGGGGTCGGGACCCAGGACTGCACCCAGGCTGCCCTCGGCGATCGCTGGATGCCGGTCGAGTGGATCCCCGACGCCGACGAGCCCCGGCCTTGGAACCGACACGCGGGCGAGGCCCCGCGACCCAGCGTCTACATCGGGCGCGGAACCCCGCTGGGGAACCCCTTCACGCTCGCGCATCACGGCGAGGATGCGCTCGAGCTCTACCGTCGCCGCCTCTGGGACATGCTCCGGGATCGCCACCCGCCGGCGGTGAAGGCGATGAAGGCGATCACCCACGAGCACCACCTCGTCTGCTCGTGCTGGCCGCGGCCCTGCCACGCAGAGGTCGTGATCGCGGCCTGGCGGTGGCTACGGAAGAGCTCGAGCGGGAGTCTGGTTTCGAAGACGTGAGCGAGAAGCTGCAGTTCTTCATCACCGACCACGCGGCGCAGAGGGCATGCGAGCGGCTTGGGGTCGAGCCCGAGCCCGCTTGGTGGAAGGGGCTCGCTGAGAGGATCCGCGAGCGCACCGTCCGAACGCGCCGATACAAGCGCAAGGGCGACAAGGAGACGTGCGCGTATGTCTTCCCCGCCCGAAGTGGCGCGGGCGAGGAGGTCGATCTCGTGGTGGTGGCCTCGTCCAAGCTCGAGGCCGGGCGGGCAAAGACCATCTGGTTCATCACCATCTACATCGACGGCGAGGAATAGGACCGCGCCGGCGACGCTTCTATGGGCATGAATCGGTCCCCGCAATCCACGCTCCTCACCGACGGCATCGTCGCCGTCGTCACCACCTCGACCATCGCCGCCGACCAGCTCGTGCCGGGCATCCTCGGCGAGGCAGGCCCCGAGCCGCTCGTCAGCGTCGCGCGCGCGACCGCGGAGCTCTTCAAGCACACCGACGAGCTCGCGCTCCGGGTCGTGCTCAAGGAGCACACGATCAGCGCCAAGCGACGCCTCGACGGCGACGACGAGACCATCACCGTGCTCGTGGTCGTGACAGGCCACCCGATCGTCAAGAGCCTCGCGCGGACGCTGCGGGCGATCCTGAAGGCCGCGAAGGGCAAGCCTTCGGTGACCATCGCCGGAAAGAAGATGCCCGTCGTCGACGGGGCGATGTCGTGGTCGGCAGTTCCCGAGGGGTTCTATATCGACGATCAGTCGAGCGACGAGGCCGAGGCCTTTGTCGGGTCCCACGCGGACGGATGGTGCGGACCCAGGCGCGACGCCATCAGCGATGCCGCGGCGGACTGCCGGGATGAAGCGAAGCGCCGGGCCTCGTGATCGTCGGCTCGGTCCAGCGATGGCGTGAGAAGCGCGGGGCCTATCGCCCCGCGGGCGAGCCCATCAGCACCATCGCGCACGAGGTCGCGTCGATCCCCGACGACACGACGGCCAAGGCCTTCGTGCTCGAGCACCACTACTCGGGGTCCTATCCGCCGGCCCGCCGCCGCTTCGGCCTCTACCGTGGCGAGCTTCTCGTCGGGGTCGCGGTCTTCTCGGTCCCGGTCAACCCTCGCGCGCTCAACCCAGCCCCGGGCGACGCCAGCTCGCGCGCCGAACTCGGGCGGCTGGTCTTGCTCGACGAGGTCGCGGCCAACGGCGAGTCCTGGTTCGTGGCGCGCTGCTTCGAGCTGCTCGCGCGCGAGGGCTTCACCGGCGTCGTCAGCTTCGCAGACCCCGTCCCGAGGTCCACGGCCACTGGCGAGCTCGTGATGCCGGGCCACCTCGGGACGGTCTACCAGGCCCTGAACGCTGTCTACGTCGGACGCTCGAAGCCCGAGACCAAGCTGCTGCTGCCCGACGGCACAGCCTTCCCCGCGCGCGCCGTGGCCAAGATCAAGAGCGGAGACCGGGGCTGGCGATACGCGGTCGACCGCCTGGTGGACCACGGAGCCGAGCCCCTCGACGGAGACCCGAAGAGCTGGCTCGAGCGCGAGCTGCCCCGCGTGACGAGGCGCCAACGCCACGGAGGCAACCTCAAATACGCGTGGGCGCTCACCCGCGCCGGGAAGAGGTCGATGCCGACGTCGATGCCCTACCCGAAGGTGCTGCAGTTTGGCCTCGGGAAGTAGACGGCCGTGGCCGCGGTTGCATGGGCATGAGCGAACCCGAGAAGATCACCTTCCACACCGCCTGGGGCCTGGCCAAGGAGCGCCGGCGGTCGCACTACTCCCTCGACACCCACGCGGACCTGGGATGACCATGCTCGACTTCGAGAAGGCCATGCGCGTGGCGGAGCTCGCCATCAAGTTCGGCGAGGTCGACCGCGCGACGCAGCACCCTGATGGACGCCCGGAGAGCGACGCGACCCACACCGTCATGCTCGCCCTGCTCGCGCTCGAGGCCGGGCCGCCGGGCCTCGACCTCGGCGAGCTCGTCATCAACGCGGTGGTCCACGACCTGGTGGAGTTTGACGCGCTCGACACCTGCACGGCGCGCGGCTTGTCGAAGCGCGAGCGCGAGGCCAAGGAGCAGCGCGAGGCCGTCGCCCTGGCCAAGATCAAGGAGATGGGCCTCGAGCGGCTGTGGTCGCGGATCGTCCGCTACGAGCGGCAGGCCTCGGACGAGGCTCGGTGGATCAGGTACGTCGACAAGATCTGCCCCAAGTTGACGCACCTGATGAACCGAGGCCGGGCCCTGCGAGCGATCGGGATGACGGCCGCGGAGATGGAGCAGAAGCACGCCGAGCAAGGCGCCGAGCTGGCCGAGCGCTACCCGGAGCAGGAGCACGCCCGCGCGCTCTTCGAAGCAGCGTGCCGCGCCTGCGAGGAGCAGCTGCCCGCCGAACTCGCCCGCTCGGCCGCGCCCCCGATGGACGCCGGTGAGCTGGCCAGGCACATCGTCGGCGAGGCGCTGGGCATCCACAGCGACTGCGACCCTCCGCTGCAGTGGTCGGAGCTCAAGCGCTGCTTGTGGGCAATCTCCGATCTCCTGCGCAGCGAGCATTGGGGGTGGCGAGGGGATGGGCCGGCGCGTCGCTTCGCGGCGCCAGAGCCCAACGTGCCCCGCAAGCTCAGCGCCGCTTCGGTGGTCAACATCAACCAGCGCGTCGACGTCGAGCTCACCGAGCAGGGGCTCAGCATGTGGAGGCAGTACCTGATCGACCTGCACGGCGAGCAAGAAGGAGAGCGTCTCTTTGGGGAGTGGCCCAAGAACCGCTCCTGGCAGCTCTGGGAGCTCATGCAGGTGTTCGGACCGCACATCTTCAACGGCATGGGGGTCGTGCCCTTCGTCCGCAACGAGGTGACGATCCATCCCATGTGAGGCAGCGCCGAAGCCAAGGCCAAACGGATCACCTCAAACCCCAACAGTCAGATCATGAAACATCGAGTGCGAGAAATTCTAGTCAACGCGGGGTGGTCGCTGGCGATGGCCCTGGGCGTCTACAGCCTGGTCCAGCTCATCGTCGACCTCCGCATCGGCCGTCGGATCACCATCGAGTTCGACGCGCCGTGGATGTTCGTCGCCGACGCCCTGCAGCTGACCGCCATCGGGTCGCTGGCCTGGGCGTGGGCGCATCCGTGGCCGAGGCCCTGGAGCTGGTTTGCGGTGGCGATCGCGGCGCTGCTGCTGCGCTTCGCCTGGGAGTGGCGCTGGGGCTTTGCCTGCTTCCCTCGTCGGACCAGGTTCGGGCAGTGGCTCGATCGGCGCATGGCCGAACTCGACCACCGCATCGACAACTGGGGGCGGCGATGAGGGTCGCGGTCGGGATCGTCCTGGTCCTCGTCATGTTGGCGCTCTGGTGGTGGATCCTCCGCGAGCTCAACAAGGTACCCGCGCTCGAGCGCGAGGTCGAAAGCCTCGAGCGCACGCTGCGAGCTTCGCGTTCGACCTCGCACCAACTCGCGCTGACCCTCGGCGCTGCGAAGCGCCAGCACCCGGAGTTGCGCCTCGACGTGTGGGCCGAGGTCCAGGCCGATCAGGCTCTCGCCGAGGAGCGCAAGAAGGCGCATGAACGGCGCGAGCGGGAAGCGGCCGAGCGCGCGAGCAGGCTTCGGGAGGTCACATGACTGGGGTCATCTGCCCGGACTGTTCGCCCACGCCGGAGCGGCTCGTCCCGATCCGCTCGCGCGAGGTCGACGGCAAGCTCGCTTGCTGGCCCTGCCCGGCTTGTAGCGGGCGCGGGTGGGTCCTGCGCATCGTCCAGACCGGCCCGGCGGTGCGGTGTGCTTGAGCGGCCGACAGCTGCCCTCCTCGCGCGCGCGCTCCGGGCCGCGGCGCGCTCCCCCTGCGCGAAGAGCAAACGGGGCGTGGTGGCCTTCACGAGGCGCGAGCGCGGGGACATCACCGGTCCGGCTGCGGCCCTCGGCTACATCTACGCGGCTCGGTACAACGAGCCCGTCCTCGGCGGCTGCTTGGGCGTCGAGAGGTGCGGCGCGACCTGCCGCCGCCGCTGCGTCCACGCCGAAGCCTCGGCGATCCTGCGCCTCACGCCCGACGCGGACGTCGACCTGCTGCACGTGAAGCTCGACCCCGAGGCCCTCGACCGAGCTCGGGACGCGGACCCGGCCATCGGGGTCGGGGAACTCGAGGCGATGATCAAGCCCAGCGGCCCGCCGAGCTGCGACGAGTGCTCGAGGCTGATCGCCCACGACCCTCGCGTGGCTGGGATCTGGCTGCTTCACCGAGGCGGCGACGAGGAGCTCGCCGGCGACCAGCTCGCGCTCGCTGGGATCCAGCCGATGATCGCGCGTGGCTGGCGCAGGTGGGCGGCCGAAGAATTCCACCGCGAGACCCTCGCGCAGCTCGGCCTCGCTTCTCGGGCTTGAAGTCCCGCTGGGGAACATGGACCCCGCGAGCCAGGTTCCGGGGTCATGAACCGGCAGATCAACCGCATCTTCCTCGACCTCGACGGCGTCCTCGCCGACTGGCTTTCGCCCGCAGTTCGGGCGCACGGTCGCGACCCCGACGAGGTTCTCGCCGCCTGGCCGGCGTCGACCTACGACCTGGCCGAGGTCCTCGGGGTCAGCACGAACGCGCTGTGGAAGCCGATCCACGCCCAGGGCGCGGCCTTCTGGGAGCAGCTCGAGCCCTACCCCTGGGTCCACGACATGGTCCGCGGCTGCCAGGAGTTCGCGCCCACGACGATCCTGACCTCGCCATCGCTCGACCCGATGGCCGCCGCGGGGAAGGTCGCGTGGATGCAGCGCGTCCTCGGTCGCGACTTCCGCGACTTCTTGATCGGGCCCGACAAGCCCTCGTGCGCGCGCCCGGGGGCCGTGCTGATCGACGACCGGGACTCGGGCTGCGAGGCCTTCATCGCCGCCGGCGGCCACGCGGTCGTCTTCCCTCAGCCGTGGAATTCGCTGCGGTCCCTCGCTCTCGCCACGGGGCCCCGGACGATCAGCGCCGACGGGCCCTGGGGCTTCGTCCTTCATGAGCTCCACGCCATCGACAAAACGCTGTCCGAGAGCGCGGGGCTGGTTTCGACCTGGCTCCGCGATCTGGCCGAAGCGATCGACTCGGGGGAGGTGATCGACGACGACGTCGCGCAGGCCCTCTTCCGCGCGGACGGCTACAACATCGGGTGCCCGCTGAGCGAGGCCATGAACGGCGGGAGCGACCGCGCCGAGGCGCTGCTCGAGCGCTGGCCCAAGCCCTAGGCCACCTTGTCGTCGTCCTTCTTGTCGGGCGGGCGCCCCACGATCGCGCGGCGCACGCCCCAGACGACGCCGGCGGACCAGCCCTTCTCCCGCGCACCGCTGGCCTTCGTCCGCGCGGGCGCGTGGTCGAGCTGGAGGGACCGCTGCTGCCGGACACGCACGATCGTGTGGTCGTGGAGCGCGCGGATGCAGGTGCTGCGGATCCCCGCGGGCGCGTTCGGGTCGTGGATCGTCCGCCAGTAGAAGGCGAGGAGGTTGCGCTCGTTGAGCGCGGGCAGGCCCGGGACCAGCAGCTCGTCGTCCTTGGCCCTCTCCTCGACGACCTCACCCTCGACGACCTGCCGCGCGGGGACGATCGAGACCGGGGGCGCCGGCGGGACCGGGGGCGGCTCGAGCTCGTCGGGGACCTCGACGATCGAAGGGCCGAGCAACTCGGAGATCGCGTCGAGGTCGCTGCTCCCGCGCAGCTCCCGGGCCCGCGTGAGCCGCTCCTTGAACGCCGGGTGCCTGCGTGCCCAGCGCTGCACCGCCTTGCTGCTTGAGCCCGCCTCCTCGGCGGCCTCGGCCTGTGTGCTCCCCAGGCAGATCAGCTGCAAGACCAGCCGCCGGACGATGGGGTCCTCGAGGGGGCTGCGACGACCTGTCCGAGACACCCTCCCAGGCTACCACGCGCGGACGAAACGACGGACGAAAGGGACGGAAGCGACGGCGATTCAACGCCAGCGCCCAGGAAACGAAGTCTCCGAGGTGGACGAAAGAGACGAATCGGGGAACAGCAGCGTGGTGACTCCGGTTCCATCCTTGATGACCAGGCGCCGTCCATGCCCGACCTGCCCCTGGCGGAAGTCGACCCCGAAGCGGGGTTTCCCGGGGTGGGTTCGTGGACGGCGAGGCCTTGGCGCGCATGAGCAGCCGGTGATGCAGTGCCACTCGACGCCCGACAGCGCCCCGCGGGTCTGCGCTGGCTACGCGCTGTCGGTGGGCTACGAGTCGGCCGCCTACCGCCTTGCCGCTCGCCTTGGTCTTGCCGAGCGCCCGCTCGAGCTTGAGGCGGACGAGGAACTCCACAGCTTCGCTTCGCTCCTGGCGCAGCATGGTGCGACGGCTCACGCGGAGACCGATGAACGACGCGTGGCAAACGCCCACTGTTCGGGCATGAGGACGACAGAAGAAATCCGAGCTGACCTCCGGGTCAACGGCCACCACGAACTCGCTGGGCAACGGGACGAGGTGTTGCAGAGTTTTGAGCGCGTGCGAATTAGCTTGGGCTTTGCTCGGGAAGAAAGCGCGTCGGACGCTGGTTCTGCCTGCATGACCACGGCAGCGCCACCGATCAGCACAAGCATCTCGACCCAGCTCAGTCTTGGACCCAAGGACCACGGCGGGACCCGCATCGGATACTGGAGGGGTCACCCGGGTGATGACCGCCGCGCCGCCGACATCGATTACGAGCACCTGCTCTCACAGGTCGAGACCCTCGATCTCGAACTCCTCGCACGGGGCCTGGCGCCTCTCGAACCCCAGGGCTGGCGCGAGGGCTTCCTCGAGCGCGTGCGCGCGCAGCTCGACACGCAGGGCCTGCTGGTGGTCGAAGACGCCGAGGACCTCGAGCTCACCGAACGCCCTGGGTGGCGCATCGGCGACCGCTACGTCGGGCGCGACGGTGTCGGTGTCGCCGTCGACGTGATCCTCGGCGAGAGCGGAGAGCAGATCGGGATCTATGGCTGCGAGGGCACCGACCGCTTGGTCTACGAGTATGGCCCCGACGACGCATGCTGCTCGCCGCTGTCGGAGCTGCGGTCGCTGAAGGCCTCGCCGATCGTCCGCTCGCTCGCCGCCGCTTGGCTGAGCGGGAAGCCGGTGATGATGACCCAGATCGCCTCGCTGTCGCGCTGGGTCTTCGAGCGCGGCGCGGCGGGGCCCGAGCTGCTCGGCGAGGCGCTGCGCATGACCACCGCCAAGGCCGAGGAGCTGATCACCTTCTCCGGCTGGGCTGCGTCGTGAGCGGGCCGGTGAAGTCCGATCGGACGGAGGACGAGCAGGAGCTCTGGGACAGCGCGTACAAGGCTGTGCTCGTGGCGAACGTCTCCCGCTTCAGCGTGGAGATCGCATCGAACAACGCGCGTCGCCGAGCGAATGAGGCCGTTGCTATCTATCGACGGGACCGCGCGGAGACCTTCGATGGCTGGAAGCGTGAGGAGCACGGGCCGCCCTGCCGCTGCTGCGAGAACACCAAGATCATAACGGTCGTCCCGACGCCCGACCCAGACTCGGAGGTCTCGGGGCCCTGCCCGCATTGCACCGACGAGCCGGGGCCGTGTCCGGCCTGCATCGAGGACGCGGCCATGGAGCGTATCATCGGGCGCGGAGAGGCCTCATGAGCAAGCAGATGGAGAAGGCCGCGGCCGACCTGGCACGCGCCATGGAAGGCGCGAAGAACTCGATCGGCAAGCAGCTCGCCCCCGCGATGCAGCGCCTCGTGGCCGACCTCGTGCGCGTGCAGGCGCGGCCACCAACTCGGCTCGAGCGCCTGGCGCTCTGGCTGATGCGCTGTCCGGCCGTGCCCTGGCGCCGGACTCGCTCGCCCGACGGCAAGGTCGTCGGGCACCGGCATGGGTTGGTCACGGGCTGGATCGTCGCGCTCGGCGAGTGGCTCTGGGATCGGTCCCCTTGACCTGCAAGCAGATCAACCTGGGCAACGGGGCGACCGCGATCGTCTGCTCGCGCGGTGCTCGGCGCGAGCGGTGCCGCTGCGGGAGCGGCCTCCCCGTCTCGCGGCTCTGCGACTTCGAGCTGCGCGGGCGGAAGGCGGGGCAGACCTGCAGCGCGAAGCTCTGCGATCGGTGCTCGAGCAGGGCGCCGGCGACCGAGCTCGACTACTGCCAGGCCCACGCGCGTCTGCTCGAGCACCGCGCCGAGGGCTGGCGCACCGTCGGCGAGATGGCCGAGGCCTGGGGCACCAGCCCCAGGGCGGTGGAGCAGGCGATCCTCGTCGTGGGCGTGCTGCACTCGAAGGCCCATGCCTCCGGCGAGGGCGCGGCGCGACGATGGAGCCCCGCTGCCCAGGGCCTGGTCCACCGCGAGGTGCGGGAAGCCAACCGCGACGAGGGCGGTTGACGGGGCGTGCAGCAGGTGATCGAGTTCTGGGCGGCGCTGATGGTGCTTCTCGTGTTTCTGGCTGGGTGCCTGGGGTGGGGCGCCTTCCTGGCGTGGGCGAGCGACCGGAGTTCGCCAGTTGGACGCGTTGCCTGGACAGTCGTGGGCTTCATCCTCTTGATCCCGCTTCTCGCTCTTTTCATGGCCGCGGAATAGCACCTCGGACGACCAGGTTGCATTGGCGATGAACGGACACAAGGAAGACGTGGAGGCCCCGGAGTGGACGCTCGTGGACACGATCTTGGCCAGCTTGTTGCTGAGCTTCGTGGCGCTCGTGGCCTACGTGGGCGTGGTCGGGGACGGCCTTCGATGAGCCTCTACCAGGTGCTCGAGCTTGAGCCTGCGGCGACCACCGCCGAGATCAAGTCGGCCTACCGCCGGCTGTCGATGGCCTTTCACCCCGACCGCAACCCGGGCGACGACGACGCGGCGGAACGCTTCCGGCGGGTGGCGGAGGCCTTTGGGGTCCTCGGCGATGAGGAGAAGCGAGCGCGGTACGACCGGTTCGGGACGGCCTCAGCGCTCATGGTTCGCGCACCGAAGCACACCTACAAGGTCGGGGGAGTCTTCGCCTCGGGCGATGTCGCCGACCTGCTCGACGCCGAGGACGAGGCGGGCGACGCCGTTCTCCTCAAGGGCGTGCGCGACCCAGACTCCGGCGGGGAGGACCGGGGGAGCGCGGGGGTCGAGCTGCGCTGGCCCGGCAAGTACATCGACGGTCAACGGGCCCCGCTGCTCGACCGCGGAGCCAAGCTGCGCGTGCGCGAGCGCCTGGGACCCGAGCCGGAGCCCGAGGCCGCGGACCGCGGCCCACCGGATCGTCTGATCGTCGGTGACAACCTCCTGGTGCTCGAGGCCCTGGTCCGCGACGCCCCGGGCTCCGCCGACCTCATCTACATCGATCCTCCCTTTGCGACCGGCAACCGCTTTGCCCTCGCCCGGCGCCTCGGCGACAAGAAGGCCGGGACCGAGGTCGAGCTGCGTCTGCCGGCCTTCGACGACGCCTGGGACGGGGGCCTGGCCGGGTTCTTGCGCATGCTCGACCCGCGCCTGCGGCTGCTGCATCGCCTGCTGGGGCCGAGCGGGAGCCTCTACCTCCACGTCGATCCGACCCACGGTCACGCGGTCAAGCTGCTGCTCGACGAGGTGTTTGGTCCGGGCTGCTTTCAGCGTGAGATCGTCTGGCGCATCGGCTGGATCTCCGGGTTCAAGAGCCAGGCTCGCAACTGGATCCGCAACCACGACCTGATCTTCTTCTACGTCAAGGATCCGCGCAGCTTCACCTTCAACAAGATGTGGGTCCCGCACCCCAAGGGCTACGAGCGCCGGGCGGGGCGCCCGGCCAAGGCCCCCGGCGTCGCCATCGACGACGTGTGGAACGCCGGGACCAGCGAGCTGCAGCTCAGCGGGCGCGAGAGCCTCGACTCGATCCAGATCAAGAGCTTCTCGCGGGAGAAGACCGGCTGGGCCACGCAGAAGAACGAGTCGCTCTTGCGGCGGATCATCGCGGCTTCGAGCGAGCCCGGGGACCGGGTGGTCGATGTGTTCGGGGGCTCGGGGACCACGGCGGTCGTCGCCGCCGAGCTCGGGCGCCGGTTCACGATCTGCGACCACGCCGCGGCGGCGGTCCAGATCGCCCGCGGCAGGCTGCTCGACGCCGGCGTCCGCTTCGAGCTGTGCGAGCTCGACGAGAGCGCTCGGGCCGTGGCGCTGGAGGCGATCCCCCAGCCCACGCTGCGCGCGTGGATGCTCGAGCAACTCGGCGGCACCGAGCTC